>Ga0247804_10000246_pt1 | contig 25100 bp, 12 predicted proteins | sample UWRJL029104C1_FD_181142 | JGI IMG/M metagenome (GOLD analysis project Ga0247804, IMG submission 181142) | Plant litter microbial communities from Arlington Agricultural Research Station in Wisconsin, United States - UWRJ-L029-104C-1 | ecosystem: Environmental > Terrestrial > Plant litter >...
CAAACGAGCGGCCAATTACTTTGCCACTTGTTGTCTTGTTGCCGCTTTGACGTGGCTATAACTGTAAACACTCCCTAGTGGGCCGCGCTGGCCGACAGCTTCAGAAATACAGCTTTGGGCGCGGTGATTTCCACGCCGGTGGGAAAACGGTCATCCTCCGGGTGGCTTTCGAAGCCGTGCAGGCGCAAGGTGTCGCCTGAAAAGGCAAAGGAATACTCGCTCACTTCCTTGCCGTGCGCATCGCGCCAGCTGAAGCTGTTGGGCAGCAGGAAGTCCCAGTCCATGGCCGCTACTACGTGGTAGGTGCTCACGCCGGGCAGACCGCGCACCCGAAAATCAGGTCCCAGCGTGACGATGCTGTCGGCCGCCCGGTCGCTGTGCAGCCGGCGGTAGCGGCCGGCAAATACCTGCCGGGCCAGCTGCTTTCCCACAGCTTCGGGCGTCAGCACGGTTTTGACGCGGTGGTAGGGATACCACGCCGAAATGGTGGTTTCGTTGCCCGAGGTGAGGGTTTCGCGCAGCAGCAGCCGGTCGCTCTGCAGCTTCAGGTCCCAGAACTGCCCGTCGCCGCCCATCCGGTACTCGCCAGCGGCTACGGGCCGAGCCCGGTAGCCGAACTCTTCGTGCCAGCCAATCATGGCGCAGCTGTCGCCGATGAAACGCAGCGTGGCCGCATAGGCCGAATTCCACCTGGACCCAGCGTAAACGTCCCGTTTCAGCAGCAGCGAATCGGGGTAGTAGTCGAGTTGCCAGATGCCTTGCACCGGCCCGAATGGGTCGGCCGCCGTAGCAGCCGGGGCCGGCGTAGTGACAGGGGCCCTGGCCGCCTCGGGCTCGGAGTGGCAACCGGCGGTCAGCAGTACCGCGCTCAGTAGTGATGAGGAAAAAGTGCGTAGCAAGAACATAACAAAGCCTGATTGGCCGAAGCGGCAGCAAAGTACACCGCAACTTCGGTCAATCAGGCTTTGCTGAGCTTAAACCTACTTCAGTACCGCAATGGTCACCCCATCCCCGCCCCTATCGGCGTGCTCGTCGCCCACGCTGGCCACGGCACGCTGCGAGCGCAGGTAGTCGCGTACTACTTGCCGCAAGACCCCATTCCCCCGGCCGTGGAGGAACTTGATTTCGGGCATGCCCAGCATCACGGCGTCGTCCACGAAGCTCATGGTTTTGGTGAGGGCGTCTTCGGCACGCTCGCCGCGCAGGTCGAGCGTGGGGCTGAAGTCGGCCATGCGGGAGGTCATGTTGATGTTGCCGCCGGTGGCGTTTTTCGACGCGGCGGCTTTGGCAGCCTGCTCGCGCTCGCGGATTTCGGCACGGCTCAGCTTTTCGAGCTGGTTCACCTTCACCAGCGTTTTGAGGCCGCCGAACATTACCTCGGCGGTTTTGCCTTTCACGCTCACCACGTCGCCGTGGCCTTCCTGGCCCAGCAGGGCCACTTTGTCGCCGGCGGCGAGGCCGTGGGTGGCGGCCAGCTCGCGGGTGGGGCGGGGCTTGGGCGGCTCGATTTGCAGCTCCTTGCGCACGAACTCGTCCAGCTTTTCGCGGGCCTGCTTGTTGACCTCCTTCTCGGCGTTGCCGCGGCGGATTTCGCCGATGGTGGCCTCGATTTTCTGGTTGGTATTTACCAGCAGCGCCTTGGCCTGCTGCTTGGCTTCGCGCAGGGTTTCGAGGCGGGTGTCTTCGAGGTGCTTCTTGAGGTCGGCGTATTCCTGGGCGGCTTTCTTGAGGCGGCGCTCCTGCTTGGCGGCTTCGGCGGTGCGCTGCTCCAGCTCGGTTTTCTCTTTTTCGAGGCTTTCGAGCAGCTGGTCGTAGTTGATTTTATCCTTGCCCACGAGCTGGCTGGCGCGCTCCACCACGTCCTTGGGCAGGCCGATTTTACGGGCAATTTCGATGGCGAAGCTGGAACCCGGCTTGCCCACTTCGAGGCGGTAGAGCGGCTGCAAACGCTCGGGGTCGTAGCGCATGGCGCCGTTGACGAGGCCGGGGGTGCGCTCGGCGAAGTTCTTGAGATTGGTGTAGTGGGTCGTGACGACGCCGAACACGCGGCTGCGGTTCAGCTCTTCCAGCACGGCCTCGGCGATGGCGCCGCCCAGGCTGGGCTCGGTGCCGGTGCCGAATTCGTCGATGAGCACCAGGCTTTTCTTGCCAGCCAGCAGCATGAATTGCTTCATGGCCAGCAAGTGCGAGGAGTAGGTCGAGAGGTCGTTTTCGAGGCTCTGCTCGTCGCCGATGTCGAGGAAAATATCGTCGAACACGCCGGCGGCCGAGCCGTCGGCGCAGGGAATGAGCAGGCCCATCTGCAACATGCACTGCACGAGGCCCACGGTTTTTAGGCTGACGGACTTGCCGCCCGCGTTGGGGCCCGAGATGACCAGCAGGCGCTGTTCGTTGTTCAATTCGAGGTCCAGCGGCACCACCTGGCGGGGGTCGCCGTTTTCGCGCTTGTGCTCGGCGAAGGCCAGCTGCAGCAACGGGTGGCGCACGCCGCGCCAGGCCACCAGCGGCTTAGGAAACAGCACCGGCATCTGGCAATCGAGCTGCACGGCCAGGCGGGCCTTGGCGCGGATGAAGTCGAGCAAGCCCAGGTAATCATATGCTTTGCGCAGGTCGGGCAGGTGCGGGCGCAGCTGGTCGGTGAGGGCGGTGAGGATGCGAATCAGCTCGCGCTGGTAGGCATTCTGCAGGTCTTTGATGTCGTTGTTGAGCTCAAAAACCTCGGCCGGCTCGATGAACACAGTCTGGCCCGAGGCCGATTCGTCGTGAATGAGGCCCTTCACCTTGCGCTTGTGCTCGGCGATGACCGGCAGCACCAGGCGCCCACCGCGGATGGTGGGCTCCGAGTCGCCGGGAATCCAACCCTCGGTTTTGGCGTGGCGCAGGATGCCGGCAATCTGCTTGCGCAGCTGCAATTGGCGCTGAATGAGCTCCTGCCGAATCTGGCGCAGCAGCGGCGAGGCATCGTCGCGCACGGCGCCGTCGTCGTCCACCACTTTGTCGAGGGCGGCCAGCAGGTTTCTATCCACCTGAATGCCGACGCCCAGCAGGCGCAGGGCGGGAAACTCGCCTTCGTCGGCCTGCGAGAAGAAGGTAAGCGCCTGGCGGATGGTGCGCATGCTCATCTTTACCTCGTAGAAGGCCTCTACGTCGAGGTAGGCGCCGGGCAGGGCGGCGCGCTTGAAGTGGGCGCGGGCGTCGTGGTAGTGCGAGGCGGGGAAGTCGGCGCCGGAGCGCAGCAGGTAGGCAAACTCGTCGGTTTGGAGCAGCAGCTTGAGCAGGGGCTCGTGCTTGGTCTGGAACTCCATGCGGGCCACGTGCTGGCGGCCCAGGGCCGAAAGGCAATTGGCTTCGAGCTGCTGCCGCAGGGTAGCAAAGCCAATCTTTTGTTCGAAGTGTTGGGGAAAGAGCAAGTAAGTAGTCGTTCGGTATTCTATAGTTTCAGGCTACGAAGATAAACAGCCATTGGGGCGGGAAGATTCGCGGGGTGTATAGATTTGCCAGCGGAGGCGCCGGCCGTGAGTTGGCGGCAGTATTTTTAAGCTCTTCTACTGGCTTGGCGCCAGGAGCTGTTGGCGAAAATGGCCAGCGGTTGGACAAGGAAGGTCCGGGGTTTCGTCACAGAATCCAGCTGTTCTCCCTGGCAAGTCAGCCATTGATTAAAATACGTCAGGTATTGGGCAGATTATGTCGGATTTTAAACAGAATCTGCCGGTCATTGGGCATAATATGACTGATGTTGGTCGTATTACGCCAGTTGTTGAGCAAAATACGCCAGCTGTTGGATGAAGCATGACGGTTATTGGGTGGAATACGCCGGTTGTTGGGTGAAATACGCCGGTTGTTGGGTGAAACACGCCGGATTTAGCGCTAAATTCGTCCGCTATTAATCCAGTTATGTCCGAAGCTGCCTCCACTTTCGCTGCCGACTATGCCCGCCGCCTCGCCGAGCGCGACAATCCGCCGCCGCCACCGCCCTTGAGCCAGGAGCCCGCCGCCATCCAGGCTCGCATCGAGGCTTGGCTCCAGACCCAGCACGGCGTACGCGACGTGCGCAACCGCCGCCACCTCGGCCACATGCTGCTGGCCCTGATGCAGCACCCCGAGCGCACCACCGCCCAGCTGGCCACGGCTACCGGCCAGCCCGAGCGGGGTGCTGCCCGCCAAGCCGTGCGCCTCCGTCGGCTGGGCCTCACCACCTGGGAGTATCGCAGCCTCTACCGCTTCCACCGCCTCACCCGGGCGGCCGAGGATGCCCTGCTGCTGGTGGTGACGGGGCCGCCTACGCCTTAGCGGCGCGGCGCTCACGGGCGGCATACCAGGCAGCCACGTAGGTCAGGTAAAAGCCGATGGACGTGATGGCGTTGCCTTGGATGGGCTTCGGCGAGCGGTACATCATCCACGCTAGATATAGGATAGCGGCGCTGAGAATTGCCAGCAATACCGTCGAGAGCGGCTTTTCGAAGAATGATTTCTCGCGCAGAGTTGCCGGGGCCTGGTCAGCTTGAAGCTCTTGGTGCGCCGCCAACCGGTGTTCAAACTCGTGCATGAGCTCGGCGAGCCCCTGGTTGTTGTGCAGTTGGGAATTGACGCTGATTTTGATTTTCCCGGCGTTTTTCAGCGTCAGGCGCAGCTCTTCGGTTTGGTTATAATTGGAGAAACGGTAGGCAGTGATGTCAGCGTAGGCGATGCGCTGCTCAATGTTCGTTTTCTGGTTGTGGATGGTCAGCTCGGAAGTTCCTAACTGGATACTCAGGGGCTCGGCCCCAAGCTTCTTCAGCAGCTTCAGCATTCCATATATTCCGCCAGCAAACACTGCGGTTGCAATAACCACAGCAAGGGGCATAGGAGCTTCTTTGAGTAGCACGATGCTTCCACAAAACATGGCTACTATCACCAGTACGATTAGTAGTGCCAGCGGCAGCATCCGGCGCTGATTATAGGTGATAAGGTCGATGCGTTTGTCCATGGGCGAGAAGCAGCGGCTGTGGCAGAGCTAACAAATTTACGCGCCGCCCGGCGTGCCACGGGCACCACGCTACCTCACCCCACCCGAAACGCCCGCAGCCGCAGCGAGTTCGTGAGCACCGACACCGAGCTCAGGGCCATGGCCGCCGCCGCCAGCATGGGCGAGAGCAAAATCCCGAAGGCCGGATAGAGCACCCCGGCCGCGATGGGAATGCCCAGCGCATTATACACGAAGGCAAAAAACAGGTTCTGCCGGATGACCTGCATGGTGCGGCGCGACAGCGCGATGGCCGTGACGACGCCCTGCAAATCGGAGCGCATGAGGGTGATGCCGGCGGCGGCCATCGCCACGTCGGTGCCCGCGCCGATAGCCAGGCCCACGTCGGCCTGTGCCAGAGCCGGGGCGTCGTTGATGCCGTCGCCCACCACGGCCACGCGGCGGCCCTCGGCCTGCAGCTCCTTCACTTTGCCGGCCTTGTCGGCGGGCAGCACCTCGGCAAAGTAGCGGGTGATGCCCACCTGCGCCGCCACGGCGGCGGCGGCCTGCGGGTGGTCGCCGGTCAGCAGCAGCACCTCAATGCCCTGGGCCTGCAGGCGGGCAATGGCGGCGGCGGAGCTGGGGCGCAGGGTATCGGCCAGGGCCAGCAGGGCCACGGCCTGGCCGGCCACGGCCAGGTAGAGGACAGTTTTGGCCTGCTGGGCGAGCTGGGCGGCGGTGTTTTCGAGGGCAGCGGGCAGGGCCACGCTGGCTTCGGCCAGCAGGCGGCGGTTGCCGATGAGGATGGGTTGGCCGGCCACGGTGGCGGTGGCGCCCTGGCCGGCGGTGGCCTGGAAGTGAGTTGCAGCGAGCAGCTCTATTGATTGGGGTTCGGCGTAGCGCACGACGGCGGCGGCCAGTGGGTGCTCGCTGAGGCGCTCCACGGCAGCCGCCAGGGCCAGCAGCTGCGGGGCGTGCTGGCCGGGGGCGATGAAGTCCGTCACGCTGAACTCGCCCTGAGTGATGGTGCCGGTTTTGTCGAGCAGCACGGTATCTACCTGGTAGGCTTTCTCCAGCGCCTCGGCGCTGCGGATGAGCACACCGTGCTCGGCCCCCTTGCCCGTGCCCACCATGATGGCCGTGGGCGTGGCCAGCCCCAGCGCGCAGGGGCAGGCAATGATGAGCACCGCCACGAAGTTGACCAGCGCCAGCGGCAGCCGCGTGTCGGCCGGGGCCAGCAGCAGCCAGGCTACGAACGTAAGCACCGCCAGCCCAATCACCACCGGCACAAACACGGCGCTCACCCTATCGGCCAGCCGCTGAATGGGGGCGCGGCTGCCCTGAGCGTCTTCCACGAGCTGCACAATCCGGGCCAGCATGGTATCGGCCCCCACCCGCGTGGCGCGGAAGCGGAAGGCCCCCGTGCGGTTGAGCGTGGCGCCGAAGACGAGGTCGCCGGGCTGCTTGTCCACGGGCAGGCTTTCGCCGGTCAGCATGGCCTCGTCGAGGGTCGAGCGGCCGGCGAGGATGCGGCCATCGGTGGGCACTTTCTCGCCGGGGCGCACGCTCAGCACGTCGCCTTCGCGCAGCTGTTCGATGGGCACGTCGGTTTCGGTGCCGTCGGCGTTCAGCCGCCGGGCGGTGCGGGCCTGCAAACCCAGCAGCGCCCGCATGGCGGCCGAGGTGCGGGCTTTGGCGCGCTGCTCGAGCACTTTGCCCAGCAAAATCAGGGCAATGATGGTGGCCGTAGTGTCGTAATACACCTCCGGCATCAGCCCCTGGCGGTGGAAGAAGCCGGGCGTCAGCGTCGCCGCCAGGCTATACAGAAACGCCGCCCCGGTGCCCACGGCAATGAGCGTATCCATGGTCGCCGTGCCGTGCCGCAGGGCCTTCCAGGCCGCCACGTAAAACTCGCGCCCGCTGTAGAGCAGCACCGGCAGCGTGAGCAGCAGCAGGCCATAGTTCAGCCACTGCTCATCGACGTGTACTAGCATCGGCCACAGCATCAGCATGCTTAGCGGCATTATCAGCAGCGTGAGCCCCACGGCTACGCCGAAGCGCCGCCGCAGCTGCTGGTAGGCCCGGACTTTCTGCTGCTCGGTTTCGGCCTCGCGCTCGGCGGCGCTGCTGGCGGGGGCGCGCTGCACCACGCCGTAGCCGGCGCTTTCCACGGCGGCTTTCAGCGTGGCGGGAGTCGCCTCGCCGGGCAGGTAGTCCACGGTGGCCTTCTCGGTGGCGTAGTTCACCAGCGCCCGCCGCACGCCGGGGGTGCGGCTGAGCGAGCGTTGCACGAAGTTGGCACAGGAGGCGCAGGTCATGCCCTCGATTTCCAGGGTTTCGGTGCGCAGGCCCGGCTCGGTTAGTTCAGTTTCCATTAATGATGCGTAGCCTTCGAAGACCGGCGAGCTGTCGGCCGGACGCTGAAAATGCAACACAAAGGAACAAGGCGTGGCTCCCGGGAGCGGTACTGAATTCGGTCCGGGAGGTGTATAATTTTCTCTTTTGTATGCCGGGGCCAGCGTCACAAAACCGTCGCAGACGAGGGCGCGGCAACCAGTCAGGCGGGCTGCTTTTGCGCTTGCGGCTTTTGCAGCGGCACATCCAGCGACACGGTGGTGCCCCGGCCGGGCACGGCGTCAAAATGCACCTGCCCGCCGAGGTAGGCCACGCGGGTTTGCACGTTGCGCAGGCCCATGCCGGTGGAAGTGGCGGCTGGGTCGAAGCCCACGCCGTTATCTTCGACCACCACCGTGAGGTCGAGCGGACTTTGCACGAGCTGGAGCGTGACGTCGGTGGCGCGGGCGTGCTTGATGATGTTCTGCACCAGCTCCTGGATGACGCGGAAGAGCACGGCCTCCAGGGTGGCGTCGAGCCGGTCGTCGAGGCCGAATACTTCCAGCTCCATGCGCAGGCCGGACTGGTGGGGCACCTTATCGAGGAAGTCGCGCACGGCGGTGCTCAGGCCGCTGCGCAGCAAAGCGGTGGGCAGCAGGTTGTGCGAGATGCCGCGCAGCTCGCGGCACGACTCGTCGATGATGCCGGTGGCCTGGGCCAGCAGGGCCTGCGCTTGCTCGGGCGGGCCCTGGGTGAGCTCTTCGGCCAGCACGTGCAGGTTGAGGCGGGCGGCGGTGAGGAGCTGGCCCAGGCTGTCGTGCAGGTCGGCCCCGATGCGGCGGCGCTCGGCCTCTTCGGCTTCGAGCACGGCGGCGGCGCGCTGACGCTCCAGTTGCTGGCGCTCCTGCTGCTGCTGCAGGCGCTGGCGCAGCTGCTGGCGGTTGTAGAGGGCGTAGGCCAGCCCGGCCAGCAGCAGCGCCACGGCCGTGCCCGCCACCAGCAGCGTGGTGCGCCGCCGGATGGTTTGCTCCTGCGTACGCAGCTGGGCGGCCTGCACCTGGTTGCGGGCTTCGCGCTCCACGGCTTCGTAGCGCACGTGCAGCTCGGTGGTTTGACGGGCTGCTTTCTCGGCGTGCAGGCTGTCTTCCAAGACACTTCGTGCCCGCTCGTAGCGAAAGGCCGCGGCGGGCTCGCCGCGGGCGGCAGCGACGTCGGCTAAGCCCTCCAGGGCATCGGCGGCTTCCTGGGGCATGTGGCCTTGCCGGGCAAGCGCCAGCGCTTTCTGCAAGTAAGGGGCCGCGACCGCAGTCTGCCCGTTACGTACCAACGACGTTCCGAACAGCGAATAAAAGTCGGACCTCCGAACCAGCGACGCGCTGGCATCCTGGCGGAGCAGGCGCTCGGCCCGGCGTAGCGGCAGCAGCGACTCGGCCCACCGCTCCTGCTTCTGGTAAAGCACGCCCATCGTCACCAATAGCCGTTGGGCGAGGGCGCTATCAGCCCCGGCCTGGTTCAGGCCTTGCTGCAGCATGGCGGCGGCCTGGTCGTAGCGTCGGGTATCGCGGTAGATGATAGCCAGGTGGTTGATGGCATCGACGACCCCAAATGTTGAATGCAGCTGCTGCCAGTGGTGCAGGGCCTGCTCGTAGGCAGTCAGGGCGGCCGGGTAATTGCGCATATTTATGTGCGTTTGCCCAATGGCGGCGTAAGCTCCGGCTATGCCGGCCGAATCGGCGGCGGTGCTGCTGTGGCGCAGACTTCGCAGCAGGTAGCGCATAGCTTCCGGAAACTGGCCCGTTATAGCGTAGCCGCTGCCAATGGCCCGCTCGCTGGCGCTGGCTCCCCGCAGGTTGCCTTGGCTGAGGTACATTCGAATAGCCTTCTGCTGGTGGCTTCTGGCGGCCAGCGGCTGCCCCTGCACCTGGGCCAGCACCCCCAAAGCCGCTTCGGCCCGGGCCTGACCGGCCAAGTCGTGCAGCCGGATGGCCAGGGGCAATGCCGCCTGGGTGTAGCGTCGGCACTGCGCCGTATCGAATTTGAAATAATGAGCGGCCAACGCCAGTTGGGCGCGGACGCCAGCAGTATCGGCCGGGTGCGCCCCTATTAGCTGCTGCAGGCTATCGACCACCCGCGGCGTTTGCGCCCCGCCTGTTTGTGACATTGTCAGACCAAGTAGCAGTAGAATAAGGTGGCGCATCAGAAGAAAGTAAAATCAGGAAGGGCAAGTTAGGCCACTGCTTGCAAAAGCAACAGGACCAAACGACAACTACCCCGGCGCACCGGGCCGGGGTAGTTGGGTAAAGTGCCGTGAAAGGGTAATTATTCCTTCACCAGGCGACGCACCACCGGCCCTTCGGCCGTGTGCAGGCGTAGCGAATACACCCCGGCGGGCAGCTGCTCCAGCAATAGGTTGGTTTGAATAACGCCTTGGCACACGGGGAGTTGGCGCCGCTGCACCACCTGGCCGATGGCGTTGAGCACCTCCAGCGGCACGGCTGCCTGCTCGCGCAGGTTGCTCACCGTCAGCATAGCGTGGCCGGCGGTGGTGGGGTTTGGGTAGAGGCTGATGGCCAACCTTGTCGCCGCGCCCGTGGTAGCCGTGGGCCGCCCCTGGAACCAGAGGAAAAAGCGCGGCCGCGTCGAGTCGGGGTGCATGGTGAAGGTATACACCGAGTCGGTGGTCAGGTCCTGGCGGCGGCCGAGCAGCCGGTCTTCCAGCAGCACCCGGGTGCCGGCGGGGGCGTTCTGCCAGGCGGTAAGCACGAGGGTGTGGGCGCCGGGCTGACTCACCCGTAGACCCAGGGGAATCACGCCGGCCGTGGTCAGGTCGGGCAGGCCGTTGATGGCCAGGTATTCGTTGCCGGCCTGGCTCCAGAGGCTGGGCCGGCCGTTGCCGTTGAGCTGCACCTTGTAGGCATCGAAGCCGGGCGCGTAGCCGGCGGCCGCGTCGGGGGCGCTGTAAAGCACGGTTTCATCGGCCTGGCCCTGGGCATTGCGGACCTCCAGGCGCAGCAGCGGGCCGGCCGGGGCCGTGCTGCGGCCAAAGACGGGGCTGGCGTAGCTGGTATGGCGCACGGCGTTGCTGAGGCTGAGGGTGGCCGCCGGGGCGGTGGCCCGCACGAAGAAACCCTGCATGGCGGCCAGGTCTTTCGAGCCGCCATTCTGGCCCACGCCGTTCACATAGGAGCGGTAAGCGCCGGTGTAGCGCCCCGAGGGTGCGAAGACGTACAGGGCCTTATCGAGGCCCGGGGTGGCGGGCACCAGGTCCCAGTCGATGGGGGCCGGGTACGGGTTGCCGAGCAGGTTCCAGCCCGAGTTGGCCTGGCCGCCGCGCGTCAGGGCAATGCTGACGGGGCCGTTGTTGAGCTCACCCGACACGTCCACGGTGGTCGTGGGGTTGGTTTGCACCGAGTAGCCGCGCAAGGGCACGAGGGCAGCCGTGGCGGCCGGCACCTGCCAGCCCTGGTCGAAGCCGCTGGCGGCGGCCGTCAGGCGGCTTTCGGCGTATTCGAAGAAGGTCGGAAAAGGCGTCACACTGTTGCCCAGTGTATTGTAGGCTGGGTTAAGCACCAGGCCGGGCAGGTCGTCGGCAAATTCCTGCACGGTGGCCGTGCCCGCCTGCATGGGCGAGGCGTAGTGGCGGTAGCCCAGCGTGGTGCTACCGGTGATGAAACGCTCCATCGTGGCGCGGCCCGTCACAAGGCCGCCGCCGGCCGGGTTCACCACCATGGCGGTGCCCGTGGCGTTGGAATGCAGCGTCAGCAGGTCGTTGGCGGCGAGGTTGCCCGTGGTCAGGGTCAGGACGTGTGTGATGCCGGTGGGGCTGGCGCAGCGGGCCCCGGCCGGGTTCTGCACCGTCAGGTCGTAGAAGCGGGTGGGCTGGCTGCCGCCCAGCGTCTGGGGCGCAGTGCCTTGCAGGGTCACGCCAAAGCCAGCCGGATTGAAGCCGCTGTTGTTGGTCCAGTTGCCGGTCATGGCCACCGACTTGCCCAGCTGCACCGTGGTGCCGGCGCTGATAGTCACGTTGCCCAGCGCCACCGGCGCCGCGCCACTGATAAGGTTTGGCACACCGGTGCCACCCACAAACACCAGGTTGCCGCCCGCCGTCCAGCTGCCGTCGATGGTCAGGTCGCCGCGCACGTTCAGCGTGCTGGCGATGGCGAAGCTGGCTCCGGCCGCCACCGTGAGGTTGCTGGCCGTGGCCGTGCCGCCGGTGACGACGGGATAATAAGTGGCCCCCGCGCCGATGGTCACGTTGGTGGTAGCCGTGGGTACCTGCCCGCAGCTCCAGTTGCCGGCCGTAAACCAGTCGGTGCTTACGCCGCCCAGCCAGGCCACCGTGCCCGCCGCCGTTACGGTCATAGCCTGGCTGTTGGTTGAAGTAACGGACGGGCTATTGGCTACCACCCGCACCCGGTACGCGGCGCCTGCCGCCGTACCCGCCGGCACCGTCGCGCTGATGGTACCAGCAGCGGTGCCCGGCAGCGTGCCCAGCGTCGTCACACCCGAAGCAAACGCGCCAGCCGCATTCGAGAGCTGGGCCGTGAAAACGTTGCCCGCATTAAAGGTGCCGGTGACCGTGAACGGCAGGTTGAAAGTGCTGCCTGCGCAAACGGTGCCCGCCGCCAGACTGCCCACCGTGATACTGCCCGGGGCGGCCGTCACGGCCACGCTGCGCGTGAGGGTGCGGGAGCAACCGTTGAGCGTCACCGTTACCTGATAGATGCCCGCCGCGGCCGGGGTCACGCTCGGCACCGTGGGGTTTTGCACGCTGGCCGTAAAGCCGTTCGGGCCCGTCCAGGCGAAGGTGGCACCGCTCAGCGGCACGTTCACCACGTCCAGAGTCAGCGTGTTGCCCTCCACCACCGGCGTGTTGGCGCTAATGGCCAGGGCCGGGTTGGTCAGAGCGAGGTTGGTCACCGTCAGGTCGGTGGGGCTGTCGGCCACGGTGCCGGTGGGGCGGTTGGCCGTCACCCGCGCCCGCAAAGTGCTGCTGTTGCGGAAGCTGCTCGGGATGGTGCCCGTGATGGTGCCGCCGCTGGTGCCGGTTATCGTGGCAATGACGCTCGTGGCGGTCGCATCGGTCAGCGACAGGGTGAAGGTAGTGCCGGCCGGGAACGGCCCGTCGGTCGTGAACGGCACCGAAATGCTGGCGCCCGCGCAGAACTGCGTGGCCCCGCCCACCGGGTTAGTAGCCGTAATGCCGGGCGGCGTCACGGTCACCGTCACGGGGCTGCTATAGGAGCAGCCGCCGCCCGAAACCGTCACCCGGTAGATGCCGTCGTTGTTGGTCGTTGTGTTGGCTACCGTGGGGTTGCGCACCGAACTGGTAAAGGACTGCGGCCCGGTCCAGCTGTACGTGAGGCCGGCCAAACCCGCCGCCGCGCCCGTTACGTTGAGAGAAATGGTGCCGCCGGCCGCCACCGGGCTGGGCATTGCCGTGGCGGTGATGTTCGAAGCATTCAGCTCAAAAACAACGATGTCGGTGCCGTTATCCGTGCCCACGAAGGGCAGCTGGCTGCTCACCACCCGCACCCGGTAGCCGCTGCCCAGGGGCGTGGCCGCCGGAATGTGGGCATTGATGGTGCCCGGCGTCACGCCCCGCAGGAGGCCAATTTCGGTAGGCGTTGCAAAGGAGCCGCTGGCATCCGACAGTTGAGCCCGGAAAACGTTGCTGACGTCGAAGTTACCTACCGCCGTAAACGGCACGTCCAGGCTGCCACCCTGGCAGAAGTTGAAGCCGGTGAGGGTGCTGGTTGTCAGGCTGCTCACGCTGGCGCCGTTCAGGCGTACATTCACCTGGTAGTCGGTGCCGTTGCGGTCGTCACCCACCGAGTTGGTGGCGAAGTCGAGGTCACCATCGCCGTCCACGTCGCCCGCCGTCAGGTTGCCCGGCCCCACGCCCACCGAGGTGGCGCCGTGGGGGCTGAAGGTGCCGCTGCCGTCGTTCGTGAACACGCGGATTTCGCCGCGCCCCTCAAACTCCGAGCCGTTGAACACCACGCGGGTGCGGATGCGGGTCAGCACCGCGAGGTCGAGGTCGCCGTCGCCATCCACGTCGGCAAAAGCCACATCTATCGGCAGGTAGCTCACCGTCACCGCCGTGCCATATTCTACCAGCGTGGGCATGTAGGCCGAGGTGCTGCTAATCGTGAAAGAGCCGCTGCCATTATTGCGAAACAACGACACGCCCTGGTTTTCAAACATTTTACCCACGGCCACGTCCAGGTCGCCGTCGCCGTCGATGTCGCCCAGCGTCAGGTTGAAGGGGTTGCTCGGGCAGTTAATCCCACCCGTGCCGCTGAAGATGCCGCTGCCATCGTTGAGGCGCACAAACAGCTGACCCTGACTGTACGACACGGCCACCATGTCCAGGTCACCATCGTTGTCCACGTCGCCCAGGGCAATGTCATTAAGCGCATTGCCCACTGCCACGCCATTGGCGCTCAGGGTGAAGATGCCACTACCATTGTTCAGCAACAAGCTCATCGAAGGGGTGTTGGACGAATTGGCCGTTACCACGTCGAGGTCGCCGTCGCCGTCTACGTCGCCCAGGGCAAGCTCCTGCAAGTTCTCATTCACCAGCACGGTGGTGGAAGTGCTGAAGCCGCCGGTGCCGTTGTTATAAAAAATCATCAGCGAACCATCGATAGACGAGCCGCCCACCGTCACCAGCGCGTCGAGGTCGCCGTCGCCGTCCACGTCGCCCAAGGCTACGGCGCTGGGGTTGTTGGCGGTCAGCACATCCAGGTTAGGGCCGTAAGTGCCGTTGCCGGTGTTCAGGTTCACGCGCAGGCGGTCTTGGGTGCGCAGGGGGGTCACCAGGTCGAGGTCGCCGTCGCCGTCCACGTCGCCCAGCGCGGGGTTGCTCAGCGCCACGGCGCCCATGCTCACATCGCTGCCGTAGCTGCTGGCAAACGTGCCGCCGCCGCTGCCGCCCGCCGCCGCCGTAAACTGGTACACGTGCGGCCGCACGCCGCGCACCCCGTCGAGGCTGCGCACGGTGTTCGGAATGCTCACGCTCAGCACCTCGCCCGGCAGCCAGGGCTGGGTCGGGGCAAAGCTCAGCTGGGCCGAGCTGCCGCCGCTCAGGGTGCCGCCGCCGGCCCGCACCAGCTGCCCGCCGCGCTGGCTCGAGTACACCCGCAGGTTGCCCGCCGTAGCCGCGCTCACGGCCTGCGAGAGCATCACGCCCACCGGGCTGGTGGTACTGGCATTGCGCAGGTTGCGGGTCGGGCTCACGGCCGTCACTTCCAGCGGGGCCACGTTCACCACCACGCCCAGCGTGCGGGTGGCCGAGCAGCCACCCTGCGCCACGGTGAGGGAATACGTGCCCGCGGCCGCCGCCGTCACGGCCGGCAGCGTCAGGTTCTGGTCGGCCGAGCTGAAGTTGTTCGGCCCCGTCCAGGCGTAGGTCACGCCCGCCGGGGCGCCGCTGGCGCTCAGGTTCAGGGGCTGGCCTTCTTCCAGCGGCGAATTGCTGCCAACGGTCAGGTTACCAATATTTACTACCGTCACGGCAAAGCTGCTCGTAGTGCCGGTGGTGGATGGGCTGCTGGCAATCACCCGCAGGCGGTAGTTGCTGCCAGATGCGAGATTGGCCGGCAGCGTGGCGCTGATGGTGCCCGCCGTAGGGCCGGCCAGCGTGCCCAGCGTGGTGATGCCCGAGAAGGCGCCGGCCGCGTTCGACAGCTGCGCCGTAAAGACGTTAGCCGCGTTGAAAGAGCCGGTTTTAGTGAAGGGCAGATTGAAGGTACCGCCCGCGCATAGGATATTCGAAGTCAGCGCGCTCACGGTGATGCTGCGTGGTGTAGGCGTAACCGTTACGCTGCGCGTGAGGGTGCGGGAACAGCCGTTGAGCGTCACTATCACTTGGTAAGAACCGGCGGCGGCCGTGGTTACGTCCGGCACCGTGGGGTTCGGCGTAGTGTCGGTGAAGCCGTTCGGGCCCGTCCAGGCGAAGGTGGCACCGCTCAGCGGTACGTTGTTGACGCTCAGGGTCAGGTCGGCGCCTTCGGCCACCGGCGTATTGGCACTGATGGCCATCGCTGGGGCCGACAGGTTGAGGTTGGTTACCGTCAGGTCGTTGGAGCTCAGGGTGAAGGTAGTGGTGGGCTTGTTGGCCGTCACCCGCGCCCGTAGCGTAGTGCTGTTGCGAAAGCTGCTGGGAATAACCCCCGTGAGCGTGCCACCATTAACCAGCGCAGCGGCGCTGCTGCTGGTTATCAAGCTGGTGCCGACAGCATCGGTCAGCGACAGCGTAAACGTGGTGCCCGCCGGAAACGGCCCGTTGGTCGTGAACGGCACCGAAATACTGGCGCCCGCGCAAAACTGCGTGGCCCCGCCCAGCGGCTCGCCGGCCGTAATGCTCGGCGAGGTCACCGCCACATCCACCGGGCTGACGTAGGAGCAGCCGCCGGCCGAAACGGTTACGCGGTAGATGCCGTCGTTGTCGGTCGTCACGTTGGGCACCGTGGGGTTGCGCACCGAACTGGTAAAGGATTGCGGCCCGGTCCAGGCGTAGGTGAGGCCCGGCAGGCTGGCGTTGGCGCCCGTCACGTCGAGGCTGATGGTGCCGCCGGCCGCCACCGGGTTGGGCGTGGCCGTAGCAGCAATGGTGTTGATGCTGAGCTCGTAGATAGTCAGGTCGGCGCCGTTATCGGTGCCCGTGAGGGGCGGGTAGCTGCTCACCACCCGGATGCGGTAGCGCGTGCCCGGCGCGGTGCCGCTCGGAATCGTGGCGCTGATGGTCCCCGGCGTTTCACCCCGCAACGTCCCGATTTCTACCGGCGACGCGAACGAGCCGTTCGCATCCGATAGCTGCGCCGTAAACTCGTTGCTGATATCGAAACTGCCTACGGCCGTGAACGATACGCTCACGGCGCGCCCCCGGCACAAATAATTACTGCTCAGGGCTGCGGTGGTCAGGCTGGTCGCGCTGGCGCCGTTCAGGCGCACGTTCACGGTGCCGGCCCCGGCGTTCACGATGTTGCCGACCGAGTTGCCCAGCAGGTCCAGGTCGCCGTCGCCATCGAGGTCGCCCACCGCCATGATTTTGGGGGCCCGGCCCACCGAAGTGGCCCCACCGGCGCTGAACGTGCCGCTGCCATTGTTATTCCAGATGCGAATTTCGCCCTGCTGGGCCGTGGTCACCCCCGAGCCCGAAGCCGTACCGCTTATGGCTATCAGGGCCAGCAAATCCAGGTCGCCATCGCCGTCCACGTCGGCTAACGCTGCATCCTGCGGACTAACCGTATAGGTGGCACTCGAACCGAATGGAAAGAGCGGCGGCCGGGAAATCGAGAAAGCACTCTGCGTGAAGGTGCCGCTGCCACCGTTGCGGTAGATGGTCAGGTTAGCATTGACGCTCTTACTCAGCACGGCATCGAGGTCGCCGTCGCCGTCGATATCGCCCAGGTTAAAGTTGTTGGCGCCGCTGGCCCCCGTCACTGAGCCCGTGCCGCTGAAGCTGCCGCTGCCGTTGTTGAGGCGGGCATAAAACTGACCGCTGCTGGATGACGCGGCCAGCAAGTCGAGGTCGCCGTCGTTGTCGATGTCGCCCAGAGCCACATCGTCGAGGCTGGTCCCCAGGCTCAGCGGTGCGGGAAAGGCGTAGGTGCCGGTGCCGCCATTGAGCATAAACAAAACCGAGGCCGGGGCTGAGGCGTTGGCCGTGACCACATCCAGGTCGCCGTCGCCGTCGATATCACCCACGGCCAGGTCGCGTACCGTGTAGCCAATGCCAACGTAATCAGAAGTCGGGAATTGGCCCGTGCCATCGTTGTAGCGCGTGGTCAGCCCGGTCGTGGCGGCACTGGTGCCGTTGGTCACGAGCATATCCAGGTCGCCGTCGTTATCGATGTCGGCCAGGGCTATAGCATTGGGCCGGCTGCCTCCCGCCACCGTAGTGCCATTGCCAAACGTGCCATTGCCAGCGTTCAAATCAATGCGGACCAGGTCGAGCGAATATAGCGCACTCACCACATCCAGGTCGCCGTCGCCGTCCACATCGCCAGTTACCATCCCGTATGGGGTGGCCCCGCCGGTGGGCACGTCGCTGCCGTAGCCGCTCACAAACACGCCGCCACCGCTACTGCCCGCCGCCGTCGTAAACTGCTGGACGTGCGGCTGTACTGCCGCGCCGCTGGTGCTTTGCACCGTGGCCGGCACGTTCACGCTCACCGTTTCGCCCGGCCGCCAGGCCTGGGCCGGGGCAAACTGCACCGTGGCCGTCCCCCCGCCGCTCACCGTGCCCCCACCGGCCCGCACCAGCTGCCCGCCGCGCTGGCTCGAATGCACCCGCAGGTTGCCCGCCGTAGCCGCGTCGATGGCCTGCGAAAAGGTGAGGCTGACCGGGCTGTTCGTTGGCGCGCTCCAGGCGTTGCGCGCCGGGCTCACGGCCGTTACGGTGGGCGTCTGGGCGGCACCGGCGAAGGCCAGCAGCAGCGGCAGCAGCGCCAGCCAGCGGCGACCGGCGCCAACGGGCTTGCTAGTGGTTATCAGAGTCGTAGTCCTCATCATGTTGGGTAGGGTAAGGGAATGAAGTGGCGTTGCCAAAGCGGCAGCAACAGCGTGAAATCAGGCCATTAGTTATCCCGACAAAGGTGGCAGCCTGCATCAGCCGCCACCAATCCCCTGAAAGCGGTATTTTTATGCGTACTGGTACGGAGGGGCTTTTTAGCTTCTACCTAGCTTCAGCCCACCGCAAGTGGCTGATTAATTGCCACGCTCATCAGGCATGGAGCAGCCCGCTACCGCGCAGGCAGACTACTTTTTCTCCGTACTACCCCGGATAAAAATGCGGGCCGGCGCGTATTGCCACTGCCTCGGCCAACGGGCGAACTTTGCCGGGCCGTCCGCCGCTTCGCGCCGCTGGTGGCGGAGCCGCGTGGCTCCTTATCTTGTTCGTTCATTGCTCACGCCCTTTTCGCTGCTGCCATGCCCATGCCCACCGCCTTCCCTGCCGGAACCATTCCCGTACTGCTCGTCGATGACCACCAGCTGGTAGTCGAAGGCGTGCAGGTGCTACTCAAACGCACCGCCGACATCACGGTGGCCGCCACAGCCAACTCCGGCGAAGAAGCCTTGCAGCACCTGCGGCAACACCCCGACATCCTGGTGGCTGTGGTCGATTTGAACATGCCGCACATGTCGGGAGTGGAGCTCACCCGCAATATCCGCAAGCACCACCCGCAGGTGCAGGTGCTGGCCCTAAGCATTTTCCACGACCACGCCTCGGTGCGCGAGGTGCTGGCCGCCGGCGGGGCCGGCTACCTGCTCAAAACCACCACCGAGCAGGAAATCAGCCTGGCCATCCGTCGGGTGGCCGCCGGGCGCACCTTCTTCGCCCCCGATGTAGCCGCCACCCTGCTCGACCACCTCGACGTGCCCGCTACCCGCCCGCCCGGCGTGCGCCCCGTGCCTCTCACCACCCGCGAGCGCGAAGTATTGCAGCTCATTGCCAGCGAGCACTCCAATGCCGGCATCGCCGACCAGCTTAACATCAGCGAGCGCACCGTCGAAACCCACCGCAAAAACATCTTCACCAAAACTGGCGCCAAGTCTATCGTGGGTCTGATTCAGTATGCCTTACGCCACCGGCTTATCATGGCGTGAGGCCTTCCCAAGCTAGCTGTATAGTGCCAGGGTGAGCTGGGTCGGGTCACGGGTAAAGATAGCCGGGGGCTGGTGCGGTCGATGGCGACGAAGAGGTGTACTGGCAGCCTTCTCCTGTGCGCACTTCGGCGAAATCAACGTGCAGGTAGCCGATAGGATAGTCCTTAGTTTTTTTCTTCGGCGGCGACTGGCCTTCGGCGGCGAGAGGCAAGCAGCCGACGCCATGGCGCTGAAAACAGCGGTGCAAGGCCGAGCGCGACAGGTGCGGGATAGTTTCCCGCAGAGCGTATTTTGAAGCAGTCGTCCAGTGGCAGCAGCGTGTACTGCCGCCGTTGTGCGGGCACAACTATGAAGTACTTGTCCCATAATTTCTGGCGGACTTTCGGCCCAAAAATTACACCACCACACCTTGGAAGTCTAGATTTTTTTTGCTCGTCCGGCTGAAGATGGGGATTGCAACTTACGCGAATACCAGGCACTGGCGTTTTGGTCACCGTGGTATTTAGCGCTGTAGCGACACGACGACCAGCTTTTTAGCCAGCGTGTTAGCCACGGGCACCTGCTGGTCGCGCAGGCCGGCGTAGGCCACGGTCAGCGTTTGGGCGGCCGTAGCGGGCAGCCGCAGCCGGAATTTCCCTTCGGAGTTGGTGGCGGCGATGATGCCCGGCTGCCCGGCCACGAACACGCAGGCGCCCGGCAGGGGCCGGTGGTCGGGGCCCAGCACCTGGCCCCAGCAGTAGTTGCTGACGGCGGTTTCGGCTGGGGCTTCCACCACCATCACTTTGCGAGCCGGCAGGCGGCGCGGCGCGGTGCGAACGGCGGGCTTAGCGCTGCGCGGTTTGGCGGCGGGTATCTCAGTGCTCAGGGACAGGGGCGCGGTGGCCGGCCGGGTGTGGATAGTGCCCGCCTGAGTTGCCAGGGCCAGCAGCAACAAGCTCAGTAGCAATCCTACCGGTCGGGTCAGGGAAAAACCGGCAGGGCATTGAAAAGTGGTTTTCATAAAATGATAGTTGATGGGGGGAGTAAGCAAGAGATGGGGGGCCAGTGGCCCCAGTCTACCGCCGGAAGGAGCGGCGGCCTTGCCCGGAGCGGCGGACGCTGTAGCCAACGATGACCAGCAGCACGAACCCGAGCAGGATGTAGCAATACTGCATATTGCTGGCGGACCATTGCGCTTCCGCCGCCGGGGCGGGCTGCGCGGCGGCCAGGCTACTGGTGCCGAGCAGCAGGATGAGGAATTTCAGTAGCGCTTTCATCGGCGAAGACGTCATTGGATTTACCGGGGCGGAGTGAAGCAGCAAGGGGCGCGGAGGCAACCAGGCCGCTGGCGGGTTGCCTCCGCGCCTGCTGGCCGCAGGCTTCGCGCTCCTTCAACCGGCCAATAATCAGCTGTTGTTGAATGATATTACGAATTTACCCCATCCCTAAAGCCCTGGCAAATTCCTGGCCCCAACGGGTCGATTTGCGGCGTGAGTGCGGCGATTTGCGGCGCAAGCCGGCTTGGGCCGCCCCTCCCCCATTCCACCCAGCCGGCAGTGCCAAGGCGGGTGGCCCAAACGCAGGACTGGCCGGCACCCGTTCGGCAACGGATACCAGCCAGTCTCTTCTAAACCCCGCTTGCGTTGCGACACTTACCGGCTACGGCAGCATTCAGGACCAGGCTTATACCAGGTGCAGGCGCTCCAGCAGCGCGTCGCGGTAGGCGCGCCCGATGGGCAGCAGCTGCCCCGACACCTGTACGATGTTGCGCACGGGGTCGATGCGCTCGATGCAGTCGGCGTTGATGAGGTAGCTGCGCTGAATCTGCACGAATTTCTCCGCCGGCAGGTGCTGGCTGATGTCGCGCAAGGGCTGGCGCACCGACACGATGCGGCCCTTGCTCAGGGCCAGGCGGCAGGTTTTACCCTCCGTTACAATCCACGAAATTTCTTCCAGGTTTACCTTCACCAGCAAGCCTTCTTCTTTCACAAACAAGGCGTTGGGCAGCAGCGCGCCCGTGGTGGCGGAGGTAAAAATCGGGCCTTCGGCGCCGTGGTCGTCTTCGTCGGCGGCGGGGGTACTGCCGCTGGGGTGGGCCGCCACAAAGTTGGACACGGCCAGCTCGATGGCCCGTTGCAGGGCGCCCGCGTCAGCCGGTTTCACGAGGTAGGCGGCCGGGCCCACCTGCCGGGCCCGCTCGAAGGACTCGGTATCAGTCTGGGAAGTGAGGAAAATCAGCGGCAGGGGGCGCTCGGCCAGCAGGCGGGCGGCCAGCTCGATGCCGTCGGGGCCGCGCTCGCCGAGGTGGATGTCGAGCAGCGCCACGTCGGGCGGGGGACTGGTGGAGCGCAGCAGGGCCATGGCGCCGGCCGCATCGTAGGCGGGGCCGATGACGTGGTACGAAAGGTCGAGCAGGGCTTCCTCCAGCAGGTCGGCAAACAGTGGCTCATCTTCGACTATCAGGACGCGGAGGCTGGAATTGGCGGAAGACATAAGGTTGTTTTCAAGGCAGAAAAGGTTTAACAGATAGATATTTGCCGGGTTGGGCTAGGCCGCCTGCGGCAGTGTGAGCGTGGCCACGGTGCCGGTGCCGTCGGGCAGGTTGGCCAGCACCAGCTGGCCGCCCTGGGCCTCGGCGAAATTGCGGCTCAGCAGCAGGCCCAGGCCGGCGCCCCGGCCCTTGCTGGCCACGTGCAGGCGCGGGCCGGCCGACAGCTGGGCCAGCACCTGGGCGTCGAGGCCCTGGCCGGTGTCGGTTATCAGCAGGTGGATACCGTCGGACTGCCGCTCGGCCCGCAGGTGGACGTGGCCGCCGGTGGGCGTGGCTTTGAGAGCGTTGCCGGTGAGGTTGCGCAGGATGGTGCGGGTCATGTCGGGGTCGGCCTGCAGGAGCAGGTCGGCGGGGGCCTCCACGGTCAGGGACACTTCGGCGGCATCGGCGGCATTCTGGTAGAGGTCGGCTATTTCGGCCAGCAGCTCGGTGGCGCGCAGGGGGCGGGGCTGGGGTGTGAGCTCGCCGCGCTGGCTCACGGCCCAGTTGAGCAGGTTGTCGAGCAACTCACTCAGGTTCTGGGCCGCCTGGCGGATGCGCCCGCCGAGGCCGGCCAGGCGCTGGGTATCCTGGCGCTGCACGTAGCGGTTGAGCAGGTCGGCCAGCCCGGCGAAAGCCACTACGGGCGAGCGTAAATCGTGGGCTACCAGAGCGTAGAGGCGGTCCTGAGCGGCGCGGGTTTGCACCAGCTCCTCGTTTTGCAGGGCCAGCTGCTGGTGCTGGGCCGCCAGCAGGGCCCGGCTGCGGCGCAGGCGCAAGGCCAGCGCGCCTACGGCGGTGGCGCCCAGCATACTGATTACCAACAGCCCGCCCAACATCCAGAGGCGCTGGCGCTGCTGCTGCGCCCGAAGCTGCTGCTCCTGCTGCTGCTGGGTCAGCTCCTGTATCTGGTCTTCCTTGCGGCGGGTGTCGAAGCGCACCTGCAGGTTTTGCAGCTGGGCATGGTTGGCCACGGTTTCGAGCGAATCGTGGAGCCGGCGGGCGCGGCGGGCCTGTTGGTAGGCTTCGGCGTGCTGGCCGGTGGCGGCCAGGGCCTCGGCCAGCACGTCGCGGGCCTCGTACTCGTTGGTGGAGTTCTGGGTGGCGTGCCCAATGCGCAAGGCCTGCCGGGCGTGCGCCTGGGCGGCCTGGTAGCGGTGGTGGCGCAGCTCGCTGGTGGCCCACAGGGCGTGGGTCTGGCTTTCGGTGGCTCCGTAGCGCAGCGCCCGATACAGCGGAACAGCCCGGCTGAAGTAGTACGCGGCCGAGTCGTAGCCGGCAATGTCGCTCAGCTGGGCCAAGGACACGTACGCGTTGGCCAGCATGTCGCGGCGGTCGGCATTGGTGGGGTCGGCGCCGAAGCGGGTGACGTAGGCACTGGCCATCCGGACCAGGCGCGTGGTGTAGAAGCGGGCCGCGCGTACCAATGAATCGGCCGGGTGCGGGTCATCGACCACGCGGGAGGTGTAGAGCTCACTCAGGCCACCGTAGCTGATGAGCGGAAAATCAGAAGAAGGCCGGTTGGCCACCAGGTACATCAGCGGCAGCGTTTGCCGGAAGTAGCTCAGCGCCCGCTCCGTATTGCCCTGATTAACGGCTACCGAGGCCAGCGTGTGCAGAGCCACGATGCGAAACCGCTGCAGGTTGGGCGGGGCTACCCAGGCGCGGCGCCGCATCTCCTGGGCCCAGCGCTCGGCCTCGGGCAGCTCCTGCGCCCCGGCGTAGGTGCGCGCCAGGTTGCTCAGGCCAATCAATTCGCCCCGCACGAAGCCCTTCTCACGGGCCAGCTCCAGCGCCGCCCGCGTCACGCGGAGCGAGGCGGCGTTGTCGTTCATGAAGTACTCCTGCCCCAGCGACATCAGGGTGAGCACCCGCTGCGAATCGGGCAGCGCCGGGTTGCGGGCCTCCACCCGGAGCGAGTCGGTGGCCCGGCTGCGGTACTTCGACGCCGGCAGCTGCTGCGCCAGCGCCGGGCTGATGGCCAGCAGGCCCCCGACTACCAGGCAGACCCGCATCAGTACAACTTCAAATAACCAACACCTTGAACGCAGCATACCGGAAAAATTCGTAGATAAACGAGTGCTAAACAGCAAGGCAAAAATACCACTCTTGGCCGGGCAAGCGAAGTCCGGCAGTAGCTCGGGCGGGCAGAATGTGTCGTCTGGAAGTCGAACAACGGCAGAAACTAGGTGAACAAGGGCAAAAACCGGCTGAAATTGCGCTGGGCCTGGGCGGACGGAAAGCGCGGCCCGGGCGAGGGGAGCTGAAACGGAAAAAACCCCCAACCAACGGTCGAGGGCTTTTCGAGAGCCTGCCAGGAGTACCAGTACCTAGTTTTTAATCAGGCGCTTGGTCAGGCCAACGTGAGAATTACCTGGTTCGGTGCCGCGCACCCGCACCGTGTAGGTGCCATTGGCAACGGCGGCAATATTGAGTAGATGCGACTGCCCGGCAACCAGTTGGCTGCCGAGAATCACCCGGCCCGTGGCATCGAGCACCCACACTTCGTAGCTGCCGGCGGGCAGCTGGCTCAGGTCCAGGTTGGTGGTGCCAGCCATCGGGTTGGGCCAGAGGCTGATATTGGGCTCCAGCAGCGTGGTGAAGCTGATGGTACGCACCGGCGAGTAGCTGCTGGTGCCATCGGCATCCACCTGCCGGAGGCGGTAGTAGAGCTGGCGGCCGAGGCGGGCGGCGTTGGCGTCGGTCAGGGCGTAGTCGGTCGGGCTGGCTTTGCTGCCCTGGCCCTTCACCTGCCCTATTTTTTCGAAGCTACGGCCGTCGAGGCTGCGCTCCACGTCGAAGTGGTCGTTATTTTTCTCCGAGGCGGTGGTCCATTTCAGCAGGCCGTCCACGTTGCGCACGGCCTGGGCCGTGAAGGTGGTCAGCTCGACCGGCAGCGGGAAGGCGCCCAGCGTGAAGCTCACCGGCTGCGTGGTCACGCCGCCGTACACGTCAGTGGTCGTGATGTTGACGGTGTAGGTGGTGGCCGTGGTGATGCGCGGCAGCAGGCTGGCGGTGCTCACATAAATCTGGCCGGTGCTGGGGTTCAGGGCGGTGCCGGGGGGCAGCGTGTTGGTGGGGTTGCCGGCGGGGGCCGGGGTCTGGCCGGGCGCGGTGCCCACGGGCGTCAGCTGGGCATTGGTGCCGGTGCTGGCCAGGCCGTTGGTTACGCCGGCCTGCATGGCACCGGTGGCCTGGTCGAAGATGAGGCCGGCGCTGTTGTAGCGGGCGCCGTTGGGGTCTATCACGAAGGCCAGCACGTCGTTGGTCACGTACTTGTCGGGGCCGCCCTTGCTTGGGGTGGCGGTGTAGCGCGAAGCATTGTCCTGGCCCACGGCCAGGGTGTAGAGGGCCGCGTTGCTACCGGCGGTGAGGTTGTCGGTGGCCGTGTAGGTGAAGAACACGTTGCCGGCGTAGCCGTCCGTCGGGTCGAAGCGCAGGGTGCCGGCCTGGGCCGGGCTCAGGGGCTGGCCGATGGGCAGGGTTACGTAGCTGCCGCTCACACCGTCAGCGTTGTTGTTGTAATACAGCACGCCCTGGCTGGCGGGCGGCAGGCTGCCGGTGAGCTGGTAGCCGGCGATGCTGCCATCGGCATCGGTAGCGGCCAGCGAGCTGAGCGACAGGGCCGTGGTGGCGGTGTTGCCCTGGGGCGACTGCCGGGCGTTCACCACGTTGGCGGCCACCGGCGGGCGGTTGCTG
>Ga0247804_10000248_pt1 | contig 25006 bp, 16 predicted proteins | sample UWRJL029104C1_FD_181142 | JGI IMG/M metagenome (GOLD analysis project Ga0247804, IMG submission 181142) | Plant litter microbial communities from Arlington Agricultural Research Station in Wisconsin, United States - UWRJ-L029-104C-1 | ecosystem: Environmental > Terrestrial > Plant litter >...
AGGCGTTCACCACCAGGTAAGGGTAGGCCACGCGTTCTTCCACCACCGCAAAGATAGAGAAGCGAATGAAATCCAGCAGGGTCCACACCATGGCTACAGTGAGCACCCAGCGGTAATGATATCTTTTGGATATGGAAAGATTATGTGTCCACCTACGCCATTTCATGATCGTGTTGCTTTAAATATGCGTAGATGCCAAGCTGGCTGCCGGGGCTTTGTTGCCCGTTCAAAGGAGTGGGGTAATGTTGTTCGTTGCTCTCATCGATGTCCACTGCTTTTACATTGTCGTTCCATTGCAGTTCAAAATATTGAAGGAGCTCTTCCTGCAGGGAAACATCTTTTACCGGTACGCAAACTTCGATGCGGTGGTGCAGGTTGCGCGACATCCAGTCGGCCGAGCCGATGAATACTTTCTTATCCTCCCCGGCGCCAAAGATATAAATGCGGCTGTGCTCGAGGTAGCGGTCAACAATACGCTTCACTTCTATACTGCCCTTGCCTGTTTTTTGTGCCACGATGCAGGAAATACCGCGCACAATAAGTCTCACCTGCACGCCGGCAGCAGCGGCTTTGTACAACAACTGTATCATATCAAAATCTTCCAGGCTGTTGAGCTTGATGCGGAGCAGCGCTGGCAATCCCTTTTTAGCCAAAGACATTTGCTCTTTGATCATTTTCTCCAGTTGGTTCACCATGTTCACGCGGGATACCAACAGTATTTCGGGCTTCATCTGTTCGGCCGCGGCTTTGTTCTGCGGGCTCTGCAAAAAATAAAATAGTTTACGAAGGTCTTTTGTGATGCTGCTGTCGCTCGTAAGCAACGCATGGTCGGCATAAAAACGCGCGGTGTTCTCGTTGAAGTTCCCGGTGCCGATCATGGCATACGACTGGTGCTTTTTTTCGATCAGCGCGATCTTGGAATGTACTTTCACCTGCGGCAAACTATAAATGAGTTTGATACCGGCCTTCTTCATTTCCTTGCTCCATTTGATGTTGTTGGCTTCGTCGAAACGCGCTTTCAGTTCCACGAATACCACCACCGATTTACCATTCTTAGCCGCGCTGATCAGGGCATTTACAATATGGGATTGGGAAGCCACGCGGTACAGGGTGATCTGTATGGATCGTACGTCCGGGTCGATGGCGGCCTGGTTGAAGAAAGACAATACGGGGTTGTAACTGTGGTAAGGAAAATGCAACAGTACATCCCTGCGTTGTAGGTGATCGAATATTTCACCGCAACTGTTGGTGTAAGCCGATTGCAGCGGTTTCAGTTCGGGGTAGGATAATTCTTTATCATTTACGGGCAGGGCGGCCAGGTCTTTCAGGTTGTGGTAACGCCCGCCTTCAAAGGATTCTTCGTCCTTGAAATTAAAAACGGATTTCAGGTACAGGCGCAGGCTTTGGGGCATTTCCTTTTCGTACAAAAAGCGGCTTACTTTGCCCGTTTCGCGGTGCAATAATTTTTTTTCGATCGCCTTTAATACATCGTCGCCAAAATCATCTTCCCAGTGCAGGTCGGTATCTCGACTGATCTTAAAACTGGAAGCAGACTGGATATCGAAACCGGGGAAGATGCAGGCCATGTTCTCGCGGATGATGTCGTCGATAAAAATAATATACCGGTTGTCGTTGATGGGCGACAACTCGAAGAAACGCGGGAGGTGTTCGGAAGGGATGTTCACCACCGCGTGCCGGGTGAGGTTGCTGTTCTGTTGCTTCAGGCTGATCACGAAATACAGGCGGTCGTTCTCCGGTATAAAGTTCTCATTGAAATCTTCGCGGATGAAGATCGGCTGTATAAAAGATAATATTTTCGACAGCAGCAATTCGCGCACCTCATTCGCGTGTGCGGGCTGCAGCGTTTGATTGTAATATATAATGATGTTGTGCGCGGCCAGGCCGGGAATGATCTCCTGGCGCAATATTTCACCGAACCGGTTCAACTGCTTCCTTATCTTTTCCTTCACATGCTTGCCCAAATGCTTGTCCGTTGGCGGTATGGTAAGTTTCCTGTATTTGCCGCCCAGGGCGGATAAAGCGATGATGGCGGGAAAGCGTACGCCAAAAAATTCATCCAGGTTGGAAGAAAAGATCGAAAGGAATTTAAGCCGTTCCAGCAACGGTACGGTGGGATCGGCCGCTTCGTGCAGCACCCTTTCATTGAAACCAAGCCAGCTAAGATCCCTGTTGTGGTACATCGTTAAAATTAAAATGGCGAGCCGCCGGAAGTGCTGATGACAGCCGAATCCTGCGGATCATGGAATAAGATCGCGAGCGTAAAAGCCGCTACGGACACAATGATCCCGATCATGAAAATGTTGTAGGCCAGGCGCAGTAATTTATATTTCCTGCCGAGTACCACGCCTAAATAATAAATGTCCTGTACAATGGAACCGTATACGTAATCAGAATCGCGCATCATAGTGCTCATGGCCCAGGTATATTCTTCGAGTGAACGTTTATAAAAATTACCGAAGAAAAGCAGGTTGGTCCTTTTGTGCAACACATCTTCTTTGCTGAACTCGCCGGTGGTTACTTTCGGCCGCGTGGCAATGATGGCGAGGATGATCGTCGTTACCGAAAAGGCAAGAAAGGTAAACGTAGGAATGGCGAGGTGACTGTCCACTTCGATCTTGCGCAACAGTACCGACAGGATTACCGAAATGATGATGGCGTTAACACTGATGAGGATATTGGCTTTGCCGTCGGCCATATCACTCAGCCGCAAGTGATTCTCAGAAGTAAGGCGCAGGCTGGTTTGTATGCCCTTGGTGATGAAGCCGCTGGGTTTCTTTTTATCGCCTGTACCCGGCATATCTTCGTCCAGTATCAGGTTATTCGTATTGATGCTGTTGCCTTTTTTATTTACTTTTTTCATGGTGCGCTGCACGTTCTTTTCTTTACCGTCGGCCAGTACTTCTGCGCAATAGCTGGTAAAGAATTTATGATCCTGCAGCATATTCAGCGTGTTCTTATCCCAGTCGCGCACGATGGTGGAAAGCCCGCGCAGTTCATTTTCCTTTTTCACCAGTTTGTTGATCTCTTTAAAATCCTTGGTGCCAAAATGGTAGCTGTCCGCATCGCGGATGATCTCCTGCAACAATCCTTCAGGTTGCGTGGTCATGCGGGTTGCCTGTATGCAGACTGCAATTTCATCTACCAGTTCGTCTTCCGCTTTTTGCTGTTCCATGAATTCGCGCATGATCTCGATGCTCTTTTGTTCGTGCTGCGCCGGGCTGGTAAACATGTGCCCTACATCGTGGAACCAGGCAGCAATGTCGAGTACCGTTACTTCCCTTTCAGTGAGTTCGTAATGTGATGCGATCTCGAATACGCGCGTAACAACATTCCTGGTATGCGTGAGGTTGTGGTAAACGATGTTGTGCTGGTTGGTATTTTTGTACAGATCGATGACAAAGTCCTCTGTTTTGCTCATTAAATCCTGGTACTCTTTCATGGCATTTAATTTAAAAAGTGAGGTTTATTTTCGTACCTACTGAAAGGTTGAATAATTGTTCTTCGCCCGATACCGCTACCGCAGCAGACAGTATGACCATGTTGAACGGAACAAAGTAAAACCCGCCGCCATAAGCGGCATGTATCTTATTGCTGTTCTCGCCTTTGTACCAAACCCTGCCGGCATCGCCAAAGGCCAGCAATCCTACCTGCCCCGGCAGTACGTACGATTTTCCTTTTAATAATTTGATCCTGAACTCGAGGCTGCCGTACGCAAGCGACTGCCCGGAGAAACGGGTTTTCCGGAAACCGCGGAGGTTGTTATTGGCGCCAAGGCTCAAGGCCTGGTAGTATTCGAATTTGTCGTTAAAGATGTGGCCGGCGCCCAGTTTCAGCACGGTGATGATCTTCGCTTCATCCTTGAGGCTGGCATAGATCGTCATGTTGGCTTCGGCTTTATTAAGGGTATAACTCTTACCATTCACGGGATGCATGGAAGTAAGCGTTCCGATCATTTGCACACCGCGGGTAGGGAACAGTTCGTTGTTGAGGTTGTTGTATTCAACACCGGCTTTGCCGCCCACATAGGTTTTGGTGGCGAACACCGCACCCGAATCGGGGATCACGATGGAAGGCTGTCCCAGTATGTATTTACGGTTGTCTTTCAATTTATTCCAATAGTGGTAAACAGACGGTCCGATGTAATAACTCAGCTTATCGGATTTGATCCTTTTTAAAAACACATCCAGTTTTGCTTCGTCATAACGCACGCGGTAAAAGCGAAAACCTTTAGCCGGGTCGATCTTTGTTTCATTACCGAAACCGAAGAAGTTATTCAGCGTAGGTTCTGAATAACCGACATTGACCACCAACGTATTATTATTCCAGAAATTTACAAAGGTGCCGCTGTAGTTGAACTGGTAAGCTTTCTTTGCAATGGCCGCCAGTACGGATACGCGTTGTTCTGAAGCGAAAGGTTCTTTGCGGAAGCCATACTTGCGAAACAGTAAACCCGTTCCCAGGAAAATGCCGTCATCGGCATTGTAACCCAGCACCAGCCTTGGAAAGCGTATCATCGTGTATTTATAACTGCGCAGTTCGTAGTTGTTTGCCGCGGGATCGTTGCTGATACGGTTCTTTACGTGGCGGTTGCCGATGAGGATATTGGAATCCTTTACATTATCGTAAATAAATGTTTTTGATTTGTTGCTGATGTGAAAGCTGTCGAGCCCGCGGCCGCCGATGATGCGCAGCTTGATCCTGCTCCTTACATCGGGATCCACCCTGAACACATCTTCGCCACCAAATCCATAAAGCTGCAGTTCCTTCGTATTCTTTACATCGAAGATCCGGCTGTACATCAGGAAGCTCGTGTCCTTGCTCGTATAGGAGTGTACGTCCAGTTTCACGCTGTCGTTCTGGTTCGTTAGGTGAAAATATTCATTCTTATTGCTGCCTATCACCTGTACAACCCTGGACAGGAAACGGTAATATTTCAGCGATTCTTTTTCCAGCTGGTTGCGCCGGCTGATGAGGGCTTCTGTTATTTCTTTCCCGCGGATGGCGTAGATCTCGGGCGGCATTTTAAGCACGGCAGTTTTAATAACGGTATCGGTTACATTGCTGCTGAATTGTTGCGCTACTTCAGTCCATTTTGTTTCATCCAGGTTGTTCAGGAACACACGGTCAAAATCCTTGGCCACCATATTGAACAGGTTGATGTTCGAAAAATCTTTTTTAAATCCCCGCATGTAGGGCAGGAAGCGGCGCGATGCAAACCGTACCAGTAACCCATCCGATTTAAAAAATACCTGGTCGCGGTCGCGCGGGATGGGAATGTATATTTTGCCTTTACCGGTATCGCCCTCCACCCATTTCCACTGGTCGAAATGCCGGTCGTAATCGCCCAGCAGCATGTCGAGCAAACGTGCGTTCAATACGGCCTGCTGGTCTACCGTTTTGTTGTTGTCGTCGCGCATTTTATTGAAGATCTTGAGACTGCTCCTGCCGTCGTCATCGTTATAAAGATCGCGCAGTTCCAGCATGGCGATCTTCTTGGCGAACAATGGCCGGTAATAACCGAGCGCCCGGTCGTCGGGTACGTAAAACAATTCAGGTTGCGCCGTAGGAATGCCGGCTGCCTTGGCCAGGTCGGGTACGGTGAGCGGTGCGTACGGGTGTGCCGCGGAGATCAGGTCCTGCACAATATCCTGTGCAAAACTTCCTCTTAAATTCACAGGTATCGCTTCCGCGGGATCTTTATCGATGGTACGCAAGGCCCATTCCCTGCCCTGCTTATCGGTAAGCTTCAGGCTTTTTGTTTGTTTACCGCCGCCAATACCGCTGATCTTAAAACCGCCTTTTTCACTGTTGATGTCGAACACTTTGTAGTAAACGGGCGTGTTCCATTCCTTGCGGTAGTTGTTACCGTTGACGAGTTTTTTAAGTCCGTTCGCTTCCTTGTATTGCGTACTCGCCGGCGCCAGTACCAGTTTATTATAGATCGGTATCGCGATGGTGGTGTCTTCCCGCGGCAGTTCGGGTTGCTTGGTAAAATCTTCTATCACATCATTGTAACCGATCGTCAGCGAGTCGGGGTTCTTGTCGTTCAGCTCGTAAAATTCCGCCTTTACTTTTTTCGATTCGGAAACTTCCAGTACCGCGAAACCCAGTTTTCTTGCCACATATTTAGCATCGCCGCCCATGGATACACGGTTGGTTTTGCAACCCGCGCCGCTGATCACTTCGGTAAGACTGTCGTTCTTTATCAGTTGCAGCGTATGCTCGTGGCCGTGCAGCCTGATCACGTGCGGGTGGTTCTTCAGTACCTTGTTAAATTCCGTGATCATGTTTTGGTACTTCGGGTGCTTGATGTCCTGCGGCGTACCGAAAACGCTTCTTACGATGGGATAGGCAGAACCCAGTATCGGCAAAGGAATGTAAGCGTTGCGGTTCATGTCGGTAAAAGGAAAAATGTGTTGTTTCCAGGTATAATAACCGCCGTGCGGGCCGTTGCTTTTAAAGGGGTGGTGACAGGCGAACAGCACCAGCTTTTTATAGTTCTTGTTCAGGATGTCTTCCATTTGAGCGAGCACCTGTTCGGGTAATTTATTGTCGCAATCGGATTCGATGCCGGGCTTTTCGTAAGGATGTATCCACCACTGGCTGTCGAAGATCACCAGCACCACATCCTTGCTGAGGTTTACTTCCACCGGGCCGGGACAACCGCCTTCGGGAAAGAATTTTACATTCTCCAGGCCTGCAAAATCCACGTATTGCTGCTGCCGTACGATGGTGTATTGGCCGGCCCGCTCGCCATTGCCCCAGTCGTGGTTACCCGGTATCATGTATACTTTCGCGGGTGTGCCGCGCGCGATGTTGATCTGTGAATCGAGGGCTTCTTTTTCGCGCAGGTAATCGTCGTGGAATTCGTCGGGTAAACCATAATCATACAGGTTATCGCCCAGGTAGATGACGGTTGTTTTTTTATCGAATTTGATGTTCTTCTTCACGGCTTCCAGCACGGGGGATTTACCGTTCACGAGCGCACCTGCATCGCCGATGAGGATGATGCGTTGCTGCACGGTATCGGTTTGTGCAACGAGGCAGGTATTGAATAATAAGAAGATCAGCGAAAAAAATAATTTCATGCTTTAGCCTGGTTTATGGTAATTGAAGATCAGCAGGTTGGCCGTGCCTACATCGGCGGCTTCATTGCTGATGATCATGGTACCATCATTAGAAAACGTTAGTCCTTCGGCCTGTTTGAACAGCGCGGGACTGAGTTTATAAAATTGTTTTATGTTGCCGTCATCGCCCACTATGATCAGCAATTTGTAGATCGACGAAATGATGTACAACTGGCCGTCGATCGGGTGTACCGCTGCGGCGGCCGCTTTGAATTTGAATTTCTTTACCCCCAGCGCTTCCGCCAGTTTTTTAGTAGGAATGCTAAACGGCGATTGGGAAAAACTGCGCGTTGCCATATCAAACGCAAAAGTGGCCAGCGCTTTTTTCTTTTCGTCTTCACAATCCTTACATACCATGATCATTTTATTGAGCGCCGAATCATAGTACATGGCTTCAAATTCGTTCTTGTCGCCAAATGGAAAAGAAACGACCTGCGTTTCTATGTTGTTGATGTTCGTAAACTTAACCACGTATATGGTACCATTGCTCTGTAAAATATAGAATACCTGTTTGTGCAATACGAGGTCTTCAAAATCGCCCTGTTTGGCAAATTTCCATCGGTGCATTTTCGTTTGGCTGCCCGGCGTTATTTTATACAGGATGCCGTTTTCATCATTGATGGCGAATACGCTTTTGTCTTTGCCATAATACGTAAGTCCTGATATTTCCTCGATCTCTGCCGGCAGGTTGATCACGTAGGGCTTGGCCATGTCGTAACCAGGCGGATTTGCATACGGCTTCTTTTCCATGCAGGCAGGAAGCAAAAACACGAGGGCGGCCAGGTTAAGATAAAATTTCATCAGTACCGGCTGTGCCGGTGGTATGATAAGGCAAATCCATTGCCAACAAATTAAAGAACGCGCTTTGCACGCTAAATCAATGGCTTAAAGGGTGCCTGGGGAATAATTTACACAGCCTGTAAGCCAATTAATATGGTAGATTTCGATTTAGGACGTAATATTGCGGTCCGGTTTTAATCCCGGGAAGTCGGCCCGCCGGCAAGACTGTTGATTTTTGATATTGGCCTCGTAGTACAATGGATAGTATAAGAGTTTCCGAAGCTCCAGATCCAGGTTCGATTCCTGGCGAGGCCACACTATATTGTTTTACAATTTAACTTTTAGAGCGGTTTTTTAGACGCTATAAAATTATACTCATTTTAGTCTTTCCTGTTAAGATTTTATATTGTAAGTTATTGCTACCGCATCAGTTCAAGTTCCACCCGCCTTTTAATGGTAACCGGCGTTTCCACTGCATAGCTTTTAAGGTCGGGGGTAATATCGCACCGCATACGGAGGGTTAAATGATTGTCCATTACAGCATGGCGTATTTCACCCGATTTCAAACCGATCGTTGAAGTGATCGTAAACTCCTCAACACCCCAAAACAGGTTCTGCTTTCCACCCGGTGCTTTTTGGATCATCTGTATATTGCTGAACTGCCCGAATGATTTGCCCGCCACCGTATCGAGTAAAGGAACGAGGCAAAAAGAAGGCGGGGGCGTAAATTTTGTTTCAATCACCGCGTATTCCTTTTCCAGTTGCAGCAGCGTTTGTGTTACCTGTATGCAATCCGTTCCATATAAAATAACAACGCTGTCGGCAAAATTGCCCTGCCGCAGTTCGCTGTTGACGAACGACCTGTTTTGCAACGACAGATTTTGCACCTTCAGCGCCGGTGCTATGGCTACATAAAAAGTATTGAGGTCGGTGATTTCTCCTACCATTCCCGGTACGGTCAACGCAGGCAGCAAAACTTTTCCCTTTGGGGAAAGCGATACTTTGTAAGGCGGCACCTTTAGCGCAAGCGTATCCTGGTTGATCGCATGCTGCCCTGTACTGGTTGTTTTACGCTGCCAGCTTATCTCTTCCAGGAACAGGCCCTTGTGCTTCACTACCCTGTGCCGGGAAACTGAAATGGTGGTACCGGTAAGCTGATCGTTCCTGTAGGCTGTAGTGGTAAGTTTATAACTGAATACAGCTCCTTCCGTATATTTCCGGTAGCCGATGGTTTGCGTATAGGAAGATAGTGGCAGCAGGAGGAGGAAGATGGTTAGCTTAAACATATAAGGCAGTTAGCTTTATAAGCAGGAGATAGTTTTAAAAAAAATCTGCGCCGGCTAAAATAATAAAAAAATGAATGGGATTGAAAGCTCTTCTCCTAATTCCCTTTCCGTCATTGACCCCTATAAGCCACCGTTTAAAACCCCTCCTGCTTTAAAAGTATAATCGGTTAACTTACCGTATATTGCCTAAGACTTTGCTGCTTTAATAAATGCAACGTTTTGTAATGATTTCCAGATTGTTGCAGTACCCCACTATCCTGTTCAAAGGTCATAACCTTACCCTGGTACGAGCCGTGCCGGGTAATGGTATAGTTCTTTATGGGAAGGGGTACGCTTCAGTAATGCACACGCATGAAAAAACTATCTACCAGTACGTACATCATCATTGGTTTCGGGATCGCGTTGTGCTTTGTGGGTTATTTTGTATTGACCACCTACCGCAACATGCAGCAAACCGAAAGGGAAAGCCGTAATGTAAAATCTGCATTGGAGACCATGCTGTTACTGGAAGGCGTACTCAACAATGTTCATGAACTGGAAAGCGTACAACGCGGCTACGTATTATCGCCCGGCAACAACTCCCGCGATGCTTATGATCAAACCCTGGAACGGCTCAAAAAAGATACGGCCCGCATCGGCCGGCTGGAACTGTTCGACTCCACCCGCTGGTCAGACATCAACAGGCTGCAACAACTCATTACCCAAAAAATCATCTTTTCCAATACAGTCATCGATTCCAGGCAAAAAAACGGCTACGATACGGCAGCAGCGTTGATCCAGACGCAAAGAGGATTCCGCATCATGGACAGCATCAAAACGCTCATCGTGTCCATTGAAGAAAATGACCGCGTATTGCTGGGCGCCTCCAACATCAACCGCGCAGCAACGGCCCGGGCAACAGCCACCGAATTCTTCATCATGGCGATCGCTTTTTTCCTGATCCTGGTCACCTGCTTTTTTGTGATCGACCGCAACATAAAACGAAGAAGCATCGCCGAAAGCCTGTTGCGCTACAATGCCTCGCTTGTACAAAATGTTTCGGACGCCATTTTTTCTACCGATACCTTCTTCACTATCAAAAGCTGGAACCATGGCGCAGAACATATCTATGGCTGGACAGCCGAAGAAGCGATCGGCAAAAACGTAGAGACCCTCCTGCACACCGCCCACATCAAAGCCTCCCTGCAGGAACTCACCAACGAATTCAAAGCGCAGGGGTTCGTGACTACCGAAGTGATCCAGCAAAGCAAGTCCGGCAAAAAACTGGACATCCTCGTCAGCGCCTCCGCCCTGCTGGATGATGCGGGCAATGTAACCGGCACGGTGGTACTCAACCGCGACATCACCGAGCGCAAGAACGCCGAAATGCAGATCGCTTACCTCGCCGGGCTGGTAGCACAAAGCGGCGACGCGATCATTTCCACCGACCTTAACTTCATCATCCAAAGCTGGAACCACGGCGCCGAAGCCATGTACGGTTACAGGGAAGCAGAAGTATTGGGAGAGAATTTCCTGCAGCAACTGCAAACATCCAGGGGCGTTGCCGAGCGTGATAAAGTCATCAGCGTGCTGATCTCCACCGGTTATTTCATGGAAGAAATGGAATACCGTAAAAAAGATGGAAGCCCCATCACCGTGCAGGCTTCTTACTCCGTCATGCGCAATACCCGCAAGGAAATATCGGGTTGCGTGGTAGTGCACCGCGACATCACCGAAAAGAAATTACTGGAAAAACAACTGCGCAAATTCAGCGAAGGACTGGAAGAGCAGGTAAAAATAAAAACGCGCGAATTAAGCGAGAGCGAAGAAAAATACCGCTCCATGATCGAGCAGGCCTCCGAAGGCGTGATCATCTATTCACTCGACGGCCGCATACACGAATTCAATTCCAGTGCACAACGTTTGTGTGGTTATTCAGCGGAAGAACTGGCCGGGCTATCCCTCAACGACCTGCTGGTAGAAGACATCGTCATTAACCAGGATGTGTATGCCCGGCTTCTATCAGGAAAGCCTGCGCTTTTTAACCGGCAGATACGTGTAAAATCGGGCAGCATCCTGGAAGTAGAACTCAACGCCATCAAGCTCAAGAACGATACCATCCTTGCCTTCGTGCGCGACATCACCGAAAGAAAAAGAATAGAAAGCATCATCCGTGAAAGCGAAGAAAAATACAGGACGTTGGTGGAACAGGCGTCCGATGGCATCCTTATCATCGACCTGCGGGGCACTATACAGGAAGTGAACAACAGCATGTGTCGCATTGCAGGTTACCGGCAACCCGAAATGCTGGGCCGCCACATATCGGATTTCATACCCGAGGGCGACCAGTTCCAGCCCCAAAGACTGCAGGACCTTATCGCCGGCAAACCCCTGTTGTATGAAAGAAAATTAAAGTGCAAAGACGGGCGGGTAATGGACGTGGAGATCAACGCGAAAATGGCAAGTCCGCATACCATCATCGGCTTTGTAAGAGACATCACCGAACGTTATAAAGCGGCGGAGGCCATCCGCTTAAGCGAAGAAAAATTCCGTACCCTCGTGGAACAGGCGTCCGACGGCATCTTTATTTCCGACCAGCAAGGCAAATACATTGAAGTGAACGACAGCGCCTGCAGGCTGCTGGGCTACAGCCGCGAAGAACTGTTGCAACTGAAAGGCTCGGATATATTGTCTGACGACGCAGACAAACAAACATTGCCCGCCCGCTATGAAGAACTGCTGTCCGGTAAATCGTTTACCAGCGAAAAAAAATTAAGGCGCAGGGATGGCTCGGAAATATTCGTGGAAACAAATGGTAAAATGCTGCGCGACGGGCGCTTCATGGGCATCCTGCGCGACATCACGGAACGCAAACGCGCAGCGGAAAAACTGCTGCATGCAAGCGAACGCTACCGCGAGATCGTAAAAGCCACCAACGACGGCCTTTGGGAAATGGAAATCCCCGGCCGGGCCTCGTGGTGGAGCGATGCGCTGTACAAGATCTGCGGTATGGATCCGGCAGCGGGCGCCACGGAAAATGCATGGATATCAAAAGTACACAGCGATGACAAGGAAATGGTGATGAAGAACCTCGACCAGGTGCTGGACAATCACCTTTCGGAATGGGCCATCGAATACCGGATGTTGCCCGACGGCATCAAAGAGATCATCGTGCTCGACCGGGGTTTCGTGGTATATGACGAACAACAGAACCCGTTGCGTGTATTCGGCTCCGTTACCGACATCACGGAACGCAAACACTTTGAAAATTCGATCCGCAAAAGCGAAGAGAATTTCCGCACCATCATTGAACAGGCATCCGACGGTATTTTCATCGTGGACAAACAAATGGTACTCCTGGAAGTGAATGAAGCGGCCTGCAAGCTGCTCGGCTACAGCCGCAAAGAATTGATGGGCTTGCGATACAACGACCTGATGACGGGAGAAGAACTCGCCAGGCAACCCATACCGCTGACATACATTACCGGCAATGAAACGGTTTTCATAGACGAGCGGAAATTGTTGCGTAAAGACGGAACGGAGATCAGCGTGGAGATCAGCGCCAAGGTACTGACCGACGGCCGCTACCAGGCCATTGCAAGGGATGTTACACAGCGCAGGCTCATGGAGAACGCATTGATGCGCTCGCAGGAAAATTATGCTTCGCTGGTAAATACCATCGAAGGGATCGTATGGGAAGCCGATGCAAAAACCTTCCGCTTTAATTTCATCAGCAGGCAGGCGGAAAAACTCTTTGGCTACCCGGTAAAAGACTGGACAAGCAAACCCGATTTCTGGACGGAACACATACACCAGGCAGACAGGGATTGGGTGATCGATTATTGCCGCACTTCCACCGATGCCTTGAAAGCCCACCAGTTTGAATACCGCATGATGGCGAAAGACGGCCGGGTGATCTGGTTGCAGGACATCGTTACCGTGATCGCTGAAGAAGGCCGCCCGGTGCAGTTAAGGGGCATCATGGTGGACATTACGGAACGAAAAAAAGCAGAAGCAGAGATACAAAAAGCAAACGAACTCTTCAACCTGGTAACCCTTGCCACAAGCGATATTGTGTGGGACCTCAACCTGCAGGATTTCAGCCTGTGGTGGAACGATAATTTTTACCGCATGCTGGGTTATGCCAGGGGAACGGAAGAGATCAAACTGGATTACTGGATCGACCGCATCCACCCCAGTGAAAAAGATGAAGTGGTGAACCATATATTCGAATCTATCCATGGCGCGCATGATATATGGGCCCGGGAATACCGGTTCAGAAAAGCGAATGGCAGTTATGTAAACATTTACGACCGCGGTTTTATTATGCGCGATGCGGAAGGCAGGGCATACCGCATGATCGGCTCCATGATCGACATTACTTCAGTTAAAATGGCCGCCGAAGAACTGGAACGCTCAGAAGAAAAATACCGCCAGGTATTTAAAGACAACCCGATGCCGCTCTGGATGTTCTCCCTGTCTACGCTGGAATTTTTAGATGTGAATGAAGCGGCTATCAACAATTATGGTTACAGCCGGGAAGCATTTCTTTCCATGAAGATCACGGATATAACGCAACCGGGAGCAAACGGCGCCTCGCGGCATGTTAAGAAAGACGGCAGCCTCATTGATGTGGAAATATCAAGCCACGATACCATTTACCAGGGCGAACCGGTACGGTTGGTGTTGGCCATCGACGTAACGGGTAAATTACAATCGCAGGAACTGGTACGCCAGTCGTACGAAGATGTGCGCCGCCTGGCAGCCAGCATCGAAAACATTCGCGAAGAAGAAAGGACCAGCATCGCCCGCGAGATACACGACGAACTGGGACAACAACTCACCGGCTTTAAAATGGACCTCTACTGGCTGAACCGCCGGCTGGGCAATGCCGATGAGGAAATAAGAACAAAATTAAAAGGTACGCTGGAACTGGTAGATGAAACCATTAAAACGGTTCGGAAGATCGCTACGGATTTAAGGCCCAGCATCCTCGACGACCTAGGACTGGTGGCGGCGATGGAATGGCAAAGCGAAGAGTTTGAAAAACGTTTTTCTATAAAAGTAGAATTTACCAATGAAATAGGTGGGATGAAACTGTCGCCGCCCGTCTCCATCGGCCTGTTCCGCATTTACCAGGAATTGCTCACCAACGTGGCGCGCCATGCGCATGCAGGAAAAGTTACCGGGTCGCTCCGCGAAGCAGGTGGGCAGCTTTATCTTTCGGTGTCAGACGATGGCGACGGGTTTGATGTGAACACGGCTGCGGCTAAAAAAACATTAGGCTTGCTCGGTATAAAAGAACGCACTAACTTAATGGGTGGAAAATACGAGATCAACAGCGTGGCCGGCAGCGGTACTACGGTGCTTATTACCGTTCCGCTTGAGGATTAATAATTTTGAATATGAACGCCAGCAACCCTTCACCCTTAATCCATTAAACTTCTTGATTATGATCCGGATATTAATTGCAGATGACCATACAGTCGTCCGGCGCGGGCTGAAACAAATATTGCTGGAAGAATTTCCAGCGGCTTACATCGAAGAAGTGGCGGATGCGGAAGACATGATCAAAAAAATAATGTCGAACGGCTGGGATGTAGTGGTGAGCGACCTCTCCATGCCGGGCCGCAGCGGGCTGGATGCATTGCTGCAGATCAAGCACAGCTATCCAAACCTGCCGGTACTCATCCTCAGTATCCACCCCGAAGAACATTATGCACTGCGGGTTTTAAAAGCAGGCGCTTCCGGTTATCTCAGCAAAGATTCGGCGCCCGACGAACTGGTAAAAGCGGTAAAGAAAGTATTGCTGGGCAAGAAATACATTTCCCCGGCCGTAGCGGAAAACCTGGCAGCCACGCTTTCAAACGACCAGGACAAAGCAGCGCACGAACAATTATCCGACCGTGAATTTGACGTGATGAAATTACTGGCGGGCGGTAAATCCGTTTCGGAGATCGCGGAAATGCTGTCGCTGAGCGTTACCACCATCAGCACCTACCGGGCGCGGGTGATGAGCAAGATGAACCTGAAGACCAACCCCGACCTGACGAAATACGCGATCGAGTATAAACTGATCTGACCTGTAAAAGCCTGATAATACTGTGAAATATAGAAATCTTTTAATAAGCGTAGTACATTAACTACACAACAGCTATTAATACAACTACCGGGAACCTGTGCAGTTTGTATAACTTTGGGCTCGTTACTATACCAATGCAGCTTAAGCCGAAAAATATACTGGTCGTAGATGATGCGCCCTTTATTATTGAGCGTATGCTCGAAATGCTGCACGACATACCGGGCGTTGGCCACATCCTGTCAGCCGGTAATTACGAAGAGGCGATGGGAGTATTTCCCGTTTCAACGGTACACATTCTTTTGGCAGATATCCACCTCCCGGGCAGGAACGGCATCGAACTATTGAAAGAAGTACGCAATACTTATCCCCTGGTGAAAGTGATCATGGTGAGCAACATGACGAGCAGTTATTACCTGAAAGCCTGTAGCGACGCGGGTGCAGAGCAACTCATCGATAAATCAAAGGCGTTTGACCTGCTGCCGGAAGTATTGATGAAATATTTGTAAGGTTTAAGGTTTAGAAGTTTAAGAGGTTTAGAGGGTTTAGAATAATAAGTTGAATGTAGTTGAAGATGGTTGAATGTTGAAGAAGACATCATCTCCTTTGGAGGAATATTACCTATTACTTATTACCTATTACCTCTTTCCTATTCAATCCTATTTATAAATCCTTTCCACCGTATCCTTATACTTCTCCATGATCACTTTTCTTTTCAGGCTCATCTTGGGCGTCAGTTCGCCGCTGTCGATGCTCCATTCATAAGGCAGGAGTTCAAACTTCTTCACCTGTTCTACATGGTTAAAAAATTTATTAAAAGAGTCGATCAGGTCGCGGTACAGTTCCAATACCTGTGGGTGGTTGATCACATCTTCGTTGGTGGTAAAAGGCAGGCCCTTGTGTTTCAGCCATTCTTTTAAATTTGGAAAAGATGGAACGATCAGTGCGCCTACAAATCTCTCGTTGGCGCCCACCACCATGATCTGTTCCACGAACGGGCTTTCCTTCACCCGGTTCTCTATCACCTGAGGGGCCACGTATTTGCCGCCGCTGGTTTTAAACAATTCTTTTTTCCGGTCGGTGATCTTTAAATATTTACCGTCTTCCCATACACCGATGTCGCCGGTATGCAGCCAGCCGTCGATGACGGTTTCTGCCGTAAGGTCTGGCCGTTTGTAATATCCCATCATCACGCTCGGACCTTTTACACAGATCTCGCCGTCGGGCTGCAACTTTACTTCCTGGCCTTCTATTACCAATCCTACCGTGCCGAATTTAGTACCGCCTTTCTTCTTGCAGTTCACGCTGATCACCGGGCTGTTCTCGGTTGGTCCGTACCCTTCGTAAATATTTATCTTGGCGGCCGTAAATATCCTGATCAGTTTTACCTGGCAGGCCGCGCCACCGGATACGATGGTGGTTACTTTATTGCCGAGGGCTTCGCGCCATTTGCTGAAGATGAGCTTGTTGGCGATGGCCAGTTGCAGGTTGTACCAGGCCCCCCCGCTTTTCTGGATATCGTATCGTTCCGCCAGCTCTACGGCCCAGTAAAATAATTTTCTTTTTACACCGGTAAGTTCGGCGCCTTTGGACATGATCCTTTCATAAACTTTTTCCAGCAAACGCGGAACGGTACAAAAAAGATCAGGCTGTACTTCTTTTAAATTATCGCCGATGGTTTCGAGGCTTTCGGCATAATAAACGGAAATGCCGCTGTTGAGGTAGATGTACGATACCATGCGTTCGAAAATGTGGTTGAGCGGGAGAAAGCTCAGCACCCTGGATTGCGGCGCATCTTCAAAAGGAAAAGTGCGTTTTGAATTATACACATTGCTTACGATGTTGCGGTGGCTCAACATTACACCCTTGGGCGTACCCGTGGTGCCCGATGTATAAATGATGGTAGCGCAATGTTCCGGCAGGATGGTTTTCTTTATGTCTTCCATCCTTTGGATATCTGCCGGCTCAACGGGATCGGTTATTTTTTTCACGTGATCCACTTTTTCCAGTTCGTCGAAACTGTAAATGTTGACCAGCGATGGAATCCTGCCGCGAATGGAATCAACTTTTTCGAAGATATCCTGGCCGCTGAGGAAAATATATTTTACCGTAGCGTCATTAAAAATGAATTCCAGTTCGTTGACATTGGTAGTAGGATAAATGGGACAGAGTGCTACCCCGATCTGCTGGCAAGCCAGGTCCAGCATCAACCATTCGGGCCGGTTACGCGAAATGATGGCGACCTTATCCTGTTGCTCTGCCTGCATGTTGTGGCCGCTGAGACCCAGTTTAAGCAAGCCGGCGCTTAATTTATTTACCTGCTCCTTCACTTCGGCAGTACTGAATTTTTTCCAGGTGCCGTTTTCCTTGCAGGCCATCATGTCCGCCTTCGGGAATTTCTGCAACTGGAGGTCAATACAATCAAATAACCTTGAATGTTCATTCATATACAATCGTTCGTTCTTATGTGGTAATGGCTTAAAGGCCTTTGTTCTTCAGCTTTTCGTATTCCCTTTCGGCAATGGTATCCTTGTCCGTTTTGTAGGCTTTCATGAATTTAAACAACAGCCCGATGCCCAGCCCGAGCATTACCCATACCGGCCAGGGCATGTCGGTATTATGTCCTTTGCGGCCGGATGTAAAATACCAGATGGCCCAGCAAATGGCGATGGTGCTTGCGGCCCCGATCAGGCTGTTTTGAAAATCGGCCCGGCGTTTGGCGAGTTGCCAAAGCTTTTCATCGCGTTGTTCTTCCATAAAAATGATTTGTGACAAGTTAGTACAAATTCTTAAAAAGCGTATTGATAACACGAATTTTGGGCACGAATTACACTAATTTTTTTATTGCACGGGATTAGGCGGATTATACGGATGCGTGCCCGGTTTGAAGATGTATTCTATATTACCGCACGAATTGAAACGAATGCTGCTAACTCCCTTCTTCCCTCGGGAGAAGGGAGTTAGGGATGAGGCCTTAATGATAATACTGCCCCGCAGGTATTTTAAAGATGCGTCCTTTTTGGAACTTCGATAGTTCGTTGTATTCGGTGGCATGCGTATTCGTCCAGGCCTGGTAAGCCGGCAGATTTTGTGCCGCCGTAAATATCCATTGGTTATAGGCTTCAAACAGGCCATCCTGTATCAGTTGCTGCTGCCAGTCGAACAAGCGGAAGGGGTACTTGCTTTTGTAATCCTGGTTCCAGTCGAGGATGAAACGCGTGCGGATCATGATCAGCGATTCGGTATTGATGCCGGTCGCAGCCAGCTGGCTTTGCTTGTTCATGGTCTTCAGGTAAGCCGACATAAAACCATTTTTCTCTTTGCTGCCTTTTTCCAGGTCGGCATCGGCAAATAATTTTTTATAACTTTCTAAAACTATCGTTTTTACTTCCGGGGATTGAGCGCCCATGGGTTCGATGTTCAAAAATATTTCACCGTAAATGATGCTCCATATTTTGTCGGTGCTGAGGTAATAATGTTTGCTGGCATTGTAATAGTTCCTCGAAAAACCAGGATCCACTTCTATCCCTCTTTCCCATTGTTTGATGGCGTCGTAATTTTTTTGCGCCCACATCAGTTCGCCCATTTCATTGTACAACGGACCACTTTTCGGGAATTTCTTAATGCCTTTCTTCAGGGTTTTTTCCGCTTCCTTGCTATCGCCCAGCGCGCTGTAGATATCGGCCGCTACCTGGAAGCACTGGTCGTCCGCTTCGTTTCTTTCCAGCAAAGGCTTGTATACTTCCAGCGCTTTTTTATAATCCCGGGCAAAATAATAATTGAGACCAAGGTCTTTGGCAATCTCGATGTTGTTGGGCTGCAACAGCAGGGCGCGGTTGAGCACGAGTATGGCATTTGAAAAATCCTTTTGCTTCATAAACGCCCGCGCGTTTTCCTGCAATTGTTTGGCATCCTGTGCCGAAACGGCAGCGAGGGTAAAGAGAAAGGCAAGGGATAGAACGAGTTGCTTCATTGCTTAAAGTTACGGTGGTTTTTTTTAACGAAAAGGCAGTTTGCAGTTGACAGTGGGCAGTATTCAGTTGGCGGAACCAAGTTGGCAGTGAGCGTAAAAAGCATACTCATCTAATTAATATGCCAGCTGCCCACTGCCAACTGTTAGTTAATCAAATGCGTGAGCAACCCGTCCCTCAGCTTCGGTTCAAACCAGGTGCTTTTAGGCGGCATTACATTCCCACTGTCGGCGATGTCGAACAATTGTTGAATGCTTACGGCGTAGAGGCTGAAGGCAACAGCCATTTCACCGCTGTCCACCCTTTTTTCCAGTTCACCCAGTCCGCGGATACCACCTACAAAATCAATGCGTTTATCGGTGCGCTGGTCTTTGATGTTCAGGATGGGATCAAGAATGTTTCCCGATAAAATACTGATGTCGAGAATACCGATGGGATCTTCGCTATAGGTACCTTCCTTTGCTTCCAGGCTGTACCATTGCTTGCCGAGGTACATACCAAACCGGTGCAGCGCGGCAGGCGATACGGCCTTACCAGCTTTTGCTACGGTAAACTTTTCTTCAACGGCTTTTATAAAATCAGCGGAACTTAAGCCATTCAAATCTTTTACCACGCGGTTGTAATCCATGATGGCCAATTGATCCGCGGGGAATAAAGTCGTTAAAAAATAATCTGTACTGGCAGGTGCGGCAGTCCCGAGCGCTTGCCGCACTTTGGCAGCCGAAGCAGCGCGGTGGTGACCATCGGCGATATAGGTAGCCGGCACCTGTTCTTTAAATATTTGCGTGATCCTGCTGATGGTATCATCGTCGTTCACGATCCATACCGCATGGCGGATACCATCATCAGCTATAAAATCATACACGGGATGGTGGTTCCTTTTCCATTCATCGACCAGGGTGTCCAGGTCGGCCACGTTGCGATAGGCTAAAAAAACGTTGCCCGTTTGAGCGCCCGTGGTTTTAATATGGTTGATTCGGTCCTGCTCTTTTTCCGGGCGGGTAAATTCATGTTTTTTGATGAGGCCGTTCTCGTAATCATCAACCGAACTGCCGCACACCAATCCCGACTGGCTGCGGCCATTCATTTCGAGCTGGTATATATAATAACAGGCTTTGTTTTCCCTGAACAAAATATTACGGCTTACAAAAGCATCCAAATTTTCTTTTGCTTTATCATACACTGCCTGATCATGTACGTCGGTATCTTCCGGCAGGTCGATCTCGCTTTTGGTGATGTGCAAAAAAGTAGCGGGATTACCCTGTGCTTCTATTTTGGCCTCTTTGCTGTTGAGCACATCGTAAGGCCGCGAGGCAACCTGTTTGGCCAGCTGCGCTTCCGGGCGCAAAGCTTTAAAAGGAGTAATGTTGATCATGTTACTGCATTTATGTAAGGGTATAGGGATCATTGAAAATAATAAACCGGGGCTGTAAACATAAAGCTATTTTATGTTAACAACTGCATAATTATCCTTTGTGCAGGTCTTCAAAATCCTGCATGGCTTTCACCAGCACCTCCACACTGCTGATGGGCAGGGCGTTGTAGAGGGATGCCCTGAAACCGCCTACCAGCCGGTGGCCTTTGATGCCTACGATGTCTTTCCCTTTGGTGTAATTTAAAAACGGTTCTTCAAGCGCAGTATCTTTCATAATAAAACAAACGTTCATTTTGCTGCGATCTTCTTTTTGCGCCGTTCCTTCAAACAAAGAATTCCGGTCTATTTCATTGTACAGTAATTCCGCTTTGGCATTGTTGAGTTTTTCCATCGCCGCTACGCCCCCGTTCTCTTTCAGCCAGCGAAGCGTAAGCAGGCAAACATAGATGGCAAACACGGGCGGCGTATTCAGCATGCTGCCTTCCTTGATGTGGTTGCGGTAATCCATGATGGTGGGAATATTCCTTTTCACTTTCCCCAGTATGCTTTTCCTGATCACCACGAGGTTCACACCGGCAGGTCCCATGTTCTTTTGTGCACCCGCATAGATCAGGTCGAAGCTGTTGAAATCAAGTACGCGGCTGAAAATATCGCTGCTCATATCGGCCACCAGCGAATTACTGGTTTTGTGTATCTTCTGCCACTGCGTTCCGTAAATGGTATTGTTGGTGGTGATGTGTAAATACTTCGCGTCGTTGGGCACGGCAAAATCTTTAGGTATATAATTGTAAGATGCGTCCTTACTGCTGCACACCACTTCTACCTTGCCATACAATTTTGCTTCCTTAATGGCCTTGCTGCTCCACACGCCCGTATCGGTAAAAGCTGCACATTCTTTGTCGTCCAGCAGGTTCATGGGCACCTGCATAAACTGGGTAGAAGCGCCGCCATGCAGGAACAAAACTTCATGTTCATTATCAAGCTGCATCAGTTCTTTTACCAGCCCCCGCACTTCATCCATCACCGCCTGGAAAACCGGGGTACGATGCCCGATCTCCAATATAGATAAGCCCGTATTATTATAGTCGGTCACCGCCCGGGCCGCTTCTTCAAAAACCACTTTCGGCAGTATGGAAGGCCCTGCATTAAAATTATGTTTCATGGAAAAAATTAAGGGGCGAAGGTACGCAAATGCCTCAATGTGAAAATATGAAAATTGCTCAAATTGAATTAGCTAATATGCTGATGTGCTAATTATAACAATCGCCGGAAACATTCATTAATCCTGCTGCCGGATAAAACTATAAACCCGGCAATGGAAACACACGTAATTCGTAATTGGCAATTCGTAATTAATTTTCCTCCCTTCCCAGCATCTTCCCCCCGCTGTTCCATTTTTGGTTCAGCAATTCAAATTCTTTGGCATCGGCTTCAGAGAATTTTTGTTTCACCATTCCTTTAAGATCGGGCTGGCCGGCATTTACCCAGGCGGTGTACCAAAAGCAGGCGATCGCGTAAATGGATTGCCGCATGCGCCTTTCGATCATCCCGTCCATTCGCTTATTGAAGGCAATGGTAAACGCAGAAGAATACTGCCGGATCAGTTTGCCGTTGCGTTCTTCAAAAGCATATTTCTTATCATCGCCAAATTTTGTCGTCAGGTCCCTTTCAATGCTCAAAACCGAGTCGGAGGCTTTGGCGCTTTCCAGCACACGCTTCCAGATGAAATCGCCCGGGTCTTCAATGTATTTTGCTTTGCCGATGAAAAAATCGAATTCCTTCTCTGCCAGCAGTTCCGGTACGCGGCTTTCCCAAAAACCATGAATACCTTTTTGATTGGTATATTGCCCGTTGTGGTTGCTGTTGGCGTGCAGCGGTACGTGCGCGTCGGCAATGTAATGCCCCAGTTCCGCGCTGTTCTTCATGATCTTGCTAAAATTCTTTTCTTTAAATGCATCGGTGAGCCGGCCCAGCATCACCTGCACATGCCAGGGTACGATGCCATAAGCCATCAGCGTATCGCGACCAAATTTTGCTTCGGCGTCTTTATATTTTCTTGGAATATTGTCGTAAGGATATTCGCCGTAATGATCGATGTCGATATAATGCCTTGGACCTTCTTCTGCCACGGCATACCTTCTTTTATCAGGGTCGATGGCGTGTTCGGAAATGAAAGTAATATTAGGTTTGTACAGTACCAGCATTTCGGGCGGCAATAAAAAGGCAGCGTAGTAATTTATTTTCTGGTGTGCGTAAAAGCCCCAGCAGTACGAATTGAAATGGGCGAGCAGCAACGGGAGCGCCAGCAGTAAACAACGGAGCCATTTTTTCATATCCTTACATTCTTGTTTTAAAAGTACAGTATTTTTCAAAACGATGGCCGGCAGCGGCATTAATGCTGTGTTATGCCTTTGGCTCGTGCGTTGATTTGTCTTCGGTAATATCGGTAACACCCCCGCTGAGCGCGAATTTCATGGTATCGGCAGCGCTCAGGTGTTCGATGGGCCTCACCCTGTTGCGCGGTATCACATATACATTGCCCGCCACCGAGTAGGCCATGGGAATGTAAACGGTCACGTAATCCTGCAGGTCGAAATCCTCCATGCTTTCCCGCGTTACAAAGCCAAAGCGCCACACATCGTTATCGTCCACGTTAGCCAGTACATTCTTGGTAAATTTCTTTTTATCGCCGGCAAAGGCTTCAAAAAAATCGCGGGTGGTGGAATAAATGTATTTGATGCCCGGCGTTTTCTCCAGCAACTTGTCAAGGAAACTGATGATGCGGCTCGTGATAAAGAAAGAACTGAAATAACCGAGTATGATGATGACGGCGATGATGATGACGAAGCCAATGCCGTAGTTGCGTACGTGCACAATGCCCTGTGCATCGGTATAGGTAAAAATGGGCAGCAGGTTATCGATGGAAGATACTACGAAGTAAATGGCATAGGCCGTAATGGCCACCGGCGCCAGGATCAGCAAGCCCTGCAGGAAATACTGTAATAATCTTTTGAGGTCGAATGGCTTGTTCATAAACGGTCAGTTTGATAATGCAAGGTAGCTAATATGAAAATGGCTCAATTTGAAAATATGAAAATGACTGGTCACAAGCACCACACTGTATTGCCGGCTTACTTCTATAAGCTGCCATTTTCAGATTGAGCCATTCTCACATCTTCACATTATTTTATGCCGAGCGGAAAAAAAGATGACAGGAAACTTTGGTAACAAAAAAAGTTTCCATAGTTTTGCGGCCGATTATGACAGCAATAGAAGAAACACGTGAAAGGATCAGGCAGAAGGCCAACGACCTGTTTTTCCAGTATGGATTGCGCAGCGTGAGCATGGATGACATTGCTAACGCACTGGGGATCAGCAAGAAAACCATTTACCAGTATTATGCCGACAAAGATGAACTGGTAGATGCAGTGATCCTCTCGGTGATCGGCAGGAACCAGAACTGCTGCGATGAAGACCGGCGCGTGGCGGACAATGCTATCCACGAAGTATTCCTGGCTATGGAATTTATGATGGAAATTTTCCGCTCCATGAACCCGTCGCTTTTATACGACCTGCAGAAATATCATCCCAAAACCTTCGAGCGGTTCTCCAGGCACAAGAATGATTACCTCTACGGCATGATCCGTGAAAATATTACGCGGGGCATCAAAGAAGAACTGTACAGGCCCGAACTGAAGACGGACGTACTTTCCCGCTTCCGGGTTGAAAGCGTAATGCTGCCCTTCCATCCCGAATTTCACACGCGGGTTAAATCGGGACTGGCGGAAATAGAAGAAGAAATAACCATTCATTTTTTATATGGACTTGTATCACCCAAAGGTTACAAGCTGGCTTTAAAATATCAACAGGACAGATCAAAAAAAATAATAGCTGATGCAAAGCAATAGACTAAAAAGAAAGATGGCGTTATTGGCGCTGCTGCTGGCAGGGTTTACATACGCGAACGCACAAACGACGAATACTTTTTCGGTAAAGCAGGCGGTGGATTACGGGTTGAAGAACGCCACGCAGGTAAAGAATGCGCTGATCGACATACAGATCCAGCGGCAAACGAACCGCGAGATAACCGCGTCGGCCTACCCGCAACTGAGCGCCAGCGGCAACTTCAACGATTACCTTAAAATACCGACCAGCCTGTTGCCGGGCGAAGTTTTCGGCGGCGCGCCGGGTACTTTCATCCCGGTTCAGTTTGGTACCAAGTACACGGCTAACGGCAATGTGGATCTTTCGCAGGTACTGTTCGACGGGCAGGTACTCGTGGGATTGCAGGCAAGGAAAGCATCGATCCGGCTGGCAACTTTATATGCAGAAGTGACGAGCGAACAGATCAAGGCGAATATCTACAAAATATATTACCAGTTGGTCGT
>Ga0247804_10000249_pt1 | contig 24974 bp, 23 predicted proteins | sample UWRJL029104C1_FD_181142 | JGI IMG/M metagenome (GOLD analysis project Ga0247804, IMG submission 181142) | Plant litter microbial communities from Arlington Agricultural Research Station in Wisconsin, United States - UWRJ-L029-104C-1 | ecosystem: Environmental > Terrestrial > Plant litter >...
GGTGGCGTGCTCCGCGCGAGCGGCATCGGCAACGCCATCGCCGACTCGCTCGACGCCCTCGGCCTGCCGCTCATCGTCGCGGGGTTCGTGATCGCCGCGATCATCCGTGTCGCCCAGGGTTCGGCGACCGTCGCGCTCACAACCGCCGCGGCCCTGCTGCAGCCGGTTGTGCTCGCCGACACAAGCCTCAACCCCGTCGAGCTCGCCGCTGTCGTGCTCGCGCTCGCCGCCGGTTCGGTCTTCGCCGGGCACGTCAACGACTCCGGCTTCTGGCTCGTCAGCAAGTTCTTCGGCATGGACACGCAGACGACCCTCAAGACGTGGACCGTCGGCCAGGCGCTCGTCGGAATCTGCGGGTTCGTGTTCGCGCTGATCATCTTCTTCGTGGCGGGGATGTTCTAGCCCATGGCCTCCGTCTTCGACCTCAGCGGTCGCACAGCACTCGTCACGGGATCCAGTCGCGGCATCGGCAGGGCGATCGCCCACGGTCTCGCGACCGCCGGCGCCACGGTCGTGCTCCATGGTCGGGATGTCGATCGCCTCGCGGCGACGACCGCTGCGTTCGAGGCGGAGTTCGGTACCGAGCGTGTGCAGTCGGTCGCCTTCGACGTGACGGATGCCGCGGCGGTCGTCGCCGGCATCGGTCGCGCCGAGGATGCGGCCGGCCCGGTGCACGTGCTCGTCAACAACGCCGGTGTGCAGCACCGCGTTCCGCTCCTCGACCTCGAGGTCGAGGACTGGGACCGGGTGCTGCGCACCGACCTCACGAGCGCGTTCCTCGTCGGGCGCGAGGTCGCCCGCGGCATGATCGAGCGCGGCTCCGGCAAGATCATCAACATCGCCTCGGTGCAGGCCGACCTCGCACGACAGTCGATCGGCGCGTACACCGCGGCCAAGGGCGGGCTGCGCAACCTGACGCGGGCGATGACCGTCGAGTGGGCGGCATCCAACATTCAGATCAACGCGATCGCGCCCGGCTACATCCACACCGAGATGACGCAGAACCTCGTCGACGACCCCGCGTTCAACTCGTGGATTCTCGGGCGCACGCCCGCGAACCGCTGGGGCACGACCGACGACATCGTCGGGCCGGCGGTGTGGCTCGCATCATCCGGGTCCGACTTTGTGAATGGACAGGTCATCTTCATCGATGGCGGAATGACGGTGGTGGTCTGATGGTCGCGAATATCGCCGTTGTGGCGCACGCGAAGGACGACCTGCGGGTCGACGAGGTCGCGGTCCCGACGCCGTCCGCTGACGAGGCGCTCATCCGCGTCGCGTTCGGCGGTGTGTGCGGATCGGACCTGCACTACTGGACGCACGGCGCCGCGGGGGAGTCGATCCTGCGCGAGCCGATGGTGCTCGGCCACGAGGTCGTCGGCACGGTGGAGCGCGCGGCCGCCGACGGTACGGGGCCTGCGGTCGGCACGCTCGTCGCCGTGCACCCCGCGACCCCGAAGCCCGTGGATGGGGTCCGGTTCCCCGAGGACCGCCCCAACCTCGCACCGGGCACGACCTACCTCGGCAGTGCGGCGCACCACCCGCACACCGAGGGGGCGTTCGCCAGGTTCGTCGCCCTGCCGACCCGGATGCTGCGCCCGCTCCCAGCTGGACTCTCCCTGCGTGACGCGGCCCTCGTCGAGCCCGCGAGTGTCGCCTGGCACGCGGTCAAGCGCGCCGGCGATGTCGCAGGTAAGACCGCCCTCGTGATCGGCACCGGACCGATCGGCGCCCTCGTCATCGCCGTGCTCAAGCGCGCCGGCGCGAGCGCGATCACGGCCGTCGACCTGCATGAGAAGCCCCTCGCGATCGCCCGCGAGCTCGGCGCAACGGAGACGATCGTCGCGACCGACGCGGGTGCCATCGCCGCCGTGCAGGCCGACATCGTCATCGAGTCGTCCGGCAGCTACCGCGGCCTCGCGTCCGCCATCCGCGGTGCTACCCGCGGCGGTCGCGTCGTCATGGTCGGGCTGCTGCCCTCGGGGGAGCAGCCCGTGCTCGTGAGCCTCGCGATCACGCGGGAGCTCGAGCTCGTCGGGTCGTTCAGGTTCGCCGACGAGATCGACGAGGTGATCGCGGCGCTCGCCGACGGGTCGCTGTTCGTCGAGCCGGTTGTGACACACGAGTTCGCGGCGGAGGACGCCCTCGAGGCGTTCGCGGTCGCGCTCGACTCGTCCTCGAGTGGCAAGGTGCTCCTCCGCTTCTAGCGCCAAGCGGATCGAGCTTGTCGAGATCTCACCGGCGCGCGACTTTCGCTCCGTGAGGTCTCGACAAGCTCGACCCGCTTAGGAAGCTCGACCCACCTAGGCGCGGGGGACGCCCGTCCACACGTGCTCGACCTCGCCGACGGTGCGCCGCATGATGCGCTCCATGGCGTCGTGGGCGCGCTCGGGATGCTTCCCCTGCACGGCGTCCGCGACATCCACGTGCCACTGCAGGGCCTCCTCGTGCGGATGCGACGGCATGAGCCCGCGCTCGGTGCGGCCGCGCAGCACGGCGGCGATCATCTCGTCCATCGCTGCGAACATCTCGTTGCCGCTCGCCCGCAGCACAAGCGCGTGGAAGCGGATGTCCAGCGCGAGGAACGTCTCGAGGTCGCCCGAGCGTCCGACGGATCGCATCTGCGCTGCGATCGACAGCAGCTCGGCGCCGAGTTCGGCGCTTGCGTGCCGCGCTGCAAGTTCGGCGGCGAGCGGCTCGACGGCGGTGCGTAGTTCCGTGAGCGAGCGCAGTTGCGCGCCCTCGTGCTCGCAGCCGATGCGCCACGCGATGACGTGCGGGTCGAAGACGTTCCACGCCGACGACGGCAGCACGCGGATGCCGACGCGCTTGACCGAGGTGACGAGTCCGAGCGACTGCAGCACCCGGATCGCCTCCCGGATGACCGAGCGCCCGACCCCGAGCGAGGCCGCGAGGTCGTCGGCGAGGTGCACCGACCCGGCTGGCAGCGAGCCGTCGACGACGCGTCGTCCGAGGTCGTCGACCGCGCGATCGTGCAGGCTGCTCATGCTTGCAGAGTACCCGTTGCCTATTCGCTTCCGGCTCGCGAGGGGCGAGGCACGCGACATCCGTGTACGATTGGGCACTGAACTTCGGCGAGGGAACCTTTTTGGGTTCCGTAATCGACGCGGTGGGCGAGTCCCCGGGCTTTTCCTCACGCTGCAGCGTTCGAGTTGAATCACACACCGGCCCACCGGCCGCACAATCTCTAGGAGTATCACCATGGCTGAAGCACCAAGCAACCACCTGAAGACCGAGGCCCGCGAGGTCTTCGGCAAGGGCGCGGCCCGCAAGATCCGCGCACTCGGCAAGATCCCCGCCGTCATCTACGGCCACGGCACCGAGCCGCAGCACGTCACGCTGCCCGGCCACGAGGTCGGACTGATCCTGCGCAAGTCGAACCAGGTGCTCGAGCTCGACATCGCCGGCAAGATCCAGCTCGCGCTCGTCAAGGACGTGCAGAAGGACCCCGTGCGTTCGATCATCGAGCACATCGACCTCATCGTCATCCGCAAGGGTGAGAAGGTCACGATCGACGTGCCCGTGCACCTCGTCGGCGAGGCAGCCCCCGGCATGCAGGTCAACCAGGACGCCAACACGATCTCGCTCGAGGCCGAGGCGACCCACATCCCCGAGTCGGTCACGGTCGACATCGAGGGTGCAGAGGATGGCACGCAGATCTTCGCGAAGGACATCACGCTGCCCTCCGGCTCGTCGCTCGTCACCGACCCCGACACGCTCATCGTCGCCGTCAGCATTCCTGCCGAGCAGGACCTGGGCGAGGAGACCGAAGCCGCCGCCGAGGGCGAGGCCGCTCCTGCCGCCGAGGAATCCGAGTAGTCCTGAGCGACAGCGACACTGTCTGGTTGGTAGCCGGGCTCGGGAATCCCGGGCCCGGCTACTCCGGCAACCGCCACAATGTCGGCCAGATGGTGCTGGCCGAACTCGCCGACCGCATGTCGGCATCCTTCAAGAACCACAAGGCCAACGCCTCGGTCGCCGAGGGGCGCACCCGGCCTGGCGGGCCACGGCTGATCCTCGCCAAGCCGAACACGTACATGAACGTGTCGGGTGGCCCGATCGCCGCCCTCCTGCGGTTCTACTCGCTCGAGCCCGCCAACCTCATCGTGCTGCACGACGAGCTCGACATCGACTTCGATCGCATCAAGCTCAAGTTCGGTGGCGGCCACGGCGGACACAACGGCGTTCGCGACACGATCGCCGCGCTCGGCACGGGTGACTTCACCCGCGTGCGCATCGGGGTCGGTCGTCCGCCCGGCCGCCAACCTGCCGCCGATTTTGTGCTGAAGGACTTCACCGGCCAGGAGCGTACGGTGCTGCCCAATGCGCTGGCGGATGCCGCCGATGCCGTCGAGCAGATCGCTGGCGAAGGGCTCGTCGCAGCACAGTTGCGCTTTCACACCGCGGCAGACTGACCTTTCTGCGGCACCTAAACTTGACGCATGCGTGTACTACTGTCGGGAGCTTCTGGCGCCATCGGCAGGCACCTCGTCCCCCTGCTGATCGCCGCCGGTCACACGGTCACGGGCATCACCCGCACCGCGGGAACCCTCGCCGGAACCGGGGCGACCGAGGCGGTTGCCGACCTGCACGACCGCGCCGGCATGCTTGCGTCGATCGCCGGTCGGTCGTTCGATGCGGTGATTCACGAGGCGACGAACCTCAAGCGTGCGCCACGAACCTTCAACGACATGCGCGACACCAATCGTCTCCGGTGGGAGGGCACGAGCACCCTCATCGCCGCCGCGCGAACGACCGGGGCGACCCGACTCCTCTTGGCCTCGCACGTGTCGGGGTATGGCCTGCAGGACCACGGTTCGCATCTGCGCGATGAGGAATCCTGGTTCGGGATGCTGCCGGGCACGAGACTCGACGCCGTGCAGAACGCGCTGCTCTCCGGTGAGCAGCAGGCACGTGCCTTCGGCGGTATCGCCCTCCGCTACGGGCTGTTCTACCGGCCCCGTGGCCCCGTGCCGGCGGTCGCGAGGGACTGGAACGGCGAGCTTGCGTTTGTGCATGTCGCGGATGCCGCTGCCGCAACCCTCGCAGCGCTCGAGCACGGCGAGCCCGGTGCCGTCTACAACGTCGTCGACGACGTGCCGGTGTCGTGGCGGCGCCTGCACACAGCGCGCGCCGACGCGTTCGACCTGCCCGAGCCCGCGTCGTACCCGTCGTGGCTCATCCGCCGCATGGCCCCGTACGGCGGCGAACTGCTGACGCGCACGTCGATGCGGGTCTCCAACGCGAAGGCCAGGGCCGAGCTCGGGTGGGCGCCGCAGTTCCGCGGCTACACCGACGCCCTCGGCGACGCGACGCAGGTCGCCTCGCACGCGCAGGACGTGCTCGCCGGTCGCGCTGCGGTCCTGCGCTCCTGAGGCGACTCCGCTCGCCCCACCGCCCGCCACCTACTTCCAGCCGTTGAGTGCGCAATGCTCGGGGGTTGCGGGCGGCCACACCCGCAAGAATCGCGCACTCGACTTCGGGAGGGGTGTGAGCGAGCGCAGTGGAAGGATGCCCCGCGCGCGAGCGTCGGTGCCGCGACGTAGACTTGCGCGGTGACTCTCGAAGGAATTATTGCCGGGCTTTCGCACGCCCGAACGTTCGAGAAGGCACTCACCTTCGCCAGCCGGAACGCCGACTTCTCGCTCGTCGACGGACTGCGGGCACCGCTGCTGGCAGGGCTCCTCCAACACCGCACCGGCCCACAACTGCTGCTCGCCATCGTCGCGACCGGTCGCGAGTCGGAGTCGCTCCGAGACGCCATGGCGAGCTACCTGCCGACCGCCGAGATCGTCGAGTTCCCGGCCTGGGAGACGCTCCCGCATGAGCGCCTGAGCCCGAGCGCCGAGACCGTCGGCAAGCGGCTGAAAGCCCTCCGCCGGATCGAGCGCTGGGATGCCGAGCGGGCGAACGGCGGCAGCACCGGGCACCTCGTGGTCGTCGCATCCGTGCGCGCAGCCCTGCAGCCGCTCGCCGACAACCTCACGAGCTTCGAGCCCATCGCCCTCACCGCGGGCGGTCGCGGCTACAGCCTGCCCGACCTGTCCAGACAGCTCGTCGACCTCGCCTACGCGCGCGTCGACATGGTCACCCGCCGCGGGGAGTTTGCCGTGAGGGGCGGCATCCTCGACGTGTTCGCCGCCACCGACGAGCACCCCATGCGCATCGAGTTCTTCGGCGACGAGCTCGAACAGATCCGTCCGTTCTCCGTCGCCGACCAGCGGTCGCTGCCCGAGACCATCGACTCCGCCGAGCTGCCGCCCAACCGCGAGCTGCTCCTCAGCGACGCCGTGCGGCAGCGGGCACGGGAGATGCAGCACGAGTTCCCGAGCCTCGCGCCGCTGCTCGCGAAGATCGCCGAGGGCATCCCCGTCGACGGCATGGAGTCGCTCGCACCCGCCCTGCTCGAACGCCTCGTGCCGCTCACGCACTATCTGCCGGCGGATGCCGCGATCGCCGTGCTCTCGCCCGAGAAAGTCGCGACGCGCGCCGTCAACCTCGTCGAGACCAACCGCGAGTTCCTCGGTGCGGCGTGGAACGCCGCAACCGCAGGCGCTGAGGCGCCGATCGACCTCGATGCCGGCGACTTCGTCACGCTCGCGAAGCTGCGTGCGTCGGCCGGGGACCGCTCGTGGTGGACGCTCAGCACCTTCGACAGCGGCGCGGCGGACTCGCTCGAAGCTCGTGAGCTGGAGGCCACAGCCCTCGAGGAGTATGTGCGCATCGACGCGACCGCCGTCCCGAGCTTTGCGGGTGTCGTCAGCGGTGCCGTCGACCACGTCGCCGACCGGTTGCGCGCCGGCTGGACCGTCGCGGTCGTCGCCCAGGGCAACGGACTGGTCGAGCGTGCGGCCGATGTGCTCGGCGAGCACGAGCTCCCCGGCCGAATGGTCGAGCAGTTCCCGCAGCCGGCGGAACCCGGCGTCGCCTACCTGCTCAAGGCGAGCGTCGAGCACGGCTTCGAGTTGGAGGACCTCAAGCTCGCGGTCTTCAGCGAGACCGAGTTCTACGGTCGCGCGGCCGGCTACGACAGCCGCCAGATCAAGAAGCTCGCGAGCCGGCGCAAGAACGTCGTCGACCCGCTGCAGCTCAAGGCCGGCGACTTCGTCGTGCACAACACGCACGGCATCGGCAGGTTCCTCGAGCTTGTGCAGCGCGAGGTGTCATCCGGTGGTCGCAATGCGGTCAAGAGCACCCGCGAGTTCCTCGTCATCGAATATGCGCCGAACAAGCGCGGCTACCCGGGCGACAAGCTCTACGTGCCGACCGACCAGCTCGACCTGCTCACGCGCTACGTCGGCGGCGAGGCGCCCGCGCTCAGCAAGATGGGCGGCAGCGACTGGGCAACCGCGAAGAACAAGGCCCGCAAGGCCGTGCGCGACATCGCCGTCGAGCTCGTCAAGCTCTACTCCGCCCGCATGGCGAGCAAGGGCCACGCATTCCCGCCGGACACCCCGTGGCAGCGCGAGCTCGAAGACGCCTTCCCGTTCGCCGAGACGCCCGACCAGCTCACGACGATCGACGAGGTCAAGGCCGACATGGAGCGGCCCATCCCGATGGACCGCCTGCTCTCCGGCGACGTCGGCTACGGCAAGACCGAGGTCGCGGTGCGTGCCGCGTTCAAGGCCGTGCAGGACGGCAAGCAGGTCGCGATGATCGTGCCGACCACGCTGCTCGTGCGGCAGCACCTCGAGACCTTCGCCGAGCGGTTCGCCGGATTCCCCGTGCACCTGCGCGCGCTCTCCAGATTCCAGAGCGACAAGGAGGCGAAGGAGACGATCGCCGGCATGGCGGATGGCACGGTCGATGTCGTCATCGGAACCCACCGCCTCCTGAGCCAGAACATCGCCTTCAAAGACCTCGGGCTCGTGATCATCGATGAGGAGCAGCGCTTCGGCGTCGAGCACAAGGACGCGCTCAAGAAGCTCAAGACCAACGTCGACATCCTCGCGATGACGGCCACCCCGATCCCACGCACGCTCGAGATGGCGGTCACCGGCATCCGCGAGATGTCGACGCTCGCGACGCCTCCGGAGGACCGGCATCCGATTCTCTCCTACGTCGGCGCGTACTCCGAGAAGCAGGTCGCCGCGGCGATCCGCCGCGAGCTGCTGCGCGAAGGCCAGGTGTTCTACGTGCACAACCGGGTCTCGAGCATCAACCGCGTGGCATCCCAGCTCGCGGAGCTCGTACCGGAGGCGCGCATCGCGATCGCGCACGGGCAGCTCTCGGAGAGTGTGCTCGAGCAGGTCATGGTCGACTTCTGGGAGCGCAAGTTCGACGTGCTCGTGTCGACGACGATCATCGAGACCGGACTGGATATCGCCAACGCGAACACGCTCATCATCGACCGGGCCGACAAGTACGGCCTCTCGCAGCTGCACCAGTTGCGCGGGCGGGTCGGTCGCGGTCGCGAGCGGGCGTACGCCTACTTCCTCTACGACGAGATGAAGCCCCTGTCGGAGACCGCGCACGAGCGGCTGTCGACAATCGCCGCGAACAACGAGCTGGGTGCGGGCATGCAGATCGCGCTGCGCGACCTCGAGATCCGCGGCGCGGGCAACCTGCTCGGCGGCGAGCAGTCCGGGCACATCGCCGGGGTCGGCTTCGACCTGTACCTGCGCATGATCGGCGAGGCCGTCTCGACCTTCCGCGGCGACGTCGCCGAGGGCCAGACCGAGCTGCGGCTCGAACTGCCGGTCGACGCGCGCATCCCCGAGGACTACGTCGAGTCGGAGCGCCTGCGGCTCGAGGCGTACCAGAAGCTGTCGACGGCGTCGGCTCCAGCGGCATCCCCTGAGCAGATCGACCTCGTGCTCGAGGAGCTCAGCGACCGCTACGGCGAGCCGCCGCAGCAGGTGAAGAACCTCATCGAGGTCTCGCGCCTGCGACGCATGGCGCAGAAGGCCGGCCTCAGCGAGGTCGTCACGATGGGCGGCAACCTGCGCGTCGGGCCGGCCGAGCTCGCCGACTCGGTGCAGGTGCGCCTGCAGCGCATGTACCAGGGCTCGCGCTACTTCAGCCAGACGTCGACCGTCGCCGTGCCCCTGCCCGTCATCAACGGCGAGCCGATGAATGATGCGGCCCTCCTCACCTGGACGAGCCAGCTGCTCGTGGCCATCTTCGGGGCCGAGGTCGTCGCGCCGCTGGTTGAGTAGCTACCTCCTCCCCAGCCGGCACTGCTTCACCCGGTCGACGACTACCGCCATCAGTCGGCGGCCGCGGCCGGGTGACACCTATCGTGACCGCATGGCATCTCACGGCTTCCTCACCAGGCGTCCGCTTGTCGGCGGTGAACCAGCAGACCTGATCGTCCAGATCATTCGTTCATTTCCCGTCACCGCAGGCCCGCTGGGTGATCTCATCTTCGAGAACACCGCGACCGGCGAGCGACTCGCGGCTTTCACCCGGGCGTACGAACAGATTGAACTGCAGGTTCTCGCTCGGGAGGCACACTGCAGCCATCGGTTCGAGCACAAGACCCTCGATGTCGAGCAGTATCGATCCATCATGTTGCGAGAGCTCATGCACGAGGCGAAGAAGGCGCTTGGCACACTCGAGGATTTCGACCCGTTGTGGCCGTGAACGCGAAGGTATCGTATCGAATCCCGAGTTGGTACCATCGGGCCATGACCACGCAGATCGCTGTTCGGCTTCCCGACGACCTTGTAGCATTCGTCGACGAGATCGTGGCCAGCGGTGAGGCCAGCAGCCGCGCGAGTTTTGTCGCCAAAGCGCTCGAACGGGAGCGGCGCCGGCGGGCAGCGGAACGCGACATCCTGATTCTCGCCACCGGAAGCGACGACGACCTCGACGGCCTGGCGCGGTACGGCGCAGGTCTCCCGGTCGTCGATTGATGAGGTCGATCCATCTCGCCGAGCTGGACAAGCTGAGGCCGGTGCTCATGCTCACGAGAGAGATCGTGCTGCCGTATGTCACGCGAGTGACGGTCGCGCCGATCACTTCCACTGCTCGAGGGCTCTCGACGGAAATCACCGTGGGGACGGCGAACGGACTCGATCACGAGTCGGTCGTGAGCTGCGACAACGTCATTACTATTCCTGTCGCGAAGCTTGGCCGGCACGTTGGCTACCTGCTCCCATCCCAAGAGGTCGCGCTCACCAATGCGATCACCATGGCCTTCGACCTTGAGGGCCTCTAGAGGGATTTCGATACGGCCCTGGCGGGCCTACTCAACCGGCCTCCGGGACGTAAGGCTCTAGCGTGATCCGGCGATGAGGTGTTGCCTAGCCTCATGACCTGGACGCACCGCGAGCCCGCCGAGATCGACGCCGACACCCTCAAACGCATCAACACCTGGTGGCGCGCCGCCAACTACCTCTCGGTCGGGCAGATCTACCTGCTCGCGAACCCGCTGCTGCGCGAGCCGCTCACGCGTGACCACATCAAGCCGCGCCTGCTCGGCCACTGGGGCACCACCCCGGGCCTCAACTTCATCTACGCGCACCTCAACCGCGCCATCCAGGAGCGAAGCCTCAACACGATCTTCGTCACGGGCCCCGGCCACGGCGGCCCGGGCATGGTCGCGAACGCCTACCTCGACGGCACCTACAGCGAGGTCTACAACACCATCGACCACACGGAGGACGGGGTGCGGCGGTTGTTCCGCCAGTTCTCGTTCCCCGGCGGCATCCCGAGCCATGTCGCTCCGGAGACCCCCGGCTCCATTCACGAGGGCGGCGAGCTCGGCTACGCACTGAGCCACGCCTACGGTGCCGCCTTCGACAACCCCGACCTGCTCGTCGCGGCGGTCGTCGGCGACGGCGAGGCGGAGACCGGGCCGCTCGCGACGAGCTGGCACTCGAACAAGTTCATCGACCCCGCGAGCGACGGGGTGGTGCTGCCGATCCTGCACCTCAACGGCTACAAGATCGCGAACCCGAGCCTGCTCGCGCGCATCCCCGAGGACGAGCTGCTGAGCCTCATGCGCGGCTACGGCCACACCCCGTACGTCGTCTCGGGCGGCTTCGACGGCGAGGATCCGATCGAGGTGCACAAGCGCATGGCTGCGACCCTCGACGAGATGCTCGAGCAGATCGCCACCATCAAGGCGGATGCCGCGGCCGGCACCCTCGACGGACGCCCGGCCTGGCCCATGCTCATCCTGCGCACCCCGAAGGGCTGGACCTGCCCCGCCGAGATCGATGGCCACCCGGCCGAGAACAACTGGCGCTCCCACCAGGTTCCCCTCGCGAACGCGCGCGACACCGAGGCGCACACGAGCCTGCTCGAGGGCTGGCTGCGGTCGTACAAGCCGGAGGAGCTGTTCACCGAGAGCGGTGCGCTCGTGGAGGCCGCGACATCCCTCGCCCCCGACGGCGACCTGCGCATGAGCGCCAACCCGGTCGCGAACGGCGGGCTGCTGCGGCAGGCGCTCAAGCTGCCCGACTTCCGCGACTACGCCGTCGACGTGCCGAGTCCCGGCGGGTCGGTGGATGAGGCGACCGCCGTGTTGGGAACCTGGCTGCGCGACGTGATCACGCACAACCCCACCAACTTTCGCATCTTCGGGCCGGACGAGACGGCATCCAATCGCCTGCAGGCCGTCTACGAGGTCACCGACAAGCAGTGGAACGCCGGGACGCTGCCGATCGACGCCGACAACCACCTCGCGCGGGCCGGGCGGGTGGTCGAGATGCTCAGCGAGCACCAGTGCCAGGGCTGGCTCGAGGGCTACCTGCTCACCGGGCGGCACGGGCTCATCAACTCGTACGAGGCGTTCATCCACATCGTCGACTCGATGTTCAACCAGCACGCGAAGTGGCTGAAGGGCACCCGCGAGATCCCATGGCGGCGTTCGGTGTCGTCGCTCAACTACCTGCTCAGCTCGCACGTCTGGCGGCAGGACCACAACGGCACCTCGCACCAGGACCCCGGCTTCATCGACCACGTCATGAACAAGAAGGCCGACGTCGTGCGGGTCTACCTGCCGTTCGACGCCAACACGCTGCTCTCCACCTACGACCACTGCCTGCGCTCGGTCGACTACGTCAACGTCGTCGTCGCTGGCAAGCAGCCCGCGCCGAACTGGCTGACGATGGATGAGGCGATCGCCCACTGCACGCGCGGACTCGGGCTGTTCGACTGGGCGGGCACCGAAGTCGAGGGGGAGCTGCCGGATGTCGTGCTCGCGGCCGCCGGGGATGTGCCGACCCTCGAGGTGCTGGCCGCGGCATCCATTCTGCGGGAGCACGTGCCGAGCCTGCGGGTTCGTGTGGTCAACGTCGTCGACCTCATGCGGCTGCAGAGCGAGGGGGAGCACCCGCACGGGCTGAGCGATCGCGAGTACGACGCGATCTTCACGAAGACCCAGCCGGTGATCTTCGCGTACCACGGCTATCCGTGGCTCATCCACCGGCTCACCTACCGTCGCGCCGGGCACGGCAACCTGCACGTGCGCGGCTACAAGGAGGAGGGCACGACCACGACCCCGTTCGACATGGTGATGCTCAACGACCTCGACCGCTTCAAGCTCGTGATGGATGTGCTCGACCGCGTTCCGGGTCTCGCCGAGCGCGAGGCTGGCTTGCGTCAGCGGATGCAGGATGCCCGGATCGAGGCCCGCACCTACACGCGCGAGCACGGCGAGGACATCCCGTCGGTCGCCGAGTGGGCCTGGGGGGACAACCCCGAGGTCGCGGCCGGCTACGCGGAGACCGGCGGCGACAACCAGTAGTCGTCGAGGCGGATCGAGCCTGTCGAGATCTCACGCGGTCGAGCCTGAGCACCGGTGAGATTTCGACAAGCTCAATCCGCCTTCTGGTCACCCACTGTGCCCGCGCACAGTCAACCCCCTCCCGCCAGAGCTTTGGATGCTGCGACCCTCGGGTATGCAGCATCCGGAGCTGGAGCGCACTCGCGCGAGCCTCAAGCGCTCGATCGTCGCCGCCGTGATCGGCACGGCGGCCGGCATGGTGCTCGTGCTCGCCTCGCTGTGGCGCGCGACGCAGCCGGAGGGAACGCCCGCGGAGGCGTTCCTCGTCGCGATCGGGGCGGTGCTCGTGCTGTCGAACGCGCTGCTGCTGCGCGGCTACGTCACGGAGTACCAGCACAGCGGGTCGAGCGACTTGGGTGGGTCGAGCCTGTCGAGACCTCACGAACCCAACAGTGAGCGTCGGTGAGATTTCGACGAGCTCAATCCGCCTTGGCGATTTTCACGGCCCGCGGCGGCGCGTTGTCGCCGGTCTCCCGATGCACCCTGAACACGACGACCGGGATCAGCACCAGCGACCGCAGGTCGAACAGGGCGTGCACGATGATCGCCACGAGGATGCTGCCGGTCGCGACGTAGACCGCCATGAGCACGGCGCCGATGAGCAGTGACCCGAGCACCCCGGCCACACCTTGGTAGAGGTGCAGCAGCGCGAAGATCGCGAGGCTCACGGTGACCGCGGCGACCGAGCTGCCGGTGATGCCGAAGAGCATCGCGGGGACGGCGAGCCTGAACAGCAGCTCCTCGACGACGCCCGCGTTGATCGAGAGCAGCGCGCCGTACTTGAGTTCGGCGCGATTGCGGGGGAGCAGCGCCTGGATGTCGCCGATCGCGGGGATCTCCGCCGTGTCACCGGGCTTGGGGCGGGCGGCCAGGATCCCGAGCGTGCCGACGACCACGATCGCGACGATCGCGCCGGTGGTGAGGCCCGCGACGAGGGTGTTCGACTCGAACGCGAGCCGGGCATCCACGATCCAGCCCCACTGGTTGATGTCATCGAGCAGCAGCGGGATGAACTGCCAGGAGAGCAGGAGCGTGACGACCGAGCTGCCGCCGAAGAGGGCGAGCGATTGCAGCAGCCAGCGGCGGAACACCTTGCGGCGACGCCTGCTCGTGCGCAGCAGCTTGAAGCGGCGGTACTCGCGGCGGTCCTTCAGCACAGCGTTGACGACGAGCCCGGCGAGCAGCGCGAGCAGCGCGACGGCGAGGATGAACGGTGTGGCCGGATGGTCGGGCGAGAGCATCAGCCGTCGACCCCGGTGTTGTCGACACCCGTACGCCACTCGGCGAGGAACTCGGTGACCGTCTTCTCCTCGAGGTCGGCCTCGACGGTGTCGAGCAGGTGCTGCGGGTCGCCGACGTCGGCGCGGGTGCGCATGACCTCTCGTCCGCTGTCGATGCGGGTGACGACAAGGTCGAAGACTGCCGGACCGGAGTCGCCGAAGAGCGCGGCGACGATGGCGAGCACCCAGTAGCGCAGCCTTGCCCAACCCCGCAGTCGGCGTTCGACGAGCTCGGCGCGAAGGTAACGCGAGGCGGGGTCCATGCTCCTATTCTTGCGGGGGCTGGCGCCACTCCCTGACAAAGTCCGCAACGCCGAGCCGCCCGAGGTCGTGGTTGACGATGTCGAGCGTGAAGTCCGCTTCATCGGTGTTGTCGAGGGTGATGCGCAGCACCTCGGCCTCGGTGTCGCGTCGGCGCACGACGAGGTCGACGTGCGCGGGCGGCTGGCCTTTGAAGCCGAGCATCGAACCGACCCAGCGCAGCGTCTCAAGGCCGGCGCTGTCGGTCGGATGGCTGAGCTCGGCGTACAGGTGCACGGATGCCGGTTCCATGCCCCCATCGTCCCACCCGCCTAGGGTGAACACATGCCCATCACCGCGAACCATCCGTCCGTCGTCAGGTTCGACAGGACCCGCGCCTACCTCGTCGACCCGGACTGGGCCGCCGACAGCGCGGGTGAGCACTCCATGGATACCCTGCGGGCAACCGCGCGCAGCCGAACGCCGCTCACGCTTACCGGGCTCGCACTCGTCGGTGTGGGTATCGCGGTCATGGTGATGTTCCGCGACGTCATCGTCGACGCACTGCCGATCTCCGGCCGGGGCGCGGAGACGCTCGTGTCGCTCGGTATTGCGGTGGTGGTCGCGGTGCTGCTCATCCCGGTCGTCCGGGGCTCGAACAAGATCGACAGGCTGACGCGCGAGTTCACGGCGGGCAACCACGGTGCGCCCATCCAGCGGATCAACAACTTCGTCCAAGGCGCGACGGATGAGACGCCAGGCAGGCTGCTCTGGAGCATCACTGTCGCGTACGAGCGGATGGAACAGGCGATGGAGGAACTGGACGTCGCGCGCGTCCCGAATCCTGTTGAGCACGACGCTGCCGAGATCGCGAAGGCCGAGCGGCAGTTGCTGCACGAGGTGGAGACCGTCGACGCGCTCGTGGCATCCCATCCAGCCCTCTCCGCCGACACCGCGTACCACCGCGAGTTCGCCGCCAAGGCGGATTGAGCCCTGCCGGTGATCGAGCACTGCCGGTGATCGAGCACTGCCGGTGATCGAGCGAAGTCGAGATCAGGCGGAGCGGAGCGACGCCCAACCCACGCCCACCCCCCTACGCTGAACCCATGGCCATCACCGCGCAGCATCCCTCAGTTCTGCAGCTCACAAAGACGGACGCGGCCCTCATCGACCCGACCCTGCCCGAGTCGTCGGACGATTCGCGCGCCTCGATGACGCGGATGATGGCCGACCGCAAGACGGCGTTGACCCTCGCGATCTTCGGCGGTTTCTCCGGCCTGGTCGCGGGCACGCTGCTGCGCGAGTGGGCGTTCGAGACGTTCGCGATCCCGGTCGTGATCGGCACAGTGCTCGGGTTTGTGCTCGTCGGCGGACTGACCGCCGGCGGACTCTACCCGTTCTACGCCCGCAAAGACCGGCTCGACAAGCGCCTGCAGGCGTTCGCCAACGGCCCGCACGCCATCAACATCGAGTACCTGAACGACTCCGGGTGGGATGCCACGGACGACACCCCGAGTGTCGAGCTCTGGCGGGTGGCGACGGCCTACCGCTCGGTGACCGAGACGGCTGCTGAGCTGCGCAAACTCGGCGGCCGTGCGACGGATGCCTCGACCGAGCTGCGGTCCCAGTTGGCGGCGCAGCTCGACGCCCTCGATGCGCAGCTGAGCGCCGCCGACCTCACGCTCGAGACCGCGAACTACCGCGAGCAGGCCTCGCTCTGACGGTGATCGAGCAGTCGGTGATCGAGCGCAGTCGAGATCAGGCTGAGCGCAGCGATGCCTACCCTGCACTCCGAGCGCGAACGGCAAGCTAACCATCCGTGCCGGCCTGGCGAACTGCGCGTGCCGCGACTCCACGACGGTAGATCTGGTTGGCTGGTATATCCCGGACTCATGATGTCGATGCTCGATGTCCGTTCCTCATCGCAAATCTAAGTGTTCGGTCATCCAGAGATTCGACGGACTCTGACTGGAGGCTACGAGTTTGACGCAATCTGGACGCCAACTGAGCGTCGATGGAGACCCAACATGGCGAAGAAAGTCGCATATGACGAAAGCGTCACTATCCTGGGCACTATGCGGACAACCAGAGAACCTTTCACGCTTGCGAGATTCAACCGCGAGCGGCGACTGATCGACCTCGACCCTACGTATCAGCGTGAGGGCGGCGTTTGGTCGAAAGCAAAGCAGCAGTTGTTCATTGACTCAGTGGTCAACGGTTACGACGTACCCAAGATCTACATGCACAAGGTCGACTCAGACCAAGGCGGCTTCGAATACGCGGTTGTGGACGGGAAGCAGCGGATCTCGACGCTCCTGGATTTCATGGACAGCACCATCGAGTTTGCCGCAGACTTCTCATATTCTGGAATCGAATGCGACGTTCCGCCACGTCCGGGAGATCGCTTCAAAGATCTTCCTGAGCAGACTCGCGAGCTGATAAAGGAAAGTTCACTCGACGTCGTCCTCATACACACAAAGGACGAGGAAGACATCGAAGAGTTGTTCTCTCGCCTCAACAACGGTGAAAAACTCAACGCGGCAGAGAGCCGGAATGCTCTCGGGGGAAAGATGGCAGGCCTTGTCCGGGACTTGTCACAAGAGCGCTTCTTCATCGAGAAGGTTAAGTTCCCGAACAGGCGATTCGCCCACTACGAAGTCACCTGCAAGCTTCTTTACCTCGAGCATCATTTGCTCCGGTCCGGCGGGATCGGGTATGTGGACCTAAAGAAGAAGTTCCTGGATGAATTCGTGGGTTCATACCGCGATATCGCCGACGCGGAAGCAACGAAGCTCATGGATGCCGTAAAGGGACGTCTACGCGCGATTGAGCCAATATTCGAGCGGTCGGATATAGAACTCTCAAAGCAGTCGTATCCGCAACTCATGTATCTGTTCGGGCGGCAAATTCTTGAGCGATACGGTGCACCGGATCTGAAGGAGAGGCTCAAGGGCTTCCTAGCCGAATTCAGAAACGAACGTTCAGAGAATCTCTCGAAGGATGAGGACAAACGAGACGCGGAACTATCGGAGTATGGGCGCTTGATGCAACAAGGCACCAACGATGCGGGAAGCATGAAGGCAAGAGTAGACATTCTGACCAAACGTTTCCTTCGTTCCAATCCGCAAGTGCTTCTCAAGGATCCGCGCCGAGCGTTCACAACGGAGGAGCGCTGGGTGTTGTGGCAGCGTGCTGGCAAGCGTTGCGAGGAGTGCAGCACGTCATTGGAAACGTTGGATGACATGGACGGCGACCACATCGTTTGGCACGTCGAAGGTGGTCCGACTTCATTGGAAAATGCTCGTGCGCTTTGCGTCGCTTGCAACAGAAGCCACCTCATCGATGAATTCGCTTCAGTGAAGTAGCCGTTCGCGCATCTACCTACCCCCGCACACCGAGCGCAAACGGCAACACTGCATCCACCCCCGCCTGGCGCAGGGCTCGGGTTGCCACGGTGAGCGTCCAGCGGGAGTCGACGAGGTCGTCGATGAGCAGGATGGGGCCGCGGGGGAGGGTTGTGGTCTCGACCCGGGTCGCCTGCGGCGACCTGGTCACTTCGACAGGCTCGATCACCGAGGGAGCAGGTGCACCCCACTCAGGGTCGAAGGGCGGGTACTCGTCGTCTGGGGGAGTGTCGTCGTACTCGGGGTTGAGCGCTGGTGAGGTCTCGACAAGCTCGACCCGCTTTGCAGGCTCAATCCGCTTTGCTGGCTCAACGCCCTGGGAGATAACGGGCAGGGAGAATTGCTCCCACACCGACGCGAGGCGGTAGGCGCTGTTGCCGCCGGGCTCGCCGCGCGGGCCGTCGCCGACGATCGACAGCGACCCCAGATACGGGATGCGACCGGCCGCCGCCAGTCCGGCTGCGACAGATGAGATGAGCAGCGGGTGACTCCGCGACGGCATGGAGACGACGGCGACCGGTCGTGTCTCCCAGCCCCAGTCGCCGAGCACGCGCACACACGCGGCGATGAGTTCGGGGGAGGCCGCGGCATCCGGTGCCCCGGCGGCGAAGATCGCGCGCAGCGTGTTGCCCCAGCCGAGGTCGGTGAGGCGGGCGAGTGCGCGGCCCTCGAGGGCGCGCTCCTCGACGGCGATGCGGCCCTTGGCGGGCACCCCGAGCCGGTCGGCCCCGGTGGGCCACTGGGCGCGGGCTTCAATCGGCACGCCGACCTTGTCGAGGGATGACGCGGCGCTCGTCGCGGCCTCGGTCGCGACATCCACGGGGTACCAGACGCCCGCGCAGTTGTCGCAGCGTCCGCAGGGGGTGGCGGTGTCGTCGTCGAGGGAGCGCTGTAGGTACTGCATGCGGCAGCCATCGGTGCCGCTCGGCAGTGCCTCGTAGTCGAGCATGTGCTGCTGCTCGTTTCGGCGCTCGGCGGCGATGCGTTCGTAGCGTTCGGCGTCGTAAGTCCACGGATGGCCGGTGGCGATCCAGCCGCCCTGCACGCGCTTGACCGCGCCATCGACATCGAGCACTTTCAGCAGCAGTTCGAGCGGGGTGCGCCGCAGGTTGACGCGCGCCTCGAGCGCCGGCGTGCTGAGCGGGGTCTGCAGGTCGAGGGCCGCGATGACGCTCTCGGCGCGCTCCTGGCTCGGCATCGACGAGGTGGCGAAGTACTGCCAGATCGCTTCATCCTCGCTGCCTGGCAGCAGCAGCACGTCGGCGCTCGCGGTCGCACGGCCGGCGCGTCCCACCTGCTGGTAGTAGGCGACGGGGGATGACGGAGCACCGAGGTGCAGCACGAAGCCGAGGTCGGGCTTGTCGAAGCCCATGCCGAGCGCGCTCGTGGCGACGAGCGCCTTGACCTCGTTGTTCTTGAGGCGCTGCTCGAGCTGTTCGCGCTCGCCGGTGTCGGTCTGGCCGGTGTAGGCGCGCACCTCGTGGCCGGCGTCGCGCAGCAGGCGCGCGGTGTCCTCTGCGGCGCTCACCGTGAGCGTGTAGATGATGCCGCTGCCCGGCAGTTCGTCGATATGGCTGAGCAGCCACCCCAACCTCGTGCGAGAGTCCGGCAGCCGAAGCACCCCAAGCCGGAGCGACGCCCGAGCCAGCGGCCCCCGAATGGTCACGACGTCTGTGGAGCGGGTCGAGTTGCCTTCGCGGGTCGAGCTTGTCGAGACCTCACCAACGCCCGACTTCCCCCCACCCATCTGCTCAGCAACATCCTTCACAACCCGCTCATTAGCGGTAGCAGTAGTCGCGAGTACCGGCACCCCCTCCGGCATCTCCGAGATGAGGTCGCGCAACCGTCGATAGTCGGGCCGGAAGTCGTGCCCCCAGTCGCTGATGCAGTGCGCTTCATCCACCACCAGCAGCCCGGTGCGCTTGACGAGTTCGGGCAGCTGGTTCTCGCGGAAGCCCGGGTTGTTCAGCCGCTCGGGCGACACCAGCAGCACGTCGACCTCGTCGTTGGCGAGCTGCTGCCGCACCTCGTCCCACTCGTGCGCGTTGGTCGAGTTGATGGCGACGGCGCGAACCCCGGCACGGGATGCCGCGGCAATCTGGTCCCGCATCAACGCAAGCAGTGGCGACACAAGAATGGTGGGGCCGGCTCCCCGCTGTCTTAGGAGGAGCGTCGCAACGAAGTACACCGCGGACTTGCCCCACCCGGTTCGCTGCACAACGAGCGCCCGCTGCCGCTGGTCGACAAGCGCCTCGATGGCCTCGAACTGCCCTTCGTGGAAGTCGGCATCCTCGCGGCCGACCAGGGTGCGGAGAACGGTCAGCGCGGATTCACGGGTGTCGGGCATCCCCCCAGTGTGTCAGGGGCGGGTGACGGGGGGCGGCGTAGGCTTTTTGCCGTGCAGACTTCGTCGTGGGCATCGAGTGAAGGCACTCGCCGCTCGATGCAGGGCAACAAGGGCAGGGACACCGCGCCCGAGCTCGCGGTGCGCCGCCTGCTGCACGCGGCAGGGCTTCGATATCGGGTCAACTACCGCCCGCTCCCGGGCCTCCGCCGCACCGCGGACATCGTCTTCACCCGCAAGAAGATCGCGGTCTTCATCGATGGATGCTTCTGGCATTCGTGCCCGGAGCACGGGACCAGCCCCAAAGCCAACTCGGAGTATTGGCTGCCGAAGCTCGAGGGTAACCTCGCTCGCGACGCACATACGGATGTGAAGCTGCGGGCTGCTGGCTGGACGGTGATGAGGTTTTGGGAGCACGAGGGCCCAGACGCGGTGGCGCGTGAGGTGGCTGAGGCAGCAGTCGGAGACGGCCAGGGGAAACGGCAGCCCAGAGAAACTGGCCTTCCGCGTCGTGAAACGAATCTGGGAGCGAGCTCGGTAGGCCCGGTTTGCTAGACCAAGAACTGAACGCGAGCCAAGAGAGCTCCGTATGGAATCAGGTACGTCGACCAGTCGTTTCTGCCGACTGTTACAGAACTGTAGCTAACTGCCGTCCGATTGCGGCTCCGAGCGGAATTGGCACCGCATTTCCAATCTGCTTCGCTATCGCGGTGCGCGACCCTACGAACCTGTGCGTCTCTGAGAAGCCCTGGATTCGCGCCGCCTCGTAGTGAGTGATCGCGCGGTGGACTTCCGGATCGGGATGCAGATATCTCCCTTTCTCCGGCTTAAAGAACTCTGTACGAATAGTTACCGAAGGACGATTCCAGTGAAGACGACCCATGACGTCACCTGAACCTGATCGGTGGTTCCTCCAGCAATTTGCCAACAACGCCTCCGGGAGGTCGAAGCGACTCCCGCCCTCGGGTATGTGCGCAAATCGATCCTTGGATAGTTGCGTGTACTTGCGGCTCCAATGAAGCTGCCTAGGTGCGAAGGAGCCGGCAAACTCTTTATCGCCGAAGGTAGTGCTCCACCGATTGAACTCGCCGTCCATATCGGGAACATACGGCACTCCCGCGAGCACGTCAGCGACGGTTCGATGTCGGGGCAGGTTTTCGGCCTTCGCGGAGTGTGTCGGCGGAGGCCACCCTGGAAAGTCGAGCGTCCGATGATATCCGATGATGACCGTACGCTTACGGGCCTGCGCGGCCCCGTAATCTGCGGCGTTCAAAACTTGGAACTCGAAGTCGTAGTCCTCCAGCTGGCCACCAAGTTGTGTCGCAGCTTTGAAATCGAGGTACTGAGGGGATTTCGCGAACGCAGCGACGTTCTCCACGACAAAGTAGCTCGGCTGCGCCCTCACGATGGTTCTGGCGTACTCACGCCAGAGTTCGTTTCGGCTGTCCTCTTCGTCATTCCGATTGAGCGTGGAAAAACCTTGGCAGGGCGGACCGCCAATAATCACATCGACGGCCGGAACTTGCACTTCGTCGAGCCACGCCTTTATATCTCCGGCATACACTTCGGTCTCGGGAAATGTGGCTTGAAATGCTGCAGCCGCCGCAGGTTCCCATTCCACCGCTTGAACGGACCTGAAGCGGGCGGAACCTTCGTGGAGGCCTGCCGACAGCCCTCCAGCGCCAGCGAATAGGTCGAGCACTCTTATCTGGCTTCGGGGCATGGAACTCATCGCGTCGATGCTACTCGCCTCAAAGCTGCTTAGCCGCGTCTGACGCAGGCGCGGTTGCCAGTGCTCTGTCAATCCGCTTTACCAGACCCTTTGGCACCTCGACGGGGCGCTTCGGACTAGATAGCAAGAGCCAAGCAATCGCGAATTGAGTGCGGCCGTAGTGCGATGCGATCCACTGAATAGTCCGTCCCTCGCGGTACAAATTTAGAATCCGCTCGCGTTCGTCTGGGCTGTACGGCATGCCGTGCAATGCCGCCGTCTCCTGGTCGTCGATGTCATCGCCATCGAGTTGAAGAATCACTGCCGACAGCCTCATCGCGACGTCCCTGGCATCGACTTCAAGTGTTGCGGCGATCGTGTCAATGTCTGCACGACTCCTGTACATCACGACGATCTCTCTGTCTCCAGGCAGAACGTTTGTCAACGGCGTGAGACTTCTGACTATGGTCTCCGCGCCCTTGATCTTCTGGCCATCACCCTCGTCGACCCCGAGTTCCAGCTCCTCCGGCTCGACCCCTGCAGGTATGTCAGAGTGAATGGCGATAGCCGTGGTCTCGAACTGGGTTGGCGTTGGTGTTATCAGGCTGTGAGAAGGCCCAGTCAGTTCCTTCGCGGCGGGAACATGCTCGCCGCCCGACTCAGTTTGGAGGGCAACCTGACCGCGCTGTCCTAAATGCGCCCACCGGAGTTCAACAGAGGGAGGGGTGGGCCTGGGCCCGGCCATGATGACCGGCCGCTGGGCCGCGGCCGAAGCTGGCCTCGCCGGCCAATTCGCAAGCGCGTCATATGAGTCATCACCCATCTGAGCGAGCATGGCCGCGGAGGCAATGGCTTGCCACGCGTCAATTTGATCCCTAGTCACCTGATTCAGGCGAGACTTTGAGAAGTTGTTCTCTAGGAGCAGATAAACAAGGGTTGGAACTATTGCAGCACCTTCCCCTCCAAGCGCGGCTCGATACCCGAGATTAAACCGAAGGAGGCGCCGGTCATGTTGCAAGTCGTAGAGTTGCCCTTCGGACAGCATCGCCCATTCGATCCGGATGGGATCGTCGTCTCGCTCGCCAACCTCATCTCGGACCGCTTCGATCACCCGGTCGGGTAGACCAGACTTCACAGGGACGGCTGGCTTGACCGTTTGCTTTCTGACGTTCGACGCGCGATAGAGCTCAGCCGCGTCGTTGCGAAAAAGGTCAAGCGTTACCCCACGCTCGTTGGTCGCTCGCTCCAGTGCGGCGATGAACTCCGGCGTCGCAGTGACGCCGCTCTTCTCGTGGCGAAGTCGCAGATGACGTTCTAGTTGCTCTGTGACATTAATCCGCATTCGTGCCAGACGAAGCCGCCTGTCATCTTGACGCACATCTAACCAGCCGCCAGCTTGCAAAAGCCGGTCGTGCCGGTAGACGTATAACCCTTGCCACTCAACGGGGTTTCGGCCTAGCAGCCATGCAGAAGGAGAGTCGGATCGCGGCGGCAAAATGAAACACTCTGCCTCTAGGCGGGCTCCGTCGCTCATGGTTGCCGCAATGCTCGTCGGGTATCCGGCCTGGCCCGAAAGGTGGAACTGAAATGGGTCCCGTGGCTCCACTTTTCGCGGCAGACCTGGCGCTCCCACGCGAACATCCCAGGTGTCGATCGTGATGCGGATCCCGCGATCTTGAATTATCCGATGAAAAGTCAGACCAAGCGTTTGCAGCAAGGACGCTATGGTCCGCTCGAGCCACGAGCGTCGTTCCGTCGCGAGTTGCGACTGGTTCACTCCTTCGAGATTCTGCCATTCCACAACGGTGCCGGTGCTTGCTGGGCCGCGCGCATCCCATTCGTAACCGCTCTCCGCGGCAGACCCGTTGAGAACTTCACCGTTGAAAGAGCCGCGGCGGATACGCATTGCGCAGGGATCACCGAAATAGTTTCGGGAGTAGACAGTCAGAGTCAGCGCCTGGCTCAGAGAGGCCGCCTTGAGTCCAATACCAAAGTGGCCTAATGCCGCTACGCTACGAGTTTGCTGTTTGCCCAGCGTCATTGCGTCCTGTAGGACAGGAGGTGTCATGCCGATTCCATCGTCCCGGATTCGCACGGCGACGACCCGGTCGTCGTCGACAAGGAAGCGAATCCGAATGTTCTCGGCTTTGGCGTCCAACGAATTGTCGATGATGTCGGCAACCGCGGTCATCAGGGTGTGCCCCCGCCCGATAGCGTCTGTGATGCTCTCGTCTGGCGTTAACTCCACAACGCGCGCGACACCATCATTCGCCATCGATCCAATCATCCCCATTTGGCGATGATATCTAGGCGCGAGGACATCGAAGGGTGATGGTGGCCAAGTGCAGTTGGCGACTCGACAACCTCGCCGGCCCGCCGCAAGCCTGTCAGTGAGCGCGTCCGTCGAGGATCATGACTGTCTTGCTGCCGGGTCCAAGGACCGTGTAGCTCGAGATCGGGAAATCGTGTCCGAGGGCCAGCACCGCGCGCTTTTGCAGGCATAGCTTTCGCAAGATAGTTGAACCTCGCTGATAGTGTGAGCAAGCGTCAGCAGTTCCGAGCAATAGTCGTTTAGCGCGAGCGGAGGAATCAGATTGGTCGAAGAAGCAGAGCAACTCACTCCGCAATCACTTGAGAAGTACTTCCTCCTCGGAGCAGTATCTGTCTTTGATCTGAGCCTCGAGGTCGACGCTCGACTCGAGATCGATCCGACTAACGTCCAGTTGCGCCTCTTCGTCCCGGCTAGAGGGGGGCTTCCTGATATCACTGAATTCGAGCGCATTCGAGTTGAGCGTATCGAAGGCGCAGGTGCCTCGAGCCGATACTGCCTGACATTCGATGCCCGACAAATGCACTACGCCGCCTATCAGTTGGTCGAGTCAATCGTCAGCTGCATGCGGAAAGGTGGTTCTTTCGGCCACGCCGTGTTGGAGTCAATTGCGGAAATGGAAGCCCTGCTTGCGAGCCGGAGTCGCCTTAGCGAGGAGGAAGAGGTCGGGTTGTGGGGCGAACTGCTTCTGCTTGAGCAACTGATCTCCCGCGGTGGAGAGCGTCTCTCGCTAGAGGCCTGGCTCGGACCTGCTAACTCGGAGCACGATTTTTCGCTAGGCGAGTTCGAGGTCGAAGTGAAGACCACACGATCCGAGACGCGTCGCCACCGCATTGGAAGCGACACACAGCTCCAATCTTCTCCAGGTCGACCGCTATACCTGGTCTCTATCCAGACGACGTTGGCAGG
>Ga0247804_10000251_pt1 | contig 24893 bp, 29 predicted proteins | sample UWRJL029104C1_FD_181142 | JGI IMG/M metagenome (GOLD analysis project Ga0247804, IMG submission 181142) | Plant litter microbial communities from Arlington Agricultural Research Station in Wisconsin, United States - UWRJ-L029-104C-1 | ecosystem: Environmental > Terrestrial > Plant litter >...
GAGATCCCGCGGATCGAGCCTGTCGAGATCCCGCGGATCGAGCCTGTCGAGATCCCGCGGATCGAGCCTGTCGAGATCCCGCGGATCGAGCCTGTCGAGATCTCACCAGCGTCATACGTCGGTGAGATCTCGACAGGCTCGATCCGCGATGCGCCCCAGCGCGCGCACGCAAAAGGGCCCCGACCGGAGTCGGGGCCCTTCTGGTGCATCAGTTCAGAACAACAGCCTTCCGGCTGCGGCGTACTTAGTTGATGCGGCTGTAGGTGTTGTCTGCTGCGTACTCGAAGATGCCGATCGTCGCCTCGGTCGGGTCGCCGACCTCGTCGAACGTGACCGGTCCCGAGTAGCCGTCGAAGTCGACCTGCGAGCCCTCGGCGAGCAGCGCTGCTGCATCCGCGAAGGTCGTGACCGTCTCGCCGTCGCCCGTTCCACCAGAGATCTGGCGGAGGTAGGTCGCGATGTCCGCACCCTCGACGCTGTTGGCCGCGTATGCAGCCAGCGCGATCAGCATGACCGAGTCGTACGACTCAGCCGCGTAGCTGTAGTCCGTCAGGTTCGGGTCGACAGCGAGCAGGCGCTCGGTGAAGTCACCGAGCGATGCGACGTCGAGGCCCGGGAGGGTTCCCTTGGCGCCTTCGATGATTCCCGGGTCGAAGTCTGCACTGAAGTCGGCGAGGTTGCCGTCGACGAAGTACAGCTGGTCTCCGGGGTATCCGGCAGCGACGAGCGCAGGCGTGATGACCTTCGCCTGGTCGAACGTGATGAGTGCGATCGCGTCGGGGTTCTGAGCCGTCACGGCGGAGATCTGAGCATCGAAGCTCGCGTCGCCCTCATTGAACAGCTCGGTCGCGACGACCTCGCCACCGGCGGCCTCGAAGGCCGTGGTGGTGAACTCTGCAAGACCGGTGCCGTATGCGTCGTTGAGGACGATCAGGCCGAGGGTTGCAGCGCCGTCGTCGGCGATGAGGTTACCGAGCACTTCACCCTGGAGCACGTCCGAGGGTGCGGTGCGCCAGAACAGGTCGTTGTCGTCGTAGGTCGTGAACGCCGCCGAGGTGTTGGCCGGGGAGAACTGCACAACGCCTGCGCCGGTGATCTGGTCGATCACGGTGAGCGAGACACCCGAGGATGCCGCACCGACGATGGCCGTGACATCCTGCGAGAGGAGGTCGGTGACCGAGACGGTGGCGGTGTCGGTCGTGGTGTCACCCGAGTCGCGGAAGATCGCCTCGACGGTGATGCCGAGATCTGCTGCGTTGATCTCGTCGACTGCGAGCTGCACACCGGCTTCCTCGGGCGGGCCGAGGAACGCCAGGCCACCACTCTGCGGGAGGATCGTGCCGATCTTCAGCGTGAGGTCGCGGTCGCCCGCGGTGATCTCAGCGAAGTCGCTCGTCTCTTCTGTGGTGGTTTCGGGCTCGGCCTCTTCGGCTGCGCAGCCACTCAGGACGAGTGCTCCGACGCCGACGATGGCGATGCCACCGAGGACAGACTTAAGGGTCCGTGAGCGGGAGGCCGAGGCCTTCGCGAAAACGCTCATGTTGCTCCTTGCATTGATGTGAATGATTGAAAGACACTGCTGTACTGGGCGCACAGCTGTTATGCCAAAGTACGGCCCAAAGTACGCTGAAACAATACGTGCGTGTTACAGCCCTGTAACACGAGTCAATCGTTATCTAACCGGGCCGTTTTCCCACCCTGTTCGGGGGGCAGACCAGCGGTCTCGGAGGCCCCTACTCGGCCACGGGCACCGGAATGCCCTCGGCGGTGAACACCATTCGCGCGTAGCTGCCGGTCGAGACGGCCCCGTCGCCGGTGAGGTCGAGTGCGCCGGAGACCCCCGCGAAGTCGACGTCGGACTCTGTCGTGAGCACCTGCAGGCACTCCGCGAAACTGCGGCACGGGATGCCGCCACTCGACACGGTGCTCAGTTGTCGGCCGATCGTCGCTCCACCGTCGTCGCCGCCGACGGTCGCCGCCAGCGCGGCGAGCACTACTGCGTCGTGCGCCTCACCGGAGAGCGCCGTCGTCGACAGGCCGGGGTCCGACGTGGCGAGCGCCGCCACGAACGCGGCGGGCAGCACCGCGCCGACACCGAGCCCGTTCGCTCCCTCGAGCACCGCCGGGTCGACGAGGCCCGTGAAGGCCACGGTCGCCTCCGTGCTGAACCAGAGCTCGTCTCCGCTGTATCCGGCATCGGCGAGGCGGGTCACGACGGCGGCCACATCCGCGCTCGCACCGACGGGCGCCGTGAGCAGGATGGCATCCGCGCGCGACTTGTCGACGGCCGCCAGCAACCGCGAGAAGTCGGTCTCGCCCGGAGCCACGACCGTTGCGACGGCGAGTCGTGAGTCCGCCGCATCCAGCGCCGCGGCCAACGGCTCGGAGAGTCCCACGTCGGTCTCCATCGCGATCGACACGAGGGCGACCCTGGCTGCACCCTCCCCGGCGAGCAGGCGACCGAGCTCGGCGCCCTGCGCACTCCCCGCCGGTTGGAGGCCCACGACCATGGGAGCTCCGGATGTCGGCTCCTCCGCCACCGGGGTGGCGATCGACGTCGAGATGATGAGCACCCCTGCGGCCTCGGCATCGGCAGCGATGAGCTGCACGAGCTCGGTCGACTCCGGGCCGACGACGACGTCGACACCGCGCTCGACAAGCGACGCGAACGCCGCGGTGACGCTCGCGGCATCGCTCGCGTTGCGGTGGAAGACCTCGACTGGAGCCTCGGCGACTCCGCCCGCTGCGTTGATCTCCCGCACCGCGAGTTCGACACCCGCCGCCTGCGCCTGGCCCTGGCCGGCGAGCGGCCCCACGAGTGGGAACAACGTGCCGATGCGCAGGCTCCCGTCGCCCGTGGCAGCGAAGGTCTCGCTCGGGGTCGGCAACGGCATGGGCACGTCGGCCGCACATCCCGCGAGGGTCATCGCGACGACAAGCAGGGCCGCACTGGCGGCGGCGCGGGCTCGCGACACAGGAGATCCTTCCGGCTGGGTTCAGGGGAACCCTATCGCCGCATCAGACCGCTTCGGCTGAGGCGCGTCGAGAAGGACCCGCACGCAGGAAGATGTCGATCGTCAACACGATGAGCGCCACCCAGACGAGGCCGAACCCGACCCAGCGGGCTGCCGGCATCTCCTCGTGGAAGTAGAAGACCCCGATGAGGAACTGCAGGATCGGCGCGATGTATTGGGCGAGGCCGAGGATCGTGAGCGGCACCCTGCGGGCCGCAGCGGCGAACAACAGCAGCGGCACCGCCGTCACGACCCCTGCGCTCAACAGCAGCACCGTGTGCATGGTGTCGACGGTTCCGAGGGTGAGGCCCGTCGTCACCGCCATGCCGATGAGCTGCGCGATGGCGAGCGGGGCGAGCCACGCGGTCTCGATCGTGAGGCCGCTGACCGCATCCACTCTCCCGCCGACCTGCTTCTTGATCAGTCCGTAGAGCCCGAACGAGACGGCGAGAGTGAGGGCGATGAACGGGAAACTGCCGTAGTTGATGGCGAGGACGAGCACCGCAAGAGCGCTGATCCCGATCGAGATCCACTGCAGCGGGCGCAGCCGCTCCCGCAGCACGAAGACGCCGAGCAGCACCGTGACGATCGGGTTGGTAAAGTAGCCGAGGGCCGCCTCGACAACGTGCCCGTTGAGCGCCGCGAATACGTAGACGAGCCAGTTGATGAGGATGAAGAATCCCGCGAGCCCCATGATGAGCACAGTGCGGCGGTCCCGAATGATGCGGACGAAGCCCGGCCAGCCCCGGGTGACCGTGAGCAGGAGCGCGCAGAAGACGAGGGACAGCAGGATGCGCCAGGCGACGATCTCGAAGGCGCCGGCGGGAGCCAGCAGCACGAAGAAGATGGGGAGCAGGCCCCACAGGCCATACGCGGCGATCGCGAACGCGAGTCCGGGTCCGGCCCGACCGACGGAGAGTTGGGGAGCCTGCACCCCCTTAGCCTACGGGCGGGGTGAACGGCAGAACGCCCGGGAACCGAGGTTCCCGGGCGTTCTGGCAGTCGAACGACTGTTTGTGGCAAAAACGCGTTAGCGCACCACGACTGCGAGCACGTCGCGAGCCGAGAGCACGAGCAGGTCTTCCCCGCCGTACTTCACCTCGGTTCCGCCGTACTTCGAGTAGATGACCTTGTCGCCAACGGCGATGTCGAGCGGGATGCGGTTGCCGTTGTCGTCGATGCGGCCTGGGCCGACCGCGACGACTTCACCCTCCTGGGGCTTTTCCTTCGCGGTGTCAGGAATGACGAGCCCGGAAGCAGTGGTCGTTTCTGCCTCGACCTGCTTGATGACGATGCGATCCTCGAGCGGCTTGATGGAGACCGACACGGTTGACCTCTACTTTCTAAAAACGAAGACTGAGCGAACGTGGTTGGCACACTCGGTGTGAGAGTGCCAGATTCAACTGTACCGGGCTGTTAGCACTCGTGCAATCCGAGTGCCAGAGCCGCGGCATCCTTCGAAGAGACCAAAACGAAGGACTTGCAACCCGTTCGGAGCGCCAAACGGCGGTTCGCGCCACCAGAGCCCGCGCACTCCTTCGTTTTGTGGAGGGCGCAGAATGGGGGGATGGATGTCGCCGAACTGCGTGAGCTGCTCTCGACCGAGGGACTGCGGCTGCTCGACAGCCTGCCCGAGTGGGATTCGAACGCCGACGTCGTCAGATCGGTCTCCGAGCTGCGCAAGGCCGGGCACTCCCCCGCGCTCGTCGCGGCGGTGCTCAGCCAGGCCCGATTGCGCGCCAGGGCCACGGTGAAGTTCGGCCAGTTCGCCGAGCGCATGCTCTTCACCGAGGCGGGGCTCGAGCAGGCGACCCGCCTGCGCGTCGCCGCACTGCACGCCGGGCGGTTCCGGGATGCGGCGCTCACCACGATCGCGGACCTCGGCTGCGGCATCGGCGCCGACGCCCTCGCGATGGCGGCGATCGACCTCGCCGTGACCGCCGTGGAGCGCGACGAGGCGACCGCCGCGATCGCCGCGTACAACCTCGCGCCGTTCTCGAGCGCGACGGTGCTGAACGCCTCGGCCGAGGACATCGACCTCGCCGCCTTCGACGGCGTCTGGCTCGATCCGGCACGCCGGAACGGGTCGAGGCGCCTGAGCGACCCAGCCGACTGGTCGCCGTCGCTCGACTTCGCGTTCGGCATCGGGGCCGAACGCCCGACCGGCATCAAGCTCGGCCCCGGCATCGACCGCGACCTCATTCCCGCCGGCACTGCCGAGCAGCCCGTCGAGGCACAGTGGGTGTCGGTCGACCGCGACGTCGTCGAACTCGGCCTCTGGTTCGGCGCTGTTGCGCGCCCCGGCATCGGTCGCTCGGCACTCGTGATCGGCGACCACGGCACCGCCGAGCTCACCGCGGAGGCCGACAGCGCCGACGAGCCGGTGGGCGACCTCGGCGAGTTCGTCTACGAGCCGGATGGCGCGGTCATCCGTGCCCGTCTGATCGGCGACCTGGCTCGGGGCCTCGACGCGCGCATGCTCGGCGAACAGATCGCCTACCTGACGGCGGACACCGCCGTCGCGACCCCCTTCGCGACCCTGTTCCGCGTGAGCGAGCAGCTCCCACTCGACGAGCGGGTGATCAAGAAGGCGCTCGCGGCCCGCGGCATCGGCACGCTCGAGATCAAGAAGCGCGGGGTCGACATCGATCCGGCGGAGTTCCGCAAGAAGCTCGGCCTGTCGGGTCGGGAGAGCGCGACCCTCTTCCTCACCAGGGTGCGCGGCAAGCGGGTCGCGCTGCTCGCGCAGCGGGTGTAACCGGGCTACGACCAGCCCGAGCTGGCCCCGACGATGATGATGAAGGCGAAGAACGCGCCGACGATGAGCCCGATCCCGATGCTCACGTAGCCCGTGATGAGGCCGGTGAGCCAGAAGCCCTTCGCGTGCGGCTGGCGCCTCGCGGCGATGTGGCCGGTGATGACGGCGGCGATGCCTGGAAGCAGTCCACTGCCGACGAGCGAGAAGAAGAGCGACACGAGGCCGATGATCATCGACGTGATGCTGAGGCCGGATGGCGGACCCGGCTGCATGTACGGTGCCGGCTGGTACTGTGCCGGCGGATACTGGCCGGCCTGGTACTGCGGCGGCTGGGCCTGCGGCGCCTGAAACTGGGCGGACTGGTACGGGTCGGGGACGGCGACAGGTGTCGCAGCGGGTGCGGCAACGGGTGTGGCAGCGGGCGCCGCGTACGGGCTCGCCGCCGGCGTGGCCTGCGTGGCGTACGGGTTCGGTCGAGCCTCCCCGGCGATTGCGGACTCAGCGGGGGCGGACTCAGCGGGTGCGCCCACGGGCTCCGGGGCGGTGTCGTGTACCGTCGCGGCGGCATCCGGCGGCAGCGGGATCGGCGGGACTGGCGGGTGCTGCTCGGTGGCCATCGGGTGCTCCTGCGATTGGGGTCGAAACGCGCTTAACGAACTGTGGACCCACGCTACCAAGCGCGGGTCCACGGTCGAGGTGGTCAGTAGGTGTAGTTGCCGGAGCCGGCGGTCGCGAACAGCAGCGCCCAGCCGATGACCGCGATGACGGCGATCACGATGCCGACGATGCCGGTGATGATGCCGGTGAGCCAGAGGCCCTTGGCGGCCTGCGGCTCGCGCTTCTTGCCGAGCACACCGAGCACGATGGCCGCGGCGGGGAAGAAGAGCTGCAGGAACGAGCCGACGAACGGAATGAAGACGATGGCGAAACCGAGAATGCCGACGATGCCGGAGACGAGCGAGAGGATGCTCAGGATCGGGGTCTTCGAGACCGGAGCGCCCGCGGTGTACGGGGTGGGTCCGGGTGCCGGAGCGGTGTACGGCGTCGGGGTCGGTTCGGGCGTTGCGGGGGTGGTTGGGTCAGTCATGTGCTCTCTCCAAGTCTTGGGCATCGCGAAACGATTCCAGCGGTGCCATAGTGACACCCCCCTGTTCGAGAGTCAATTGGGCCGACGCCGCGTGACGCCGCGTTCAGGCCTGGATCGTCGTGACCGGCAGGGTCGAGTCGGCGCCGAACCCGGGGAGCGACGGAGCGGCCCCCGAGGCGATGAGCTGCGCCCCGAGCGCCGCGATCATCGCCCCGTTGTCGGTGCAGAGCGAGAGCGGAGGAATCCGCAGTTCGACGCCTGCGGCCGCGGCCCGCTCGGCAGCGAGCTCCCGCAGCCGCGTGTTGGCGACGACACCCCCGCCGAGCAGCAGGCGCGGGATGCCGTGGTCGACACACGCCGCGATGGCCTTCGTGAGCAGGATGTCGGCGACCGACTCTCGGAAACTGGCGGCGACATCCGCGATCGGCACCTCCTCGCCGGCGTCGCGCGCCTGCTCGACCCAGCGGGCGACGGCGGTCTTGAGCCCCGAGAACGAGAAGTCGTAGCGGTGCCGCTCGAGGTCCTTCTGCCTGCTGAGTCCTCGCGGGAACCTGATCGCCGTCGGGTCTCCGCCGATCGCGGCCCGGTCGATCTCCGGGCCGCCGGGGTACGGCAGGCCGAGCAGGCGGGCGACCTTGTCGAACGCCTCGCCGGCGGCATCGTCGATCGTCTCGCCGAGCAGCTCGACGTCGGAGACGAGGTCGCGAACGAGCAGGAGCGACGTGTGGCCGCCGGAGACGAGCAGGGCCACCGTCGGGTATTCGAGCGGGGCCGCCACGCCATCGGTGTCGATCACGTCTGCACCCACGTGCCCGACCAGGTGGTTCACCGCGTAGAGCGGTTTGCCGGTGGCGAGGGCGAGGGCCTTCGCCGCACCCACGCCGACCATGAGGGCGCCCGAGAGCCCGGGGCCGCTCGTGACGGCGATCGCATCGAGCTCGTCGAGCGTGACATCGGCTTCGGCGAGCGCGGCCTCGAGGGCCGGCACGAGCGCCTCGAGGTGGGCGCGGGCGGCGACCTCCGGCACAACGCCACCATAGCGGGCGTGCTCCTCCATCGACGACGAGATGACGTTGGCGAGCAGCGTGGTTCCGCGCACGATCCCGATGCCGGTCTCGTCGCAGCTCGTCTCGATGCCGAGCACGAGCGGGCCGGTCATGCGCCCACCGCCGGTGACACCGTCGGCTCGGGCACGAGCGCGCGCATGATGATCGCGTCCACGCCGTCGGGCTGGTAGTACCTCGGCCGCACGGCGATCTGCTCGAATCCGAGTGAGACGTAGAGCGCCTGCGCTCCCGGGTTGTCGGCGCGCACCTCGAGGAAGATCTCGCGGGCGCCCCGATCCCGTGCCGCATTGATGAGAGACAGCACGAGCGTTCTGCCGAGCCCCCGCCTGCGGGCGGATTCGGCCACCGCGATGGTCTGGATGTCGCCCTGCTGGGCGCCACGCGGCGCGAGCAGCCCTGCGTAGCCCTCGATCCGCTGCGGGGCGCCGACCGGGAAGGCGACCAGGTAGTGGGTGTTCGAGCTCGCGAGCTCGGCGCGCATGACCTCGCTCGACCAGGCGTCAGTGCCGAAGGTCGAACCCTCGATCGCCATGATCGCGTCGAGGTCGCCCTCGTCGGCCCTGCGCAGCTGCCAGGTCATGAGGTCACCCGCTTCGGGCCGGCAGACATGGTCACGTCCGGCTCGCGCAGGTAGAGGGCATCGGCGGTCGCGAACTGCCGGCGGTGCACGTACATCGACTCCGCGAGCAACCCGATCGCCGCCGCCGAGACGGTCGTCGCGTCGAGCCGCAGATAGCGCTCGTATCCGGGCACGACCGTCGGCAGGTCGTCGGGTCGCGCGAGTGCGGGGCCGTGCACACGCACGGGCAGCCCGAGGTCGTCGGCCGGGCCGAACGCCGACCAGTAGACCTCGCGGCGGCGGGCGTCGGTGACCACGAGCACGGGCTCGGTGGCACCGAACGCGATCGCGTCGTGGCTCACCACACGAACGACAGGTTTGCCCGCGCCGAAGGCGAAGGCGTTCGCCGCGGCGATGCCGACGCGCAGGCCGGTGAAGGGACCGGGGCCCATGCCCACGGCGACACCGGACAAGCCGGTTACCGGCACACCCGCATCGGCGAGCGACGCGGCAATGAGGTCACCGATCACCTCGGCGTGCCGGCGTGTGTCGGCGGAGGAGTGCTCCGCGAGCACCCCGGCGTCACGGTCGACCACGGCGACACTCGTGCCGGCCGAGGTATCGATTGCGAGCAGCACGAGTCCAGCCTAATCGTCGTCAGGATGCGAGGAACGAGAGGTCGCTCCATCGCGGGCCGTGACCCGTGACCGTCACGAGCCGCGGCTCGACACCGTCATCGGTGGCCCGGCCGCCGCGCGGCCGGGCGATCTGCAGCTCGAGCCAGGAGTCGGTGACCCCGTCGAGCATGCCGGCCGCCCACTCGACGACGACGATGGAGCGGTCGAAGTCGATGTCGAGGTCGTCGAGCTCGGCAGCGGAGCCGAGCCTGTATGCGTCGACGTGCACAAGCGGCGCGGCATCCGGGTCGGACAGCCTCGGGTGGGTGCGGGCGAGCACGAACGTCGGGCTCGTGACGGCTCCGCGCACGCCGAGCTCCTCGCCGAGCCCGCGCGTGAGGGTCGTCTTGCCCGCGCCGAGCTCGCCGTTGAGGGCGACGAGGTCTCCTGCGCGCAGCGCCCGGGCGAGGCGCGCGCCGAGCTCGCCCATGGCCTCGGGTGTCGGGATCTCCAGGGTGGTCATGCGCGGTACACCCGCGGCACACGCGGGCCGATGCGCGTGACGATCTCGTAGTTGATCGTGTTCGAGGCGGCAGCCCAGTCCGCTGCGCTCGGCACGCCATCGGCTGGGTCGCCGAAGAGCACGACGCGCTCGCCGACGCGAACCGTCGCGTCGCCGACATCCACCACGAACTGGTCCATAGCGATGCGGCCGCCCACCGTGTAGGTCGCACCGCCGATCGAAACGTGGCCGGTTCCGGATGCCGCCCTCGGCACGCCATCGGCGTAGCCGAGTGGCACCAGCACGAGATTCGACGCCGTGGTCGTGCGGTAGGCGTAGCCGTAGGAGACGCCGGTGCCGGCGGGAACGCGCTTGACCGACAGGGCGTTCGCGCTGAGTTCCATCGCGGGGACGAGCCCGAGGTCGCCCGCGGTGCGATCATCGAATGGCGACAGCCCGTATGCGCCGACGCCGATCCGCACGAGCGAGTGCCTGGCGCTCGGATGGTCGATCGTGCCGGCCGTCGCCGCGAGGTGCACGAACTCGGGATCGAGCCCGGCGGCCCGCGCCTCCTCGAGCCGCAGCGCGAAGGTGTCGACCTGCGTGAGATCCTCGGCCGGGCCCGTGTTCGACAGGTGGCTGAAGAACCCGACGATCCTGACCCGTCCCTCGGCCTCGAGCGCGGCGGCCCTCGCGAAGAGCGCAGAGCACTCGGCCTCGACGGCACCGTTGCGACCGAGCCCCGTGTCGACCTTGAGGTGCACCCTGGCGACGCCGGATGCCGCGGCCACGAGCTCCAACTGGTCGAGCGAGTTGACCCCGAGATCGATCGCTGCGGCGTTCGCGGCCGAGAAGTCCGTATGGCCATCGTGCATCCAGGTGAGCACGGGCACCGGCACCCCGGCCGCCCGCAGCTCCATCGCCTCCGCGAGATCGACGACGCCCAGCCAGTCGGCACCGCCCTCGATCGCCGCGCGCGCCGACTCGACTGCACCGTGCCCGTACCCGTTCGCCTTGACGACGACCATGGTGTGCTCGGTCCGCGCGATGCGGCGGAGGGTGTCGACGTTCCGGGCGATCGCGCCGAGATCGATCCGCGCCTCCCTGAAGGTCACGACTCCACCACCACGTAGGCGATCGCGATGCCGCCATCGTGGGACATCGACAGGTGCATCGCCGTGATGCCGAGACCGCGGGCGATCGTCTCCGCGGCACCGCTCAGCACGAACGACGGGTTGCCGTCGGCGCTCGAGACGACCTGCATGTCGTGCCAGCGCACCCCGGTCGACTCGCCGAGCGCCTTCATGAGCGCCTCCTTCGCCGCGAACCTGCCGGCGAGGGAACGCAGCGCGAGCATCCGATCCCCCTGCCGCTGCTCGGCGTCGGTGAAGAGCCGCGCACGCAGCGCCGGCGTGCGGTCGAGCGCGCGCTCGAACCGCGCGAGATCGACGACGTCGACCCCGATGCCGACGATCACGATCGAACCTCGACCCGACAACCGACGTCGCAGGCTCCGTCGGCGCCCGGATCGCTCGATCGCGTCGCGATGCTCACAGCTTCACCGCGCTACTCGACGGTGACGGACTTCGCGAGGTTGCGGGGCTGGTCGACGTCGAGACCCTTCGCTGCGGCGAGCTCCATGCCGAAGATGTGCAGTGGCACGACCGCGAGGAGGGGCTCGAAGAGCGAGTCGGCGAGCGGGATGCGGATGACCTCATCGGCAAACGGGAGCACCGCTGCATCCCCGGCCTCGGCGATCGCGATCACGCGGGCGCCGCGAGCTCGGATCTCCTGGATGTTCGAGACCACCTTGGGGTGCAGCGAGTCGGGATCGCGCGGGCTCGGCACCACGACGAACACGATCTGGCCGGGCTCGATGAGCGCGATCGGGCCGTGCTTGAGCTCGCCGGCGGCGAATCCCTCGGCGTGGATGTAGGCGAGCTCCTTGAGCTTGAGCGCTCCCTCGAGGGCGACCGGGTAGCCGACGTTCCTGCCGAGGAAGAGCACCGACTGGGTGTCGGTCATCCAGTGGGCGAGCTGGCCGATCTTCTGCGACTCGACGAGCACCTCGTCGATCTTGGCCGGGATCGCCTGCAACTGCTCGATGTTCTCGGCAACCGCATCCACGGAGATCGTGCCACGCAGCTGGCCGAGGTAGAGCCCCAGCAGGTAGAGCGCGGTGACCTGGGCGACGAACGCCTTGGTCGACGCGACGGCCACCTCGGGGCCGGCGTGGGTGTAGATGACGGCGTGGGACTCGCGCGGGATGGTCGCGCCCTGCGTGTTGCAGACCGAGAGCACCTGCGCGCCGGCCGCCGTCGCGTACTTCACGGCCATGAGCGTGTCCATCGTCTCGCCGGACTGGCTGATCGAGATCACGAGCGTGCGTGCGTCGAGGATCGGGTCGCGGTAGCGGAACTCGTGCGAGAGCTCGACCGACACTGGGATGCGCGACCACTTCTCGATCGCGTACTGCCCGAGCATGCCGGCGTACGCAGCGGTGCCGCACGCGATGATCACGATGCGGTCGATGGTGCGCAGCGTCTCGTCGCCGATGGCGTCGAGTTCCGTGAGCTTGACCGCTCCATCGCTCACGCGACCGAGGATGGTCTTCGCCACCGCCTCGGGCTCCTCGCTGATCTCCTTCGCCATGAAGCTCGACCAGCCGCCCTTCTCCGCCGCTGAGGCATCCCAGGCGATGTCGAACTCCTCGGTCTCCACGGCATTGCCGTCGAAGTCGGTGACGGTGACGGAGTCGGTGCGGATCGTCACGATCTGGTCCTGGCCGATGGCGACGGCGCGCTTGGTGAACTCGACGAAGGCCGCGACATCCGACCCCAGGAAGTTCTCGCCGTCACCGAGCCCGATGACGAGCGGCGAGTTGCGGCGGGCGCCGACGACGACACCGGGCTGGTCCTCGTGCATGACGAGCAGCGTGAAGGCGCCGTGCAGGCGCGCGACCACGCGACGCAACGACTCGGTGAGATCGCCGGTCTGCTGGTACTCGTGACCCACCAGGAGTGCCGCGACCTCGGAGTCGGTCTCGCTTGTGAAGGTGTCGCCGGCGGCGATGAGCTCCTGCTTGAGCTCGTAGAAGTTCTCGATGATGCCGTTGTGGATGAGGGCGAGCTTGCCGTTGTCACCGAGCTGCGGGTGGGCGTTCTCATCGGTCGGGCCGCCGTGGGTCGCCCAGCGTGTGTGGCCGATGCCGGTCGCACCGTTGCCGAGCGGGCTCGCCTCGAGGTCGTCGACGAGCATCTGCAGCTTGCCGGCACGCTTCCGGGTGCCGATGGTGCCCGACTGGTCGATGATCGCGACGCCAGCGGAGTCGTAGCCCCGGTATTCGAGTCGCTTCAGACCTCCAAGAAGCACTTCGATACTCTTGTTGTCTCCGACGTATCCCACGATTCCACACATAGTTGGCGATTTTACGGCACCCCGAGCGGAATAGCTGACGAGACGGTGTCCGCGACGGCGCCGCGGTGCGGTTTAGGCTTGGGGCGATGACTGACCCCGTAGCATCCTCCGGCACAACGTCGCCCTTCCTCGAGGTCGATCGTCGTGACTGGGCGGCTCTCGCACCGACCATGGACCTCCCGCTGAGCGAGGTCGAGATCGTGCAATTGCGCGGACTCGGCGATGTGCTCGACATGCAGGAGGTCAGCGAGGTCTACCTCCCGCTCAGTCGGCTGCTCAATCTGTATGCCGCCGGGGCGCGCGACCTGCACGACGCGACGACGAGGTTCCTCGGAGCGACATCCGCGAGTACCCCGTTCGTGATCGGCGTCGCCGGCTCGGTGGCCGTCGGCAAATCGACCATCGCGCGCCTGTTGCGTGAGCTCCTCGTCCGCTGGGACAGCACGCCGCGTGTCGAGCTCGTCACGACCGACGGGTTCCTGTTCCCCAACGCCGAGCTCGAGCGGCGTGGCCTCATGGAGCGCAAGGGGTTCCCGGAGTCGTACGACCGCCGGGCACTGCTGCGCTTCGTCAGCCAGGTGAAGAGCGGGGCGCCGGAGGTGCGGTCGCCGTTCTACTCCCACCTGCACTATGACATCGTCAAGGACGCCGAGATCGTCGTGCGTCGGCCCGACGTGCTCATCGTCGAGGGCCTCAATGTGCTGCAGCCCCCGGCGCCCGGCCACCGACTCGCGGTCAGCGACCTCTTCGACTTCACGATCTACGTGGATGCGAGGACCACCGACATCGCCCGCTGGTACGTCGACAGGTTCCTCAGCCTGCAGCAGGGCGCCTTCGCGAATCCGCGGTCGTACTTCCACCGCTTCGCGAGCCTGACCGAGGATGAGGCGCGAGCGCGGGCGAACCACATCTGGAAGACCATCAACGAGCCGAACCTGATCGGCAACATCCTGCCGACGAGGGCGCGGGCCTCGCTCGTGCTGCGCAAGGACGCGAGCCACGCCGTGAGCAGCGTGCTGCTCCGCAAGATCTAGCAACGGCCGCGGTGGAGACCTACAGCGTGAGGTTCTCCCGAACGACGGCCGCCAGTTCCTCGGCGACACGCGCCGCGGTCTCCTGGTCTGCAGCCTCGACCATGACCCGCACCATGGGCTCGGTGCCCGAGGGGCGCAGCAGCACACGGCCGGTGTCGCCGAGCTCGGCTTCCGCGGCGGTCACTGCCTCGGTGATCGCCTCGCTCGCGCGCAGCCCGTGGTGATCGACACCCCTGACGTTGATCATGACCTGCGGGAAGACCGTCATGACCGAGGCGAGCTCGGCGAGGGTCTTGCCGGTGCGGGCCATCTCGGCCAGCAGGTGGAGTCCGGTGAGGATGCCGTCGCCGGTCGTGGCGTAGTCGCTCATGATGACGTGGCCCGACTGCTCGCCGCCGAGGCTGTAGCCGTGCTCGTTGAGCGCCTCGAGCACGTACCGGTCGCCGACGGCGGTCTGCACGACCCTGATGCCGTTCGACTCCATGGCGCGGCGCAGGCCGAGGTTGCTCATGACGGTTGCGACGAGCGTGTCGTCGACGAGCATCCCGCGCTCCTTCATCGAGACCGCGAGAATCGCCATGATCTGGTCGCCATCGACGATGCTGCCGCTCTTGTCGACCGCGAGGCACCGGTCGGCGTCGCCGTCGTGGGCGATCCCGACATCGGCTCCGTAGTGGAGCACGGCCTCGGCGAGCTTGTCGAGGTGGGTCGAGCCGACCCCGTCGTTGATGTTGTAGCCGTCCGGGTCCGCCCCGATGACGGTGACCGTCGCACCGGCGTCGGTGAAGACCTGCGGGGAGACGCCCGAGGCCGCACCGTGCGCGCAGTCGAGCACGACGTGGATGCCGTCGAGCCGGTGCGGGAGCGTCGAGAGCAGGTGCACGACGTAGCGGTCCTCCGCGTCGGCGAATCGACGGATGCGACCGACCTCGACCCCGCGCGGGTGCAGCTTCTCCTCGGTGAGGGCCGCCTCGATGCGGTCCTCGACGATGTCGGGAAGCTTGGTGCCGCCGACGGCGAAGAATTTGATGCCGTTGTCGGGTGCGGGGTTGTGCGAGGCCGATATCATGACGCCGAAGTCGGCCTTGAAGTCGGAGACGAGGAAGGCGGCGGCTGGCGTCGGGATGACACCCGCGTCGTACACGTCGACGCCTGAGCTCGAGAGCCCGGCGGCGACCGCAGCCGCTATGAACTCTCCGGAGACGCGGGGGTCTCGGGCGAGGACGGCAATCGGCCGGCGCCCCGAAGCGCGCCGACCGTCTGCGAATTGTCCTTTACCGAGCACCACGGCCGCTGCCTGCGAGAGCCCGAGCGCCAGTTCGACCGTGAGGTCCTGGTTCGCGAGCCCCCGGACACCATCGGTGCCGAACAGGCGAGGCATTGTTGTTGCCGGTGCGAAGCGCTGGTTAGCGCTTCGAGAACTGGGATGCCTTGCGGGCCTTCTTGAGACCGGCCTTCTTGCGCTCGATGACGCGAGCGTCACGAGTCAGGAAGCCGGCCTTCTTCAGTGCCGGACGGTTGTTCTCGCGGTCGATCTCGTTGAGCGAGCGGGCGATCGCGAGGCGGAGCGCGCCGGCCTGGCCGGAGGGGCCACCGCCGGTGATCTTCGCGATCACGTCGTAGCTGCCGAGGAGGTCGAGCACCTTGAACGGGTCGTTGATGAGCTGCTGGTGCAGCTTGTTCGGGAAGTAGTCCTCGAGCGTGCGGCCGTTGACCGTGAACTCGCCGGCACCCGGCTTGATGCGCACGCGGGCGATTGCCTGCTTGCGACGACCGACGGCTGCGCCGGGAACGTTGAGCACTGCGCGAGGAGCCTTGGGGGCAGACTCGGCGGGCGTTTCGGTCGAGTAGCTCTCGGGAGCGTCTTCGATGATGTCTGAAATCTGGGCCACGGTAGTAAGTCCTTTAGTTCTAAAGCCGGCGCTACTGAGCGACCTGGGAAAGGGTGTACGTCTTCGGCTGCTGCGCAGCGTGGGGGTGCTCGGTGCCGGTGTAGACCTTGAGCTTGGTCAGCTGTGCGCGACCAATCGAGTTCTTCGGCAGCATGCCGCGAACAGCCTTCTCGACGGCGCGCGTCGGGTGCTTCTCGAGCATCTCCGCGTACGTCGTGGCCGTGAGTCCGCCCGGGTAGCCCGAGTGGCGGTAGGCCTTCTTCTGCGCGAGCTTCGAGCCCGTGAGGGCTACCTTCTCGGCGTTGATGATGATGACGAAGTCACCCATGTCCATGTGCGGCGCGAACGTCGGCTTGTGCTTGCCGCGCAGGAGCGCTGCAACGTGGCTGGCGAGACGACCGAGAACGATGTTCTCCGCGTCGATGATGAGCCAATCGCGCTGGACGTCGTCCGGCTTCGGTGAAAAAGTACGAGTCACTGGAGTGCTGCCTTCTTTGATCGAGTGAGGTGTTCGTGAATCCCGCTCCGTGGCTGTTCAGGCACGATGTGCCGTGAACGAGACCGGTGGAGGGCTCATGATCGGATGTCGGGCACAGGGGCGCAGACACCAAAGGTTGAGCTTAGTCGCTGGGCGGTGCGTCGGTCAAGCCGAGCCCGAGCGGCTCGCGGCGTGCACGCGTCTGCTCTGCGCGGGCGGCGAGGCCGGCATCATCCGGATACCCGACCTCGACGAGGCTCAGCCCCTTCGCGGGCATGACCTTGAAGGCGCTCGTGCGCTCGTGCGCGTCACGGAGGTCCACAACATCCGTGATGCGCAGCCGGCCCTCGCCGACGGCGACGCTCGCGCCGACGAGGGCCCGCACCATGCTGTGGCAGAACGCATCGGCTCGAACCCTGGCCAGCAGTACACCGTCGGACTGCCGCTCCCAGCCGAACTCCTGCAGGGTGCGGATCGTCGTCGCGCCCTCGCGTGGCCTGCAGTACGACGCCCAGTCGTGCAGCCCGGTGAGGGATGCCGCAGCCTCCCCCATCGCATCGACGTCGAGTTCTCCTGGCACCCAGACCGTGCTGTTGCGCACGAGCGGATTGCGCGGGGCGAGCGTGTCGGCGATCCGGTACTCGTAGCTGCGCCACACCGCGGAGAATCGCGCGTCGAAGCCCGGGGGTGCGATCGACGAACGGATCACGACGACGTCGCTCGACAGCCCGGCGATGCCGTTGAGGCGACGCGCCAGGCTCCCGGCCTGATCCTCGCCGTTCCTCGTACCGCGCAGCGAGGCGAACTGCTCGGCCGTGAGATCGAGGTGCGCGACCTGCCCGGTGGCGTGGACGCCGGCATCGGTGCGCCCGGCGACAACGAGCGTCGGCGCCGGCAGGTGGCGCTGGAACAGCACCGCGAGGGATGCCTCGAGCTCGCCCTGCACGGTGCGGAGGCCCGGCTGCCGGCTCCAGCCGGAGAACTCGGTGCCGTCGTAGGCGATGTCGAGCCGCAGTCTCACGGGTGTCGACGAACTCATCCTGCGAGTCTAGGCGGGCACGCGCCGGTCAGTGCACGCGCGTGAAGCTCATGCTGCGGCTCGATTCGGTGAAGCCGAGACGCGTGTAGATGCCGAGGGCGCCGGTCGGATTCTCCGAGTCGACATCGAGCACCGCCCGCTCGAGGCCGGCAGCCTCGCATGCTGCGAGCGCCTTCGCGAGCAGGGCGGATGCGACACCTCGCCCCCGGTGGGCACGCGGCGTGCCGATCAGATCGAAGTACGCCGAGCTGAATCCCTGCGGTTCCCAGTCGTCCTGATTGACCGATGCGAGCAGGAAGCCAGCGACGTTGCCGTCGCCGTCGATCGCGAGCCAAGACAGGTCGTGTCGGAACACCGGGTTGGTTGTGAACGCCGTCCACTGTTCCGCGGTCTGCGGCTGGCTGCCCCAGTGGTCGCGGAACGCGTCGTTGCGGGCGGCGAGGGTCGCGCTCTCTTGCTCCGGGGTGAAGTGCACGATCCGCAGGCCCCCGTCGAGCTCGGGGAGCGGGATGGCGGCGGCGAGGTCGCGCGTGAGTTCGAGGTAGTAGCGCGAGATCGAGAACCCGGCGCGCTCGTAGAGCCGTGCCGCCTCGACGGCGACCTCCTCGGCGTGCACGAGGAGCCAGCCGGGCAGCGTGCTGTCGGATGACGCGAGCTGCTTCATCCCCCTCGCGACCTGCCAGTCGAGCAGCTGCCGCCCCATGCCGAGGCCGCGCGACCGTGGACGCACTCCCCCGGCGAGGATGGAGCGCACGAGCGTCTCGCGCCCCGGACTCAGCGTGACGAACCCGAAGGCCTCGACCTCCCCGTTGCCATCGACGGCGACGAGCGAGTCGCGCGTCATGTCGGTGTAGCTGTGGTCGAACTCCTCGGCGATGTCGTCGAGCGTCGTCGTCCAGTGCGGATGGTCGACGGGATCCATCTCCCGGGCGCACGCGTGGATCGCCGGAATGTCGTCGGGCACCGCCGCTCGCCACGCCACCCCGCTGCTCGACGGCATCGGCATGACGGTCGGCGCGACAACGCGCTCGCGCAGGGGGAGGTCCACGGTTAAAACAGTACGGCCCCGCTCGAGCGAGCGGGGCCGTCCTGTTCGAGCAAATGCCTACTTCTTGGCGTCCTCGTCCGCGACTGCCTCATCGACAGCGGACTCCGACTCGGTGACCGTCTCGTCAGGGGTCTCGGCGGGCGTCTCGGCGGACTCCTCGACGACGACGTCCTCCTCGACCGGAGCCTCTTCGACGGCGGCAGCCGGCGCGGCCTTCGTCGACGACTTCTTGACCGACTTCGGCTTCGGGCTCACGGGCTCGAGAACGAGCTCGATCTGCACCATCGAGGCGTTGTCGCCCTTGCGGAAACCGAGCTTCGTGATGCGGGTGTATCCACCCTCACGGTCGGCAACGAGGGGCGCGATCTCGGTGAAGAGTTCGTGCACGACGCTCTTGTCGCCGATCGTCGCGAGCACGCGACGACGTGCGTGGAGGTCTCCACGCTTGGCGAACGTAATGAGCCGCTCGGCGACCGGACGCAGGCGCTTGGCCTTGGTCTCGGTCGTCTTGATGCTCTTGTGGGTGAACAGGGCAGCTGCGAGGTTCGCGAGCATGAGGCGCTCATGCGCCGGTCCGCCGCCGAGGCGCGGTCCCTTGGTGGGTGTAGGCATTGTTTTCTCTCTAGTTGTAAGAAGTCAGGTCAGTCGGAACGACTAGGCCTGGCTGGGCTCTTCGTCGTCGTAGCCGCCGTAGAAGTGTGCGCCGTCGAATCCGGGAACCGAGTCCTTGAGGCTCAGTCCCATCTCCACGAGCTTGTCCTTGACCTCGTCCACCGACTTCTGTCCGAAGTTGCGGATGTTCATGAGCTGCGTCTCCGACAGTGCGACGAGTTCGCTCACGGTGTTGATGCCCTCGCGCTTGAGGCAGTTGTAGCTGCGCACGGAGAGGTCGAGATCTTCGATCGGCATGCTCAGCTCGCTCGAGAGCACGGCGTCGACCGGCGCGGGGCCGATCTCGATGCCCTCTGCAGCGGTGTTGAGCTCGCGCGCGAGACCGAACAGCTCGGTCAGCGTGCGACCTGCGGATGCGATCGCGTCGCGCGGGGTGATCGCGGGCTTCGTCTCGACGTCGACCACGAGGCGGTCGAAGTCGGTACGCTCACCGGCACGAGTCGCCTCGACACGGTAGGTGACCTTGAGCACTGGCGAGTAGATCGAGTCGACCGGGATCTGGCCGGCTTCGCTGAACTCGCTGCGGTTCTGCGTCGCGGAGACGTAGCCGCGGCCACGCTCGATCGTCAGCTCGAGTTCGAACTTCGCCTTCTCGTTGAGCGTGGCGATGACGAGCTCGGGGTTGTGGATCTCGACACCGGCGGGAGCCGAGATGTCTGCAGCGGTGACCTGGCCGGCACCCTGCTTGCGCAGGTAGGCGGTGATCGGCTCATCGTGCTCGCTCGAGACGACGAGGCCCTTGATGTTCAGGATGACCTCGGTGACGTCTTCCTTGACACCGGGGACGGTGCTGAACTCGTGCAGCACGCCGTCGATGCGGATGCTCGTGACTGCTGCTCCCGGAATCGAGGAGAGCAGGGTGCGACGGAGGGAGTTTCCGAGGGTGTACCCGAAACCTGGTTCGAGCGGTTCGATGACGAACCGCGAACGGAACTCCGAGATGTTCTCTTCGGCAAGAGTTGGACGCTGTGCAATGAGCACGGTTGTTTCCTTTCGGCAAAGTGTCCGCTATATGACACTTGAAGCGCGACGGGTGGCTGGCCCGCCGGTCTGTTGAGTTGTGAAGTGGGAAAGCTGTGCTGGTTGAGTAGCCGCCTGCGGCGTACCGAAACCATTGGATTTCGATACGGCCGCGGGCGGCCTACTCAATCGACGTGAGCGTTAGACCCGGCGGCGCTTCGGCGGACGGCAGCCGTTGTGCGCCTGCGGCGTCACATCGCTGATCGAACCGACCTCGAGGCCGGCTGCCTGCAGCGAACGGATTGCGGTCTCGCGACCCGATCCCGGTCCCTTGACGAAGACGTCGACCTTCTTGAGGCCGTGCTCCTGGGCCTGGCGGGCAGCGGACTCGGCGGAGAGCTGCGCGGCGAAGGGGGTCGACTTACGCGATCCCTTGAAGCCGACGGTTCCCGACGATGCCCAGCTGATGACCGCGCCCGTGGGGTCGGTGATCGTGACGATCGTGTTGTTGAACGTGCTCTTGATGTGGGCCTGGCCCAGAGCGATGTTCTTCTTTTCCTTCTTGCGCGGCTTACGAGCGGCCGATTTTGGTGCTGCCATGGTGTTCTCCTAAAACCTGTATGGCGACGTCAGTGGGGTGGACCCAGTGACTATCGGGCCTTCTTCTTGCCGGCGACGGTGCGCTTCGGGCCCTTGCGGGTACGAGCGTTGGTCTTGGTGCGCTGTCCGTGAACGGGCAGGCCGCGACGGTGACGGATGCCCTGGTAGCTGCCGATCTCGACCTTGCGGCGGATGTCCGCTGCAACCTCACGGCGCAGGTCACCCTCAACCTTGAAGTTGACTTCGATGTAGTCGCGAAGTGCGATCAGCTGGTCATCGGTCAGATCCTTGACGCGGATCTCCCCGCTGATTGAGGTGTCGGCGAGGGTCTTGAGGGCCCTCGTACGGCCAACACCGTAGATGTAAGTCAGTGCGACCTCTACGCGCTTGTCGCGCGGGATGTCGACGCCGGCTAGACGTGCCATGGTGGCTTCTCCTGTGGATGAGTGAAGGTGATGGACAGTACCGGTGCCGGGGCCTTCAACCCAGGGTGTCCCGCTCGCGAGGAGCGTTCTTGGTACTGCTCTATTCGATATTCAGTTGGAACAAGCGGATTGAGCTTGTCGAAATCGGATCTCGACAGGCTCGATCTTGAACCTGCGGTTGATGCCGCTTCGCGACGTCAACCTTCGGTTCAACCCTGACGCTGCTTGTGACGCGGGTTGCTCTTGCAGATGACCATGACGTTGCCGTTGCGACGGATCACCTTGCAGTGGTCGCAGATGGGCTTGACGCTGGGGTTGACCTTCATTGTTTTTCCTTGGTGCTCGCTGTCCTCGTACCCGCGGGATGCCGCGGGCCGTTACTTTCCAGCAGAACGACTGGTAGCTACTTGTACCTGTAGACGATCCGGCCACGGGTCAGGTCGTAGGGGCTCAGCTCCACGATCACGCGGTCCTCTGGGAGGATGCGGATGTAGTGCTGACGCATCTTGCCCGAGATATGGGCGAGAACTTTGTGGCCGTTCGTCAGCTCAACGCGGAACATTGCGTTGGGCAGCGCTTCGACTACTGCACCCTCGATTTCGATGACACCGTCTTTTTTGGCCATTGCCTCTTCGTCGCTAAAAGTTGTTATTGCTGGTCATGCGTGGATTGTGGTGTCACGGCACGCAAAAAAGCGGCATGAAACACCAAAGATCAAGCTTAGGTCATTGCAGGGCGTTTCGCCAAGTGCAACCTATAATCCCGTCGGCTATGAGCGAACCGGCGTCGGAACCACTCCGAACGGCGCCAGTCCTGCCGCCCCGCCGTCCTCGGCAGTGAGCACCCAGATGCCGTCGGCGTGGATCGCGACCGAGTGCTCCCAGTGCGCGGCCATGCTGCCATCGTCGGTCACGACGGTCCAGCCGTCGTCGAGGGTGCGGGTGTCGATCGATCCCCCGGTCACCATGGGCTCGATCGCGACGACGAGACCGGGCTTGACCTCTGGGCCCCGCTGGCGCACGCGGTAGTTGAACACCGGCGGGTCCTCGTGCATCGAGCGGCCGATCCCGTGACCGACGTAGTCCTCGAGAATGCCATACCGCACATCCCGATCCGCGTCGATGACGTCTTCGATCGCCGCACCGATGGTGTTGAGGTGCTTCGCTGTCGCGAGCGAGGCGATGCCTGCCCACAACGATCGTTCGGTCACGGAGGAGAGCCGTTCACGCTCCGCGACGAGCTCGGGGCGATCGGGGTCCGGGATGACGATCGTGAACGCCGCGTCGCCGTTCCAGCCGTCGAACTCGGCTCCGCAGTCGATCGAGAGGATGTCGCCTGGCTCGAGCGGCCTGCCATTCGGGATCCCGTGCACAACCGCCTCGTTGACCGACGCGCAGATCGTGTGCGTGTATCCCGGCTCCTTCATGAAGTTCGGCACTGCACCCGCGTCACGGATGACCCGCTCGGCGATCGCGTCGAGCTCGAGCGTTGTGACGCCGGCTTGCGCAGCCGCCCGCACTGCCGCGAGGGCGTCCGCGGTGATCCGACCTGGCGCGACCATCGCGAGCACCTGGGCGGGCGTCTTGTAGATTCCCTTGGCCATGGTGGGGCCGGAGGTCAGGATGCGGCCGCGGCCGCGAGGCCGCGGTTCGCCAGGGCGTCGGCGATACGCGTGCTGACGTCGTCGACCTCGCCGAGGGCGTCGACCTCGATGACGAGTCCACGATCCTTGTAGACGGCGATGAGTGGGGCCGTCTCGCGCTGGTAGAGGGACTGGCGGTGGCGCACGGTCTCCTCGGTGTCGTCGGAGCGGCCCTCCTCGTGTGCTCGCTTGAGCAGTCGGGAGACGACCTCGTCCGGGTCGACGACCAGCTGGATGACCGCGTCGAGACCGGTACCCGCCTCGGCGAGCACCGAGTCGAGGAAACTCAACTGGTCGAGCGTGCGCGGGTAGCCGTCGAGCAGGAACCCGTCGACCGCGTCGGGTTCGAGCAGGCGGTGCGCAACGAGGTCGTTGGTCAACGAGTCGGGCACGTAGTCGCCGGCGTCGATGATCGCCTTCACCTGCTGGCCGAGCGGCGTCTGGTTCTTGATGTTCGCGCGGAAGATGTCGCCGGTCGCGATCGCCGGAATGCCGTACGTCTCAGTCAGACGGATCGACTGAGTGCCCTTGCCGGCCCCCGGCGGGCCGACAATCAACAGCCGGGTCAACGGAGCAGGCCCTCGTAGTGGCGCTGCTGCAGCTGCGAGTCGATCTGCTTGACCGTCTCGAGACCGACACCGACGATGATGAGGATGCTCGCGCCGCCGAACGGGAAGTTCTGGTTGGCGCCGATCGTCGACAGGGCGATGAGCGGGATGAGCGCGATGAGACCGAGGTAGAGCGACCCGGGGAGCGTCACTCGCGTGAGCACGTAGTCGAGGTACTCGGCCGTCGGACGACCGGCCCGGATGCCCGGGATGAATCCGCCGTACTTCTTCATGTTGTCGGCGACCTCTTCGGGGTTGAAGGTGATCGCGACGTAGAAGTAGGTGAAGCCGATGATGAGCAGGAAGTAGATCGCCATGTACAGCGGGTTGTCGCCCGAGACGAGGTTGTTGTTGATCCAGGTGACCCAGGGGGCCATCTCCTCGCCGGCCACCGGCTGGTTGAACTGCGCGATGAGCGCCGGCAGGTAGAGCAGCGACGACGCGAAGATCACGGGCACGACGCCGGCCATGTTGACCTTGATCGGGATGTACGTGTTGTTGCCGCCGTAGGTGCGGCGGCCGACCATGCGCTTCGCGTACTGCACAGGGATGCGTCGTTGCGACTGTTCGACGAAGACCACGGCGCCCATGATGACGATGCCGATCGCGATGACGAGCACGAGGCCCTCGATGCCGATGTCGGGGTTCTGGCCGATCATCCACAGCGCGCTCGGGAACGTCGCGGAGATGGACGTGAAGATGAGGAGGGACATGCCGTTGCCGATGCCGCGCTCGGTGATGAGCTCGCCCATCCACATGATGAGGCCCGTGCCGGCGGTCATCGTGATGACCATGAGCAGGATGGCGTACCAGGCCTCATTCGTGATGAGGCTCTCGCATTCGGGGATCCCGGAGTTCTGCGGGAAGAGCGCACCGCTGCGGGCGACCGTGATGAGCGTCGTCGACTGCAGCACACCGAGCGCGATGGTGAGGTATCGCGTGTACTGCGTGAGCTTCGCCTGGCCGGTCTGGCCCTCCTTGTAGAGGGTGTCGAAGTGTGGGATCACGACGCGCAGCAACTGCACGATGATCGACGCGGTGATGTACGGCATGATGCCGAGCGCGAAGACGGAGAGCTGGAGGAGGGCTCCACCGCTGAAGAGGTTGACGAGCTCGTAGAGGCCCGATGCGCCCGCGTTGCCCGCGAGGCAGATCTGCACGTTGCCGAAATCGACGAACGGTGCGGGGATGAACGATCCCAGACGGAACAGCGCGACGATGCCGAGCGTGAACCCGATCTTCCTGCGCAGGTCAGGCGTGCGGAAAATCCGCGCGACGGCTCTAAACACAAGTCCTCCAGGGTTTGATCGGCCAGCAGGGCGAGTGGAGTTCCCCGATCGGGGAACTCCACTCACTACCGAGCTGACAGCCGCGAGAGCGGCCGGATGACGCTTTCGCGTCGAAGTGCTACTTTACCGAACCGCCAGCTGCGACGATCTTCTGCTCTGCTGAGCTCGAGACCTTGTCAACTGCA
>Ga0247804_10000252_pt1 | contig 24839 bp, 24 predicted proteins | sample UWRJL029104C1_FD_181142 | JGI IMG/M metagenome (GOLD analysis project Ga0247804, IMG submission 181142) | Plant litter microbial communities from Arlington Agricultural Research Station in Wisconsin, United States - UWRJ-L029-104C-1 | ecosystem: Environmental > Terrestrial > Plant litter >...
AGGAACATCTTCCTCTGAGGCATTCCAATAGTTCTTCTGATCTTCGGGCTTCATATAATTTCAGTATAGCATGAGCACTGTAGAGGTTACGCGGCAAAAACCAAATAAAAAACGCAACCTCGCGGTTACGCTTCTTACTTGGCGGAGGAGGAGAGATTCGAACTCTCGCTCCAGGTTTCCCCAGACTAATGATTTAGCAAACCATCCCCTTAAGCCACTTGGGTACCCCTCCGTACATATTGCCGCTTTTGGAGGCGAACAACGGGTTTGATTGTAGCATAAAACAGAGACGGAGGCTAGCGTTCGAGGCCTGTATTTGCTATAATTATCGTATAGTTATCTAATAGTGAATTAATGGAGTTGATTCATGAATGCGATCAAAAAAGCAGCTATTCTACCCCTTGCGATCTTTGCGGTCGCTCTTCTTTCGCTTATTTTCGCCGACGCCACCTCTGCCTATAGTATGCAAGAGGGAATTAACGCCGCGCGCGGCAACGGCCAGCCTACCGAGCTATTTGGTGCCGGCGGAATCATCACCACTATTAGTAACACCTTGCTATTCGTTGCCGGTGCACTGAGCGTCATTATGATTGTCGTCGGGGGGCTACGCTACGTTGTTTCTGGCGGCAATTCAACTGCCGTCACCGCTGCTAAGAACACTATTCTTTATGCCATTGTCGGATTGGTAATCGCCATGTTGGCATTTGCCGCTGTTAATTTCGTCCTCGGAACAGTAATGCCTGGCGCACATTCTGGCTACACTAACGTCTAACCTAAGCTCTGGGCTCATTTTCGGCCAACTACGCGCACTTGCGGGATACCACCTATAAGCAGTGCGAGCGTATACCCAAACTCAGCGACGCGCGCCTTCTCCCCATCATCAATACTAGCGATTGGGAAATCGACACGCAACTCTTGATCTACCATCCTGGTACACGGATTTCTTCCCTCTAAATATGTTTCCAGTCGCGTAAATACTTCCTGATGGATAGAGATATTTGAATCAAATCTAATCCTCACCATACCAACAAAACCTGAGCGAGCCAGATTACGAGCCGTGAAGGGATCAACGGAAAGATCAAGCCTGGCTGCATCAAAGCCAGCTGCTTCCTCGAAGCGCGCAAGCGCTATCTGCTCCCTTACAAGAGAATTTTCTGAAGCCTCGAACTTTAGAAGAGTATCCATTTAACCCCAGAATAACATGTGACAACTTAGTAAAAAAGAATCCCCTGATCAGCTTTCGCTTTACAGAGGCTTCAATAGACAAATTTGGCGGAGGGGGAGAGATTCGAACTCTCGGTACCATTGCTGACACGACAGTTTTCAAGACTGTTCCCTTAAACCACTCGGGCACCCCTCCATGAATGGCTTGCGCTATTTTAACAGATTAACGGACGTCAGTCGAGAGGCTGGCGTGCAATTGCCGCCACGCTAATAGATACGGCGCCTGCATCATGCAGCAGCTGGGCCGCACTTTCAATCGTTGAGCCGGTGGTAATGATGTCATCAATGAGAAGGTAGTGCCGCTGGGGATTAATCGTTCCGGTGAGTACAAACGCCGAAGCCGATTGCTCAATGCGTTGTTTTTTGTTGGCTGATTTTTGTGAGGCCATACTTTTTCGCCCTAATAGCTTACGTTCCAGGGGCAGTTTACGCAGATCAGCAAAGTGTTGCGCCACTAGCAGCGCATGATCATAGCCGCGCTCGCGAATATGTGCCGGGGCAGTAGGGATAGGAACAATAATGGTGCTCGCATCTAGCACTGGCAAACGCTCATCGATCAAGCCAGCCAAGTCCTTTGCGGCTGCTTTTATGTTCTGGAACTTGAAACCATCAATTAAACGTTGCAATGTATCTTTTCGCTCGTCAACGACCCACACCTGTTGGTACGGCATTTTGTGAAAATCGCAGATTCCCTTAAATGAAGGCCTTTCACACAAAACACAACCAGAATACGGCTCGCTAGTGATGTCGTATTTACAATGGCCGCATAATAAAGTGCCTGTTTTTCCACATCCAGAACAGAGGTGTGGGGCCACAACCGCGAGCATTTTGTCAATCATTGTGTTTTTTACGTTTGGCATGCTTATTCGGTTGATTATACCGCATATGCCCGTTATAATACGAAGGACTATTTGTCAAATGAGCCTAGAGAAAGTGGAGGATATCATGGCCCGCAAACAAAATGAAGATTTACTAATTGAAGATGAACTCGCTGCCGCTTTTTTGAGCGACGACGATTTATCAACGACTGTCGCTCCGGCGCCAGCTGCGAATGAAGACACCTGGGACGACGCGGAAGAAGAATTTCCTGGCCAACTCGCCGTGGATGTGTACGAAACTGAAGACAAGTTAATTGTTAAAGCTCGTACTGCCGGTGTAAACAAAGAAGAATTAGACGTTAGCATTAGCGACGGCATCCTGACTATTAGTGGAACGCTAAGCAGCGGTGATGACGAAGGCGCTACTAACTGGCACATTCAAGAATGCTACTGGGGCGAATTTAGCCGTACGTTAGCACTTCCTGTGAGCGTCAAAGAGGATGAAGTTGAAGCAGTACTCAAAGATGGTGTACTGACCGTCAGCTTTAACAAGATCCGCCAAGAACAAGCAAAGAAGATCCAGGTTCAATAATCTCGATCAAGCTATAAAAGGCTCCTCGGTAATCGGGGAGTTCTTTTTTTGTGCCGCTTTCTGCCCGCTTTGAATTTGCTCCATTCAAAACATGGGCTCTCTTTAATGTTTGGAATGGAGCAAATTCAAAACTCAGTAAGTGACAAATGAAAATCCCCTCGTTGCAGAGGGGATTCTTTCATAGCTTGATCGAGATGATCGAACTTATCAGGCAGGTGTAATTGCGCCAAGGACCCAGTTTACGAGGGCGAAGGCAAGAAAGGCGATGATCAAACCGATGATCGCGTACATAATGGTGTTCTTTGCTGCAGTCACAGCACCACTATCACCACCAGAGATGGTGTAGCGAATACCACCAACAATCAGCATAATCACGCTAATTGCACCGATGAGGAACAAAAGAACGTTTACGACGGTAGTGAAGATAGAGCCATCACCAAATAGTTCTTGGCTACTACTATTACCCTGCGCACAGTCTACACCGCTCTTAATTGAGCCGTTCTTGATGTCGTTATTGTCACAAGCTGCAGAAGCGGCTGGAGCAAGCGGCACAAAGATGGCAACCAGTGCCAAAACTGATCCAACGATCAATCCTTTGAATGCGTTTTTTGTTAGTTGTTTCATTTAGTAATATTTCCTTTCTTATAGAATCTGATGTTATTTATAGCAGATTCGTTGGTTTTTGTTAAGTCTCGCACTCGATTAGACGAACAGTTTAAGGACCCAGTTTACGATTGCGTAAGCCAAAAACGCGACAACGAGCCCAATGATTGCATACATCAAACTATTCTTGGCGCTCGTTACCGCACCGGCGTCACCACCAGAAAGTGCGTACCGCAGCCCGCTGACGATAATGACCACGACAGAGATGGCACCCACAATAAAGAGGAGTGCATTAATGACGCCCGTGACTGTATCACCAATATTGTCGTCCTTATTTTCACATACTGCAGAGTCCGGAGTAGGGTTAGTACATACCCCACTCAGTGGGTCTACATTCACCGCGCTCACTGCTGGAGCCTGAAGTGCCATCGCACCAGCACCAAAGCCAAATACAAGCGCAGCCATAATAAAGACTTGTTTCAATCGTTGTTTCATTTAAAATCTCCCAATCACAAAGTTAGTTATACCAAAGGCCGCCAAGATCAGCACCAGCCCTACGACTGAATAGAGAATGAGGTTCTTGGCTTTTGTCACCGAACTACTATCACCCCCAGAGGTCGTATACATAATACCCCCGACAACAATCACGATGATCGCAATGATACCCGCGATAAAGTAGGTGAGATTCAAGCCATTTTGCAGTAACATATCGCCGCTTAGCTGCGGCACATCAACCGTTCCGCCAGTACCGTCACCAGGCGTCAGCTTTACTGCTAATAGTTGTAGGGTTTCTTTCATACTCATCTCCTTATGCAGCCAGTAATCTGAATATTAAGTTTACTGCCGCAATGGCCGCCATCGAGATAGCAAGCCCAATCACCGCATTCAAAATAGTCGTGCGAGCTTTTTCAACTTGCCCAGGATTGCTTCCACCGGTGAGGAACTGGAAACCTCCATATAGTACAAAGAAGAGGGCGACGTATCCGGCTATAAAGAGACCGATTTCAATAACGTTGAGAACCACTTTCCAGATGAAGTTTTGAAGACCGTTGCTTGGTTCACTCGATATTGATGTATTTAATTGATCGGGTGAGATGACAGTACATTCGCCCTTAGCATCAATCGCAGATAGCCCCCTGTACCAGGTAGGGAAGCCGAGTATGCGCTTTTCACATTTTTCATCGATAACGCGTTGCTCTGCTTCGGTTGGGGGTGCAGCGAACGTGACAGTAGGTTGTGCTAGGGCAATAATGGGCGAGATCGCAAAGACGCCAAAGATCGCTAGTAAAAATAAACGCTTCATTAGTTAAACAGCCCTCCTGGAATTAAGAAGTTAAGTAGGGCATACATGCCCGCATAGGCAACGACACCAATCACAATGTTCGCAATCGTGGTCAGGGCTTTCTTTATCTGCTCCTGGCTACCTCCGGCCGATGTATAAAGGATAGATGCATACACAATCCCAGCAACGGCAGCTAGGCCAATGCCAGCAGTTAAGATATTAAGAACAATAAGAAGTAGACCCCATACGCCCGTTTGCTCAACACCAGCGCCACCCGTTTCAGAACAGGTAATGAGGCTCGTTTGTACACCGCCGCAGCAGCTTTGGTTTGCCGGATCACAATCTGCAGAAACAACCCCCGCAGTGGGAATAACGGCTGCCAAAGCAGTGAGTGTCAGGCCCAGAACGACCAGCAGTACTTTAACTGTTTGTTTTATCTTCATAACTACTAATAAGATACGGCAAACTGGCCGGCCCCGCAAGTTTTTTGTATAGATAAGCACAAGGGTATTGCAATTTTAACGCTTTTGGTGTATAGTATGACTAAGTTAAATAGTTACTAACAAACGTATACATATATACGAGGAAACACCACAACTATGACCGATCTTCAAAACCGTCCAGAAGCACCAATATCAAAAGAACCAGACACAACACCAGCAAATCAAGTTCCTGAATTTGCGAGTGTGCCACAAACAACCCCTGAGGCAACCGCTTATACTCCTCCCGTTGCTCCCTCAGAGAGTATCCCAGCCCCAACTACGCCTAATAAGGCAGTTTACAAGGTAGGCTGGCCTCTTGGCAGAAAGGCAACCGCCGCACTTGTAGGCGCAGGCATAGTCTTAAACGCTGCCGTTGGTGTGGGCGTTGCAAATGCAACAGGTTTGTTTAGCGAAAATTCCAATAATGACAAGGATGATCGTTCAAGCTCTCAGGAATACGACAACGATCAAGACAGCAACGAAGACGCAGATAATGACAGCGGAAACCAAGAGACAGACACGAATAATGTTATCGAAGGTGCTTTTGCACATAAGTCTGAGATGCCAGATAGTCTAAAACCTCTCCTTAATAGTGACCCTGCAACTATGGAACAGGCTAATTTAGACGCGCTCGCACAATATTATCTTGACTACCGTTTGGAATACGAAACACGCTTCGTCGAGCTATCTGGTCTTGATGATGACATTCCAGTCACAGTCACACCAGAGAGCACGGCCCCTGAAATCTTACGCTATATCTCAAAAACCTTTAGCCTTGCCGGCAACCAAACCGTCGGGCCACAATTCCTGGAAGAAAAGAAAAGCACAACCTGTGGCCCATTCGACGCCTTCGCCGCCTCTGTTGTGATTAACTCTGCTTTTGATAATCGTATCGGATCAGCAACTCAAATCAACGCCCTCATTGAACAGGCAGGAACCGGTGACCAAGCTACTTCTGTATATGCTGCGGCTATTCGGGGCGACTTCGCGATGAGCGATTATATCGACCTTACTTCAAGCAAAAAAATGGTTGTGCGCGCCGATGGAACCGAACAGCTCACGACTGTCGTTCAATTTAGAACCGCAGAAGGCGGAAGCACACTTTACGAACAAGCACTCTTTGTTGATCCTATCGGCGAAGACAGTGACGGTGTGATGCAATTTACTGCCAAACTCGGCGTAAAAACAATCGCACAATAATTCATTAACCCATTAGGGTAACAATCGTGTCACTCCTTCCATACGCATGTTGATTATGGTTAAATAATCACATGCAACCTTCTACGTACGCACGGAGAGTGCCGCGTGTATTTCGTCTCGGCCTTCAAGCGCTTCTCATAGCGCTTGGGGCTTTTCTTGTGTCTCTTTTTGTATTTAACTCGGTTCAAGGGGCCACAGCGTATGAAGGGAAGACCACCGACCAAAAAATTGACCTCTACCAGGCGGCGATTGCAATAAAGCAATGTTATGCAGGAAGCCCGACGCAGATCTCGGGGGTCCAGACAGTATACGATGAAGTATCTTCGGGGAATTTATTCTATAGCACCCCAGCCAATTTCTCTGTATTTACCGTCGCTAAGTATGGGACGTCTAATGGTTTTGGAACCTGTGAATCGGCGAACAAGGCTGTCGATGATTTGACAAGCGGCTTGTCAATTACACCATTAGATCTAGTGTGCGAGATGGGGTATGTCACCACATCTGGCGGCTGTGGTGGTTCAAATAACGACAGCGACTTCGTCTCTTGGGGGGGTATCAAAGTCGTCGGCAATGACGCAACTCCGCAACAAAGAGCTGGGGCGTTCAGAGATGCTCTCAAAGACCTCACTGGTTTAGACGTCAATGATCCAGGGGATGATATCAAGTACTTTAGCGCAACGAAATTTTTCACCGCAACAATCTGCGCAAAGGAAACCACGAGCCTCGCAACCTACAAAACAAAGTCGGTAGACAACCGTTATGCAATAAAGTCAATCACAGGCGAAGCGGGTGAGGATGGCCTGGTTGGGGCAGACGACCCGAGTACTAACTATACTTTTTTCACCGCTAAGAATAAGCGTGACAAAAACTTTGTCGGCGAAAGCTTGAACACCCTATTCCGATCGAAATCAGAGCTCATTGGCGGAGCGATCGATGCCTACAGCTGGGGAGGGAGTACTTTAATAGACGATTCGGTTGCCTCTGGCCTCGTTGGGCTATCTGGTAACTGTGGGTTGCTCAATGACCAGGTGAACGACCTCTTCAGGGACGCACTCCGCACGACCGAGGAAGGTCTTTGTTCTGCAAAAGGCTACACAAATGGAAACTCACCGTTTGTTCTCGATGTTGAATTAGCGGACATTTTTGGCGGCGGTGATGGTCTTGTTGCTTTTGATAGCTCAGCTATGTCTCAAGCTTCAACGCTACGAGCTTGTCTCGCGGGTATGCGCGCAGACGACCCAGCTTATTGCGCCAACACCTATAAATACGTTGAAGATACAACCAAAAAAAGAGATGATGACATCTTTGATAATATTTACGCCAGCTTGCTCAGGAATCTACACATTCCTATCGTCGATGATCTGCTCAAGAAGTATGTTACTGCCGATCCGGCTGCCGCAAAAGCAACGCTCATAACAAAACTTGCTACCGAGCTAGAAGCGTGTAAAGACGGACAAGGGATAGACGTCGGGCTAGGCGCCCCCGACATCACCGACCCATCGGGTGACGGTGGTTCATCTTGTGTTATTGAGGGTATTGGATGGATCGTCTGTGCACCGATTAATGCACTCGCGGGCCTTAATGATGCGATGTACGGCTGGATCAAGAGTATTCTCGTACTGAATCCTCTGCAAAGTATTGATTCGGGAGGTGAACCCACTCCGCAATACGAGACATGGCAACGGATTCGAGACATATCAAATATATTACTGGTCATTGGATTTCTCATTATCATCTTTTCTCAAATAACCGGTGCGGGGGTGAGTAACTATGGAGTAAAAAAATTATTACCTCGAGTTGTTATTGTGGCGATTGCTATCAATGTTTCGTATTTCGTAATGCAGCTGTCGATTGATGCGGTTAATATTATTGGAGTTGGGCTTGAAGAGATATTGAAATCGACGGGCGTCGAGGCCGATCTAGCCGACCTGAACGCTGGAAACATAGTTGGCTCAATGTTAGCGGGAACCGGCATTACTATTGCTTCTGCGGGGATTGCCGCAGCCGCTATTGTCATATCCGGGGCAACCGTATCATCAATTGCACTTCTTGTTGCGCCTTTCATTATCGTCTCGGCGCTTGGTGTTTTTGCGGCGGTTGCAACATTGTTTGTAAGAAATGCCGTGATTGTTATCTTAGTTGTTATTTCGCCGCTCGCATTTGCCGCCTATTTATTGCCAAACACCGAAGACTTATTTACAAAATGGCGTAAATTATTTATTAGCATGCTGATGCTGTTCCCGATGGCAGCGCTCCTCTTTGGGGGTGCTCGATTTGCAGCTTATACCGTTCTCGCTAATGACCAGGCGCTCTCGGCGTTGGTCGCACTCTTTATTATGGGAGCCCCACTTTTTGCGCTGCCTTGGCTCGCCGGCTCTACCAACAGTATTTTGAAGGGCATTAATGGTGGCCTTCAAAAGCTCGCCAAGTCTGCAAAAGCACCCTTGCAACGCGCCGCGAAACCACTTATTGCTAACCAAATAGCAAATCGAAAGAACGATGAACGTGACTTCCTAGGGAGAAGGCGTACTCCTGAACAAATTGCAGCAAGACAAGCCGCCGGTAAGCGTAACCTTAGTCAGATTTTGGCCGACAGAAGTAGGAACCTTGGTGCAGATACTGAAGGCTCTGACAAATTAGCAGAAGAAAACTGGCGTCAGCGCGGCCTAAACCCAACGACAAAAACCTCTCAAGAGACCCAGAGAGTACTCGACAAAAAGGGCGTGGGCGCCAACAAGGCTGCGGCGAACGACGAAGGATACAAGCAACGCATGGCCCACGCAATAAACACGCCTGGCACAGAAGAAGCCGCAGACGACACTCGTCGCCGAGATGCAACGAAGACTATCGAGATGTCAAAGGTTCAGACAGATGCTCGTTTTGCTCGCCGCGTCCGAGAGAACGCCCAAAGCGTCACCGGCAGTGGTGGCTTGCTTGAAATAGATAATCAAAAGTACGCAGCCGAAGAATCAGAAAAAGCAGACACACTCCGAGTTACCCAGTTCAATAAAGAATCTGGGGCTGCAGACGTATCTATACAAGACCAAAAAGGCGCAGAGCAAGTTATTCGTAAGCTTGATAAAGAACAGAACGCAGTCTTTGAAACACAGAACAAGGATCTTGCTATCGATTACGAAGAGAAGTTGGCCGACAATGAAGTTAAATCAGCCCAAGAGCGTGATGAAGCAGCCTACCAAGAGACACTCTCAACAGCAACCGAAGTCGCCGCAGATAACCCATTGGCTGACCAGATTGAACGTGCACGCGTTGCCCAAGGTGAGATTGAGACATCTAATAGCAGGAAGGCGAGTGCCCGCAGGGTACTTGATAACGAGCGCGCAGCAGAACTGCAAAGTACACCAGGGCTTGCCCAGCGTGCTGGTGGTATCGATCCTCAAGGCGAATCATTAGTTGTCGCTCAAGCGATTGAGACACAGCGCAAAGCTTACGACGCAAACGTTGCCGCTTATGGAATTCGTTTGAAAGAACAAGGTGTGCCTAGCAGTATCGCTTCAGTCCTGGGCCGCCCAGACCAGCCGGGAGATGAAAGCATGCTTGGTATATCTATGGACACAAGCCGCACATTAGAAGAACAAGAGGCTGCGGGGCGCGCAATTGTTGCCTCGGGAGATATCGATTCGATAAAGCCCTACCAGAACTACCTCGCGACGGCTTTGGACGCCGCCAACAGGTCTGGCGACACAGAACAAGTTAAAAGAGTACAGGCTTTACAAAAAGCATATGGAGAAACTGTCCGCAGCAGTCCTGGTAAGCCTATGGGGCTTGGTGCTGCCGATATTGCGGCCTTCGGGACAGGAAGTTACCTTCCGCCTACGCCAACAAGACCTATCGATACTTCTGGACTGTCTGTCAGTGAGATCCAAACACTCAACGCGGTCACCGACAAGGGTGTCTCGATGGACAACTGGGCAATTATGGACAAGTCCGACATTGCCGATATTTCAAAACTCGTACAGCGTGGCCTAATACCACCGGCCCGTCTCGAGGCCATGAGGAAGACTCTGGAAGAAACAAGGACCGATACAAGATGGAGTGGACGTATTAAAGAGCGTGAACAAGGACTGCTTTTGGGTCTTGAGAATCTAATTCCTAAAAACCCGGCTCCTTAGGTACCAGCCGGTAAGTCAAGCTGATATACTATAACCACTATGGCAACCTATAAAGTTCCCCAAGATGTTGAGGCTGACGACAAGCTCATTGGACCGTTTAGCTTTCGGCAATTTATCTATTTGATTATTGTTGCGCTTTCAGGGGCGGCCGCATGGGGATTGTCCCAAGTATTTATCGGCCTCGCGATTATCCCTTTGCCAGTCATTCTTCTTTTTGGTGCACTCGCATTGCCACTGCGCAAAGATCAACCGATGGAGATTTATCTAGCGGCAATTATTTCTTTTTACCTGAAGCCGCACAAACGCTTGTGGGATCCGGATGGTATCGACACATTGATCGAAATTACTGTGCCAAAGATAGTAAACGAAAGCCGCGTTAAAGACATTACTCAAGCTGATGCCGAACAACGCTTTGGCTACTTGGCAGATATTGTTGATAGCCAAGGCTGGTCTATTAGAAATACACCAAATATTGCGATGAACAGTGATATTCTACTCGAAGCCCAAGGAGCAACCGATGTGCTTGCTGCCGATAATTCAATCTCGCAATCATTTAACACCATGATGAGCGTCGAGGCTGATCGCATGCGAGAAGAGGCGATTCAACGAATGCGCGAACCTGTTACGCCGGCAGAGCCGGTCGTTGCGGCCGTTCAGGCTCCCGACCCAGCAGTGCCAGACTACAACCCATACCCAACGAATATTCAACAGGCAATGATTCAGCCAATAGACGACCCTTACCACGCATACACAGCGTCTGCGAATGAACCAGTCGCACAAACTCCGGTAGCTACTAGCGATAAACCGGTGTCAGCTGATATAATGAACCTTGCAAACAATGCCGATATATCAATCGAAACTATTGCTCATGAGGCCAATCGTCTTCAACAGAAAAGCGATGTAGGCGAAGAAGTGGTGATTTCATTACGATAATCGGTACTAAACGGGAGTGGGACAAGGTAGGGTATGCCGCCAAATAATCCATTTTTAACGCAACCAACACCCGGTGGGACTCCTCCGGTTATTCCCGTTGCGCAAGCACCCGCACCAGCCGCTCCGCAGCCAGCCGCAAGTGCTGAAAAAGATAAGCCAACAAAACTTCCGCCAAAAAACCCTAACTCAACCCAAAACAGCCTCAAGCTTTCAGAGGTTCGTGACAATATGGTGATCATGCTCGACGGATCGTTTCGCGCCGTCATTGCCTGTAAATCAATTAATTTCGATCTTATGAGTGACCGCGAAAGGGAAGGGGTTGAATACAGCTATCAGAACTTCCTGAACTCGCTCAACTTCCCGGTACAAATTCTTATTCGTTCGCAACGGGTTGATATTGGCCCGTACATTGAACGACTTCTAGACCTACGCCGCACCCAAGACAATATGCTACTTGGTGTGTTAATGGATGACTACATTAACTTTATCGATGCGCTTTCACAAGAAGCAAATATTATGGAAAAGACTTTTTATATTGTTGTGCCGTATTTCCCTCAGGGTGATGGCGCCAATCTTATCGATCAAAGTAAAGGCTTCTTTGGTAAGCTCTTTGATAAACCTAAAAATACTGTGACAAAGATTGATACGGCCGTGTATCAAAAAGCTAAAGACGAAATTAAGAACCGCGTTGAGTCAGTTATGGCTGGTATGTTCCAAATTGGCGTGCAAAGCACCCAGCTCGATACGAAAGCGCTAGGGGAATTGTATTATAACTTCTACAACCCAGACACCGCCGTACGTCAGCCATTAGGCGATTTTGAAAATAACACCAGTATGTACACAAAACGCGCGAGTACAGCTCCGCCTACACCAACAACAGCGCCAGCCGCACCAACCCCAGGAGGAACCGTATAATGGCACGCCAATTAAATGCTGTTGATGTTGCAGCCCAACAACGCGCCCGCGAACAAGCTGAAGTAGAGCAGGCTTTCTTGAAGGGAGTTTCAACCCTTCGTGATCTTATCGCTCCAAGCAGTATCGAGATTCATTCTTCATACTTCCGGCTCGGCACAAAATATGGCCGCACCCTCTACGTGTACGGTTACCCACGCCAAATTTACACTGGCTGGTTAAGCTCACTCGTTAATATTGATGAAGTACTAGATGTCAGTATGTATGTCTATCCGGTTGAAAGCCAAGTCGTCTTAAATAACTTGCGCAAAAAAGTGACGCAACTTGAAGCCAGCGCATCAATTGCTGGTGAAAAGGGTAAGACTCGTGACCCGGCGCTTGAAGCCGCTATTAATGATGCCGAAGAACTTCGCGACCAGCTACAACTTGGTGCTGAGCGTTTCTTCCGTTTTGGTCTGTACGTCACTATGTACGCAGACAGCCTCGATGAACTTAACTTTGTGCAACACAAGATCGAAACGCTTTTCGGCCAACAGCTCATCTTTAGCAAGGTCGCTTCATCGCAGCAAGAGCAGGGGCTCAATAGCACCATTCCACAGATGGCCGACCAGTTGCAGATTCGTCGAAATATGAACACTGGTGCAGTAAGTACAAGCTTCCCATTCACCAGCGCCGACCTCACCGACAATACAGGCATTCTATATGGTATTAACATGCACAATAACGGCTTGGTTATTTTCGACCGCTTTAAGCTTGAAAACGCCAACATGGTCGTCTTTGCAAAATCTGGTGCAGGTAAGTCGTTTGCCGTAAAACTCGAAGCCCTACGCAGCATGATGCTCGGTACCGAAGTAATTATTATCGACCCCGAAAATGAATATCAGAAACTCGCCGAAGCAGTCGGGGGAAGCTATACGCGTCTGAGCCTTAACTCAAGCACTCGTATTAATCCTTTCGACCTTCCACGCGTGATTGATTCTGATGAGGCCGACGACGCCCTACGCGCAAACCTTGTAACATTACACGGGCTCTTCCGTTTGATGATGGGCGGCACGCAAGTTGCCGCGAACGGTGCACCAATTTCTGCACTTACTCCAATAGAAGAAGCCGATCTTGACCAAGCTTTAATTGACACCTATGCCCGCGTTGGCATTACCAGCGATCCATTAACCCATAACTCGCCACCCCCAACAATTTCAGACCTCTATGACACATTGCTGCACATGGCCGGAACCGGGCCACAACTCGCGCAGCGACTCCGCAAGTACACCACGGGGACATTCGCCGGCATCTTTAGCCAACAGTCGAACATCGACATCAATAATCCGATGGTGGTCTTTAACATTCGTGATCTTGAAGACGAATTGCGCCCAGTTGCGATGTATATTGTACTGTCACATATCTGGAATATTACTCGTACAGTGCAAAAAAAGCGCATGTTGATCGTCGATGAAGCCTGGCAGTTAATGAAATATGATGACTCTGCCAACTTCTTGTTTAGCCTTGCCAAGCGCGCACGTAAATACTTCTTGGGTCTTACGACCATCTCTCAAGATGTTGAAGACTTTATGGGGAGCAAAATGGGCCGCGCCATCGTTGCCAACAGCTCAATGCAACTTCTATTGAAACAGTCTTCGAGCGCCGTTGATGTGCTTTCGGATGTCTTTAAACTTACCGAAGAAGAGAAGAAGCGCCTTGCGAACTTCCCAATTGGACAGGGACTCTTCTTCGCTGGCCAAAGCCACGTCCATATTCAGGTACAGGCGAGCCAAACCGAACAAAGCCTCATTACCACCAACCCCCAGGTAGCAGCCCAACAACCTGACGTCTCTGTAGATTTGAACCCTAGTGTATAGGGTATAATGAATAGTAGTTATGGCAAATTCTAATTCACCCTTGCCGACCGAAGAAGAGCGGGAAAGTAAGTATAATCCTGGGGAGCTAAAAGCCCGCGAAACATTCGGGGGGCCTTCTTACTCGGGCGCTGGCGTCGATCAGGCAGAAGCTTTTGCCAACGATCCTAAAAATGCCTCTGTAAAAAAGGAGCTTGGCGCTACACAAGCCCTTAAAAAAGCCGAGGAAATGAGCGGTGCAGGCTATACAAACAATTTTACTGGCGGAGATGCCAAAAAAAACGGCTACAAAGTGAAGATTTTAAAACGTGTTGGTATTTTTGGTGGCGCCGGAGGAATTATCGGCGTTGTCATTTTTTTGCTGAGCGGTTTTTTGCCAATGAGTGGACTTATCCTCAATCTTAGCGAGACCTCAACCGCCAATAGAGATAGCCAGGGTACTATCTTTAGTAGGCGCTTATATAACGTTGTAGACAAGATGATGTCCGACTCGGTCACAAGCGGAAGTTGTCAGACAGTAAAGATTGCTTGTCGATTTAGTCGGCCCTCAAATGCACTGCTAGCGAACCTCGAGCGACACGGCATTGTTGGGCTAAGAGCCGACGGCACGCCTGTTGGTAAAACAAGTCTCGGTTTTAATGAAAAACCAGCTAAATATCAATTTACCGGGCCAGACGGAAAAGCCCAACCTCCTATCGACGCAAAAGACTTCGGTAAAAACCTCCGTACTAATTCCGCTTTCAACAAAGCTTTTACCCTGGGATTTAATGGGCGTTACTGGGCGTACGCCGATAGTTTTATAAAAAACTTATTCTATAAACCAAACAGCTTAGATCGTTCAGGCCAAACAACAAAGGAGCTCGATCCTGACAACCCAACAGACAATATTAAAAACATTGCAGAGAGCGGAAATACAGACGACCCCCTACGGGAAGCGACCGATCCTACGGCAAAATCTGGAGCTGCCCGCGAACTCCTTGAAGAGGCTGTTGAAAACGAGCTAGAAAAAACTGGCACGAAGGTTGTAAAGGGAGGACTCGATCCAATTATTACCGGGGGTGTTCTTGCTTGTGTGGCTATGAATGCTCCTGGATTTGTAACAAAGGTTGTGCGGCTCTATCAAATGCGTCAAGAAATTGCACTGGCATTTAGTCTTGTTCTCGTGACCTCAAGTATGTTGAAGTCTGGTGATGTGCCCCCCGAAACAATGGCTCTCGTCGGAGGGCTCTTAACAGCATCTTCTTTAAAATCGGATGGCACGAAAACAAAGTCAGCAATGGATTCGTTCGGTATTAAAAATATCCTTTTTAACGATACTAGTTCGCCCGACGAGTCTTACAAAAAAATGATTCCTGGATATGCAGTCGGGCAACAGTTTAAACCTATTAATGAATTCGCTAATAGTCCACTGCTAAAAGAGGGTTGTTCTAAGATCAGCAGTCCGGAGGCCGATGTTGCCGCGGGAGCAATCGAAGGCGGTATTAGTGTAGCGACCGGAGGAGCGGGCGCGGTGGTTTTTGGTATAGTCAAGGGTGCAGGAAAGACACTCGTTGCGATGGGCTCAGTCCAGCTTCTGATCGAAAAACTTGTCGAGTATAAGGCGGTCGAGAAAGCCACCAATGCACTCTTTGATTTCATTGGTCCCGATGCTATAGCAGATCTACTGGGCAATGAGGATATTGCCAATGCAACAGAAGAAGATCTCGGCAATGCAGTTGGTGGCGGGTTGAGTTTATTCTTTAGCCAATCGTGTCTTGCCACGGGTTGTGCACCACTCACTACTAGCCAGCTATCAAGCTATAACAAAATTTCTCAGGAATCGATGATTGCCTATGCCGAACAAGAGAGGGAAGGCCGTAGTCCATTCGACATCTCAAGCCCATACACCTTCCTCGGAAGTATCGTATCTGGATATTATAAAAATAGCTATGTCCCAGGGAGCTTCTTAAAAACAGCCACTTCTTCTATTGGATATACCCTCAGCCAATTTACGAAATTATTCTCGCCCAACAGTTACGCGGCTGCCGATGACTTAGCAGCTCGTTGTGGCTATGCATCAGAATTTGGTGTTGATTCGTCGATTGCTATTGGGGCGTTTGGAGAGATATGTGCCGGTATTCCTGCCGAGTATCTTGACGAGTCGGTTGATAATGTCCTTACTTCCGTAGAGGGCGATATCGATGAAGACACCGGTATGCCGACAGAGGATGGAGAGATTTCACTCATGCTCGGTGATTGTGGAACTGGCGACCTTCTTAATGCAAAGGGCTGTACTATTACTGATCAAAAACGGGCGAACCAATCTATTTATATGTACGACCTTCGAATCATTACCGCTCTCAATGGAGATAAAGATTGATGATGTCTCGAATATTTAATGCGAAAAGATTTATCATTGGCGTCACTCTCGTGTCTTTACTGCTGTCTATTGTTCCGCCATCTGCTGTACAGGCTTTAAATGGACAGTACGATGAAACTTTTTTTTCCAATAACGATATCTTGTATTACAATCCTGAAGATACTGCCTGTGGTACAACTGGCTCGGCAAGTCTCGGTTCTTTAAAAGGCAAAACAAACCGAGAAAAAATTTATAACTTCTGGATTACCCAGGGCCTCACTCCTGCCCAAGCAGCCGGCATCACAAGTAGCCTTCAGTTCGAAGGTGGGTTTAGTCCATTCCGACAGGAAGACACCAAAACTTGGCCTGATGGGGGATGGGGGATTGCTCAATTTACAGCTGACCAACGAAAAGACGCGACAGATCACGTATTAAAAGAAGTCGGTGCGGCTATGTTTAATGAATATTACAAAAATGATTTTGGTAGAACTGTTGCAGAATCAAGCGGATTCGTTCCCACCAACGTACCTATTGCCGTAAACGACAAATTCCTACTTGCGGAACTTAACTATCTTGTCCAATATGTCGGTTCTTTTGCCCCGGGAACAATCCCTACCCGAGTTACACAACTCAAGACTGACTACAACATTTCAATCGAGACGACCACTAAGCTGTTAGATTTTATTAAGACTCTTAAGTCTGCGGGTGATGTCGCAGAGACGTGGACCTATTTATACGAATACCCCTCTAATATTAAGGGGACAGCAGCCCAGAGAAGCATAACCGCCGAGGCCTTATTAACGAAACTTACAGATAGCGCCGCGGGGAGTGGTGATCAGTGTGGCGTCGTAGGTATTGGTGGCTTAACTTATGAGCAAGCAAAGGCTTTTATGAAAGACTACTACGACAATCGACGACCTTTTCTTTCTAATTTTTGGCTCCAGAAAAATCAAAGTATCCAATGTACAACTCTTATATATTATTTTAATACTCGGTTTGTCGTCAATGGTACGGGTTCTGGACATGGATGGAAGGTAGCCAAAAACCTTATTGATAATTTTCCCAGTGCGTATAAAAGCGTTGATAAAGACTCCATTCAACCTTTCAGTGTCTTTAGCTATGGTACAAGCAGCCCTGGTCACACAGGGATGATCCTTGGACTTGGTGATGATGGCTCTATTATTATCGGTGAGGCAAACGCAACGATCGGTAATAAAGCGGGACTTTTAGAAATTGAGAGAACTGGTAGTAAATCAGATCAAACAAAAGGCCTCGTCACTGCCGAGAAGTGGGAAAGTATTGAGGCTTGGACAAAAACCCTACCTGCCGGACTCACTATCGCCGCCCCGGTTGATGGTGCGGGTGTTGCTAGCAAGGTAGCAGACTCATTAAACGGAACGGGAGCAACCAACTAATGCAAAGACTTACTCAAAAACAAAGGCTTATTGCTCTCATTCTCGCTGGGGGAGTTATTCTTCTTATCGTTGCAATGATCATATCTTTCTTTAGCCGACAGCCAGCCTCAACCTCACCAACAAGCGAAGTAGTCATTATAGATAATAGGGGTGACTACTCAGGAGTATCTCAAGAAGCTTGGGATTCTATTGGAACAACCACTTATGCAGCAGTTCGTACAAATAAAATTGATGGTCTCGAAAGTGTTTATCATGGGACAATCCGTAAGAATACCTTTTCTCTTTCAGACAGTAGAGTTGCATCGTTTATACTTGATATTCCAAGCTTACAGCTTTCCTGGCAAGTTGCTCAGGGTTTAACCGAGGAGAAGCTGCCTTTTTCGGATGCAAGCGTCCTATGTATCACTGAAGATAAAGCTGTCTACCCAATCACAAAAACCTGTATCGATATATCTTCAGGTGGTTTTACTGCCGAACAGCAAAAACAACTTGCAATCAGTTCTATTCTTCCGCTCCAAGGGCCAACCTATCGCATTGTATTGCAACCTTCAACAACAAAAGAAGGATCATATGCACTAGCAATCACAACTCACTCCGTCGCCGGAAGACAAGATGCACTTCAAGCGTTACGTGCTTTAGAATACAAACCAGAAGACTATGAAATCGTCTACATAGATAAGTAAGTTTTATGAAAGTGCGACGTGCTGATACATATCACCATCTGAAAGCACGTGTGTACTCGTAATCACCATCTGATATTCCTGTGTACGATCACTTAAAGCCTTTTGGCGTTCTAAGTCTAATTCAGAGAAGACATCATCAAGCAGGATGAGTGGTTTTTTACCCGTTAATTGTTCGGTGATATCAACCTCTAAAAATTTCAGTGCTAAAACAACCGTACGAACTTCGCCGCGCGAGGCAACCGATAGAGCAGGGGAGTGATTAAATTCAAATATCACATCGTGACGATGCGGGCCAACGGAGGTATTACCCAACATACGATCTCGATCGATATGAGCATTTAGTTCTGTTAAGAGTTTTTGTTTAATATCACCAACGAAGGTGTGGGAATAGTGAACCGAGACTTCATCTTTCGTTTTGGCAATCTCGTGATACGCATCATCTAGCAAACTATTAATTTGTTCAATAAAGGCTATACGCTGCTCAATGATATAGGCGCCGTGTTCGGCGAGCGAAATATCCCAAGCAAAAAGTTCGTCAGCCGGCGTGTTAAAGCGTTTCAGAAGATTATTCCTTTGCCTGAGTGCTCGTTCGTATTTACGCAGTGAACTGCCATAGAGCGGGTTTAACTGGGCAATGAAGCGATCTATAAACTGGCGGCGGCGGGCAGGGGAACCATTCAATAATCGAAGATCATCTGGTTCAAACAATATAATTGGGTGTTTATTCTTTGGTGGTAAACGATAGGTCGTTTTGGTATCAATGATAAATTGCTTGCGGCCAGTGGTGCGCGAAGGGTCGAACTTAACCGAGCGTTTTTGCTGATCATCAAATAGCATATCAATTCGCCACCAAGGTGCATTCGAACGGAGAACATCACCGTCACTGCCTTTAAAAGAACTACCTTGCAAAGCAATATATAACGATTCAATAAGGGTTGTTTTACCGCTACCATTCGGGCCAGTAATTACGGTTACACCTGGAGTAAACTCAACCTCAAAACGCTTATGTGAGCGCACGTTTTGAACGATCAGCTTACTAACAGTCGGCATATTAGCTCTTGAGAGGCATGATGACGTGATAATAATTCGCGTCTTTTTTGACTGACTTCAAGATACAAGGTGAAAGTTTACCACTAAAACTAAATTCAATCGTGTCATCATCAATAACCGAAAGAGCTTCACTTAAATAACGAGAGTTCAAAGTAACTTGGCCACTGCCGGTAATATCAGCTGTCACCTCTGAGGTATTTTCACCCATTTCTGAAGCAATTGAGTGAAGCGAAATAGTTTTAGCATCACTATCAACCGTTACTGTCACGCTACCGCCAGATTCACGAGCAAACAATCCAGAGATTTTGGTGACGCGAACGAATTCTTGTTTTTGCACCGTCGCATTAATATCAGATTGCTTTGGAATGAGTTGGCGATAGTCGGGGAAGTTACCATCAACTAAGCGACTAATAATCTCAGCTTCATTAATACGGAAGCGCACTTGGGTTTCATCAAATAAGATATCAACTGTATCTGAATCATCAACGATAGTTCGTAGCACTTCTTGAAGGGTCTGTACAGGAATGATAGCTGAAACTTCGCTAGCTGTCTCTACCAGGCGGCGCTCTGAGAGGCGGTAGCCATCAGTTGCAGCTAAATAGAGCTGGCCTTCATGTGAGTGCCAGTAGACACCGGTCAGAACGGGACGCGTTGAATCAGAACTAGCGGTAATAATGGTTTGAGACACAGCTTGCTTAAAGTCTTCGATATTAATGGTGTAGCTAATAGATGAGGATTCATTAATAGTTGGTAGCTCAGGAAAGTCATCGGCAATCACCCCATTAATGATGGAGCTATAGTTACCAGATTTAAGATGTATGTTATTATTCACTACTTTAAGATCAATTGGGCCCTTTGGGAGGCTACTGACAAACTCCGAGATAAGACGGGCGGGGATTGTAATAGCTCCAGGCTTAGCAATCTTCACACCAATATATTGAGTGGTGGCAATTTCTAAGTTAGTAGCTGCAACCAATAAACGATTACCGTCAGTCCTGAGTAAGATGTTACTCAATATAGGGAGTTGAGTTTTAGTACTTGCTACTCGTCCAACGGCTGTGAGTGCACGAGCGAAATTTTCTTGAGTGACTGTAAGTTCCATATTGTTATTCCTTTCTTAATTTATCTTTTTCTCAGTAATAATAAGGGGTGTGGATAATGGGTATAAGTGGCTTTTTAACAGATGTAAACGAATAATTATTTTAGTGGATAGTAACGATGGAAAGGCGGGGATAAGCGAGGATAAGTAGGGGTGTTTGTGACCAGGTTGTGGGGGATAGTTAGTCGCTTGGTTACTATCTGTGTACGTTCGTTCACCTTTTGTACGGTCATCTTTCCGCAGGCTGTACACATTTTTTACCCAGGCAAATAGTGGAGTATTAGGCATAAAGTTTCTCCCGAATTGAAGCGACCTGTTCACGAATCACAAAGTCGAGCTTAATTGCTTTTTCAATCTTTTCAACAGAGTGAATAGCGGTGGTGTGATCTTTACGACCCAATTCACCAGCAATCTTTGGGAAGCTTAGGTGTAGCTCGCTGCGTAGTAAGTACATCGCAATCTGACGTGGTACAACAATATGTTTGTCGCGTTTATCACCACACATTTCATCAGTGTGCAGTTGGAAGTGCTTGGCGGTGCGATCAATAATTTGTTTACTTGTTAAGTGTTGTGGGCGAGAGTTACGAACATTCCCAAGTAAGCCCTCTGCTGTTGAGATGTCAGGAGCGATACCGCGCATTTCAGAGTAGGCAAGTAATTGGTTCAAAGCCCCTTCAAGTTCACGAACGTTGGTTTTAATATTTGTTGCAAGATATTCAACAGTTTCACGACCGAGCTCAACACCCGACAAGGCGGCTTTAGCGCTCAGGATGGCACAGCGGGTTTCAAAATCAGGCATTTGGACATCGATAGACATCCCCATTTCAAAACGACTACGAAGACGCTCGGTAAGGGTGGGGATACTGCGCGGTGGCTTATCACTACTGATGATGATTTGTTTATTATTCTGGTGTAAGAAGTTAAAGGTGTGGAAGAATTCTTCTTGAGTCTTTTCTTTATTAGCGATAAATTGCATGTCATCAACGATAAGTACATCGACATTACGGTATTTGTCGGAGAAGCCCTTTTTCTTAAAGCGAACATAGTCGAGGAATTCATTCACAAAAGTTTCAGAGCTGACATATAGGATGCGGCTTTCGGGATTGTTCTTAATGATCTCATTGCCAATTGCCTGCATAAGGTGAGTTTTACCAAGGCCGACACCACCGTAGAGGAAGATAGGGTTGTATTTTACCCCAGGGTTAGCAGCGACGGCTTGGCTGGCGGTATAGGCGAGGTCATTACTTGAACCTACAATAAAGTTATCAAAGGTATAGCGAGGGTTAAGGTTGCCACGGCCAGAGAGTTTAGAGGTCGGTGGGCCAAAAGTAGCATTTGAGGCTGGTTCTGAAGTTGTTTCATTTGAATTGTGCGTCGTTTCGCGGTTGATCTGAGTTTTTTTGCCAGCAACTATAATAGTGTAGATAATTCGCTTAGGAGTGACGCCATTAGATTCAAGAACCTTTTTGATCTGGTCATTAAACTTTACTTCAAATTGCTTCTTCGCAAAGATATTAGGCACAGCAATAACGACCTCGTCTTCAGTCTGACTGACGAGTTCAGTGTTTTTATACCACGTCGTAAACGTCGCATGAGAAACCGATAATTCGATTTCGCCTAAAACACTTTGCCATAACGCGTGCATATAGTAACCCTTACTCCCTAAACAAATCTATGAACTGTTGTTACCCCTTACTATACCGTAAAAATAAAGTTTTCCACAACCTTAAATGTGAAAGAAGCGGGGGAGGGTGAATAGGGGGTCGGAGTTGTACACAGAAGGTCGGCTCATCTGTTAATCTGTGGATAAGCAGGTGAATAAGGGGGATAAGTTTTATATACTAGGTAATTGTTTTGCTATAAATCAAACCCTTGGAGGGCGGGGAGTTGATTAATAGGGGTGAATGAGGTAAAATAAACCAGATATGCCAAAACGAACTCACCAACCACACACTCGTCACCGCGCCCGCACACACGGGTTTCGTGCACGTATTGCTTCTAAGGCTGGACGCCTTGTGCTCAAACGCCGACGTCTAAAAGGCCGAGCAAAACTTTCAGTTTAGATCGTTTATCTTTCTATTCCCTTATAAGGGGCCGCTCTATGGGCGGCTCTTTTGAGATCCGGCCCATGGCGCTTGGCTCGCCCTGCGGGGACATCCCCTTCTAAGGAATTAGAAAGATAAACTCTCCATCTGTAATTCGGTCGGGTATAATGAGTGCATATGATCCCCTCTTCTCTACGATTCCATGGCCACAATAGTCTTAGGTATGTGTATGCCAATGGCAAGGCGGTTCGTTCGCAGGCGATGACGATTAAGTGGACAAAGAATACTCACCGGACGCGTTCGCGGGTTTCTGTAGTGGTGAGCAAGAAAGTTCTCAAGAGTGCGATTGGCAGGAACCGGATTCGTCGTCGTTTATATGAATATATGCGCTTGAATGAATCACGACTTATTGAATGTCACGATATTGTTCTAATTGTGACGTCACCGGAATTTCGAGATATGCCGGCACCCGAGCTTTCGAGCCAACTCGATCAGCTGTTTGTCAAAGCAGCTCTATATAAAACCCCTACAAACTGATATAATATAGGGTAATAACCCCTGCGAGGCACGTAAATACCCATGAATATATTTGAGACGCTCATTGTCCAACCTATCTTTAACCTGCTAATGGGACTTTATAGTATTATCCCTGGCGGCGACTTTGGTGTTGCCTTAATTATCTTTACGATCTTAATCCGTTTTGCGATGTGGCCATTGATTGTTCGGCAGCTTCACCAAGTAAAGGCGATGCGCAAATTGCAACCTGAACTGGCTAAGATCAAGAAAGCTACTAAGGGAAATCGTCAATTAGAGAGCATGCAGATGCTGGAACTCTACAAGAAGCACGATGTAAAACCTTTCCGTTCAATTCTTACTCTGTTAATCCAACTCCCTATCTTCATCGCTCTTTACCAAGTGATTCAGATCTTTACCTCTCACCGTGGTGATGTAGCGAAATGGACATATGACTTTTTGGAAAATATCGCGCCGATTAAAGCATTGATTGAACACCCTGATCAGTTCAATGAAAAACTTCTTGGACTCGTTGATTTAACTGCTCATGCGGTGAGCCCGACGGGCGTGAATATCTTTCTGATTATTTTGGCGGTTGTTGCTGCGGGAACACAGTACATTATTTCAAAGCAAACTTCACCACAATCTGGTTCAACCAAGCGTTTCCGTGATGTGATGGCTGAAGCCGCCGAAGGTAAACAAGCCGATCAAGCCGAACTTAACGCTGTTATGATGGGCAAGATGGTGAAGATCCTTCCCTTCTTTATGCTCTTTATTATGCTTGGTCTGCCGGGTGCCTTGGCGCTCTACTACGCGACCTCTAATATCTTTGCCGCTATTCAACAACACTATATCTTAAAGCGTGACGCCGACGAGATGGATAAAATTGCTGATGAAGTTGCTGTGAAACCAGCCGGAAAAAAAGCTACCGCTAAAGCCCGTGAAAAAGCTGCTCGTGAAGGGAATGTTGTTCGCATCACCGCTAAAGACACACGAAAGAAAGGATAATTATGAACAAAGAGGCGTCAATCGAATTTGCTCAAAAATACCTTGCAGATCTTCTGTCCTTTTTTGGGGTAAACGTTCAAGTGACCGCAGTAGTTGAAGATGATGTGATTGAACTTGCTGTCCCTTCGACTGAACTCAACAGCCTCTTAATCGGTCGTAACGCCGAAACACTCCGCAGCCTGCAATACCTTGTCTCAACCGTGCTTCGCAACAAAGAAGCCGAGCTGACTCGCGTTAATATTGATATCGCTGATTACAAAAAGTTGCGTGCTGAACGCGTTGCCGCCCAGGCCCGCCTATGGATTGAAGAGGTTCGTAAAACCGGCGACTCACACGTTGAAAGCCTCAATCCAGCCGATCGCCGCATCGTCCACCAAGTCGCTACTGAATATTCAGACATTCGTACCTTTTCAGAGGGCGAAGGTCACGAACGCCGTATTACGATCGCACAAGCTTCGAGCTAATTCTTGTTGAGAACATCCATGTAGATAGCGTGGGTTTCTTTTGCCATCTTCTTCCATGAATACTTTTTAATCTGCTGGTAGCCCTTCTTTGAAAGGTCGTGGCGGATTTTTTCACTACTAATGACATCGCGAATAGCACGCGCCATTGATTCAACATGCTTCGGGTCAAAGTAATAAGCGGCATCGCCGTAGATT
>Ga0247804_10000254_pt1 | contig 24812 bp, 22 predicted proteins | sample UWRJL029104C1_FD_181142 | JGI IMG/M metagenome (GOLD analysis project Ga0247804, IMG submission 181142) | Plant litter microbial communities from Arlington Agricultural Research Station in Wisconsin, United States - UWRJ-L029-104C-1 | ecosystem: Environmental > Terrestrial > Plant litter >...
GATCGTGTGGGCGACCGTCACCGCTTTCGTAATTCTGTACGAAGAGCCCACGCTCGCCCGCACGTTCGGCGAGGAGTACGCCGACTATCGTGCCCACGTCGGGCGCTGGGTCCCTCGTCTTACTCCCTGGCACCCGCGGCCGACGGATCTACCCCCAGGCGACTGACGACGTCACCAGGACGTCGCGCTGCGGCCCGTAGTGCATGGGCGACGCGATGAAGAGCCCGACCGCGAGCACGCAGACCGCGGTCCCGATCAGACATGCCCGCGTCATGACCACGGCGGTCCTCGCGCGCAGCCTGCGCCGGATCGCCGAGAGCAGCACGAGTCCGATCACGCCGCCCGCAGTGTTGACGATGAGGTCTGTGACGTCGAAGCTGCCTGTGGAGATCAGATGCTGCGTGATCTCGAGCGCGAGGCTCGCACCCACGAACGCGCATGCCGCCTTCCACCACGGCCATGAGGGCGCGAGAAGACCGAGGTAGAGGCCGAACGGCACGAACAGGAGAAGGTTCGCGACGACCTCCTGCGGCGCGCTGGCACCGGCATCGCCGCTGGGAAGGAACGGCATCAGCTTGATCGGGCGCGGCCGCAGCGCGGCCTCGCCGATCCAGGGCACCTCGAACTTCCACAGCACGCTCCACGCGAGCAGCGCGAGGTAGACCACGAAGAGCGCGACCAGCAGTGCGCGCCCGCCGGTGCGAGAAGGTGTCGGGTCGACGGCAGACATCCTGATCAGTCTCGGTGCCCTCCTCGGAATCGCCAAAGCACCGCCGCCGGCGGTTCGCACTAAAATCGCGGCATGCATCGGATCTTCACGACCAGCTTCGCGGCGGTCTATCCGCTCTACATCGCCAAAGTGGAGCGCAAGGGTCGCACGAAAGCCGACGTCGACGAGGTCATCGAGTGGCTCACCGGGTTCGACGACGCACAGCTCACCCGTCATCTGAAGGACGGCACCACCTTCGCGGAGTTCTTCGCGGATGCGCGGCTGAACCCGAACGCGTCGCTGATCACCGGCGTCGTGTGCGGGGTTCGTGTGCAGGAGGTCGAAGACCCGCTGATGCAGAAGATCCGCTATCTCGATCTGCTGGTGGACGAACTCGCGCGCGGAAAGTCGATGGAGAAGATCCTGCGGGTCGAGCAGACCGCCTGAGCGCACGCCGAGCATTGGCGCGCATCGCGGGCCGGAGTATGTTCGCGGCATGACCGACGGCGGCTCCTACACGCTTCCCCACGATCTGCCCGGCGAGTCTGAGCGGCTCACGCTGATGTCGGAGATGCTCGACCCGCAGCTGTTCTTCCGACTCGGTCAGATCGGAGTGACCGCAGGATGGCGCTGCCTCGAGGTCGGGGCCGGCAACGGCAGCGTCTCCACCTGGCTGAGCGGCCAGGTCGGAGTGGAGGGATCCGTGCTGACGAGCGACATCGACATCGATCTGCTGAACAAGATCGACCTGCCGAACGTCACGGTCCGGCGCATCGACGTGACTCGAGACGACCTCGGCTCCGGGTACGACCTCGTTCTGGCGCGAGCCCTCCTGCATCACCTGCCTGAGCGGGCCGCCGTGCTCGAACGACTTGCGACCGCCGTGCGCCCCGGCGGATGGATCGTGCTGGAGGAACCCGACTTCCACCCGGTGCTGGCGACCGACAGTCCCACGCTTCGCGAATTCTGGGAAGGCTGGCTGGTCTGGGCGGACCGGCACGAGATCGACTACTTCATCGGGCGGAAGATTCCCGGGATGCTGGTCGCACACGGTCTCTCAGAGGTCCGGTCGTACGGCGAGACGATTCTTTACCGGGGCGGATCGCTCACCGCGCGATATCTCGAGGCCACGATGCGCGAACTCGAGGGTTCGCTGCGGGGCTCGGGTTTCATCGCCGACTCGGTGTGGACCGACGCGATGAGCCTGTTCCGCAACGACGCCTTCTGGAGCTGGCAGAACTCATATGTCACGTCGATCGGACGCAAGCCCGTCGCGTAGGCCGACCGGCCCCACACGGGCGTAGCCTGATTCAATGCCCGCCGTCCCGACCCCGCAGAGCGCCCGGGCGCAGCTCATGGCCCTCGCCGACGCGGTGGCGACCGGCCGAGGAGGGCGCGGTTTCGAAGCCTTCGCCGCTCTGCCGATGCCCACCGCTCCACGCACCTCCGCGGTGCTCATGCTGTTCGGCGTTCTCGACGGTCAGGCCAGTGATCACGCCCCCGATTCCAAGGCTGTCTCACGAGAACTCGACGTGCTGCTGCTCGAGCGCGCGTCGACATTGCGCTCGCACCCCGGACAGGTGGCGTTTCCGGGAGGTCGGCTCGATCCGGACGATGACGGCCCCGTGGCCGCGGCACTGCGTGAGGCGGTGGAGGAGACGGGCCTCGATCCGGCGGGTGTCGAGGTTCTGGGCACCCTCGAGACCCTGCCCCTGGCCTTCTCGCAGAACCTCGTGATTCCCGTCGTCGCGTGGTGGCGGCATCCCTCGGCGGTCCGCGTCGTCGACGTGGCCGAGTCGGCCGCCGTCTTCCGGGCGCCTGTCGCCGACCTGCTGGACCCGGCGAACCGCGGAGTCACGGTGATCCGCCGTGACGGGCAGGAGTGGCGCGGGCCGGGCTTCCTCGTGCCGCGCTTCGACGAGCGCGGCGAGCGGGACGGCGATCACCTCGTCTGGGGCTTCACGGGCATGGTGCTCGAGGGCCTGTTCGATCGACTGGGCTGGACCGAGCCGTGGGACCACGAGCGCGAGCTGCCGCTCGTGCTGCCCGAAGTGCAGACGCGGTAGCGGGCTACCCGGTCTTCTCGTCGAGGCGGTGCGCGTCCTCGGCGCTGAGTTCGAGTCCGTAGACCTCTTTGAGCCGCTGGATCTTCTCGGTCGTCTCTGCGCCGAACGGCGGTCTGCCCTCGAAGGAATGCAGCACGATCCCCTCGATCAAGTCCCCCAGCGACATGTCCAGATACTCGGCGAGGGCCTTCATCACCTTGAGCAAGCGCGTCTCGATCCGGACCCCGGTCTGTGAGCGTTCGATCGTTACCATGGTAACAATATAACATGGTTCAGCATCGGCGACCCCTCTGACCGAGCGGGCGGCAGAAGACTACGATGCCAAGCGCGAGCAATCGATCGCGGAGCACGTCCCATCGCGGGAGGAGGGCTGATGATCCTGGTTCGCGTTGCCGGAGTGGCCCTGGACCCGACCGGCCAGCACGTCATCCTTCTGAAGCCGATCGGCGAGCTCGCGGGAGAGGGCAGGCTGCTGCCGATCTGGATCGGCGCGCAGGAGGCCACCTCGATCCTGGTCGCCGTCGAGGGGGCCGACGTGCCGCGCCCTCTCGCGCACGACCTCATGCGCTCGCTGCTCGATTCGGTCGGCGCTTCGGTGACCGGTGTGGCCGTCACCCGCATCGACGAGGGGACGTTCTTCGCGGAGGTGACGCTGTCGACGACTCTCGGTGAGCGCGTCGTCGACGCGCGACCGTCGGATGCGGTCGCCCTCGCTTCGCGCGTCGACGCGCCGATCTGGGTGGCGGACGCCGTGATGGCCGATGCGGGCGTGCTCGACACGGTCACCGAGGCGGAGGCCGACGAAGACACCGAAGATGTGCCGGACGAGGTGGCGCGGGAGCGGCTCGACGAGTTCAAGCGCTTCCTCGATGACGTGGACCCCGAGGACTTCGCGGCCGACTGATCACGTCGCGCTGCGAACGGCCTCCGCCACGTCGGCGGGCTTGCCGTGCCACGGCGTGCCGTGGCCGGGCAGCACCCATGCGGCGTCCACCGTCTTCAGCCTGTCCAACGACTCGAGGGCGAGCGCCGGCTCGTCCGTGAACGGTGCGGGCTGCATGCCCGCATGGCCGGTGAGCACGTGGCGCGTGGTGAGGGCGTCGCCGACGAACACCGCGTCGACGAACGGCACGTGCACCGTGATGCTGCCGGGGGAGTGGCCCGGCGTACCGATCACCACGGGAGCGCCGGGCAGCGGCAGCACGTCGCCGTCCGCGACTTCGACCACCTCCGACACGTAGCGCGTCCGCATTCCGCCCTTGCGCAGCGCGTAGGCGAAGAAGCCCGCGGTCGCACCGATGCGCATCGGCCCCATCGCGAGCTTGGGCTTGTCGCCGCCCTTCGCGCGCGCCGCGTCGGCGGTGTGCACATAGATCGGCACGCCGTGGTCCGAGCGCAGGCGCTCCGCGAATCCGAGGTGGTCGCTGTCGCCGTGCGTGAGCACGACCCCCTTGATGTCGTCCAGTGATCGCCCCATCGCCTTCAGCTCGCTTCGCAGGTCGCGGAAGTGCCCAGGGAGGCCGGCGTCGATGACCGTGATGCCGTCGGCGGTGTCCACCAGGTATGCGGCGACGATGTCGTTGCCGATGCGGTGCAGATGCGGTGCGATTTGCATGGCGTCTCCTCGATCAGTTGCGGATGATGGCTACGATACATAGCTATGATAGCTTACGTCAATAGCCGACAGCGCTCGATTCTCGGAGGAGCCCGATGCCCACGCCTGACCGCACCTCGCTGGCCGAGATCGTCGGCGCGGGCCGCAGCATCCTCGAGGCAGGTGGTCCGTCAAAGCTCACGATGCAGGCCGTGGCCGAGCGCGTCGGCGTCCGCGCGCCGTCGCTCTACAAACGCGTGCGGGATCGCGACGCCCTGCTGACCCTGGTGGCCGAGGCCTGCGCGAACGACCTCGCCGACCGGCTCGAGGCGTCCGACGGCTCCCTCGGAACGCTTGCGCACGTGTACCGCGACTTCGCCGGGCGGAATCCGGAGGGGTTCCGCCTCATGTTCGCGGTCGACGGCGCCGAAGCGGCGATGGCCCGCGCGAGCGTGCCGCTGCTGCGGGCGACGACCGAGATCGTCGGGCCGGATGCCGCACTCGACGCCGCGCGACTGCTCACCGCCTGGGCCACCGGGTTCGTGAGCATGGAGTTGTCGGGCTCATTCCGCTTCGACGGCGACCTCGACCGGGCGTTCGAGTACGGACTCGAGCGGCTCGTTGCGGGCCTCGGCGCGTCGCCCTGAGTGAGCGCAGTTCGGCCCCGGCGAGGGTCTCGCCTGGGCCGAACCGAGGTGCGGTCAGATTCTTTTCGATCAGTTGAGCGCCTGCTGTCCCTTGAACTGCCAGGTGACCTGACCCTTCGCCTTGCCCTTGGCCGTGCCGTTCACGGCCGAGGTCGTCTCGGCGAAGGTGAGAGTCGCGTGGGCCGCGGCATCCGCCATCTGCTCGAAGCCGGCGAGGTCGACGTTGTCGATCGTGTCGCAGGCCTGGTGGTAGCACGGGTCGTAGGCCGCACCTGCGGTGCCGCCGAAGATCTCCGCCTGCTCCTCGGTCTTGGTGCCTTCGGCACCCGAGAACAGACCTCCCGCAGGGATTCCGGCGTTGATGAACGCGAAGTAGTCGCTGCGTCCATCGAACTCGGTGGCCTCGAACGGCAGGCCCTGCGAGGTGAAGTAATCCTCGAAGACGCCCTCGATGATGTCCGAACCGTTCGGTCCGGTCGTGCCGAACGCGTCGCCGTCACCGTCGTAGATGAACGTCACCGGGTTGACGGAGCCGAGCATGTCGAAGTTGAGGTTCACCGCGATCTGCTTCGCCTGCGCCTTCGACAGCTGGGAGACGTAGTAGTCCGAGCCCTGCAGGCCGTCTTCCTCGCCTCCCCAGAAAGCGAACCGCACGTGGTTGCGCGGTTCGAGGCCAAGGTTCGACATCTGCAGCGCGATCTCCAGGAGAGCCGCCGTGCCCGTGCCGTTGTCGTTGATGCCGGGGCCTTCGGGGACCGAGTCCAGGTGGGCGCCCGCGAGCACCGTCCGGTCCGTGCGACCGCCCGGCGAGTCTGCGATGAGGTTCTCGGTGACGATCTCGATATCCTGAACCGCAACGGAGACGCGCATCTCCAGCTCGGGGATGAGGCCTGCGGCCTCTTCTCCCAGAGCGAAGTCGGCGCCGACCACCGGGATGTTGACGACCGTCTCGCCCAGCGTGCCGAACACGACGCCCTGGCGCTCCGGGTCGGGCGGGTTGTTGCCCTGGTTGAAGATGATCACGGCGCTCGCCCCCGCAGCCTCGGCGTTCGCAGCCTTGACGGCGAAATCGCACGAGCCGCGCTGGATCAGCGCGATGTCGTCCTCTGGGAAGCCCGCGAAGTCTTCTGCTTCACAGCCGCTGGTGGACGCGCGGTCGCCGTCCAGGTTGATGTCGACCGCGGTGACGTCGGCGGTGACATCACCCTGCACCGAGCCGGTCATGGGGAACCAGGTCTCGATGATGGGGAAGGTCACAGGCTCCGGGGAGACGCGTTCGAGCGCGGATCCGACATACTCCTGCCGGATATAGGTGAACGCCTGCCGCGTGGTCGTGTAGCCCGCGGCCTGCAGGGTCGCCTCGACATAGTCGACGGACTCCTCGTAGCCTGACGTGCCCGCGGCGCGGTTGCCGTCGTTGTCATCGGCGATGTCCTGCAGCGCCTGCAGCTGGGTGTCGAGTCCGTCTTCGGTGATCGCGTCCGTCAACGCAGTGGTGTCGACGGGGATCGCGGCGATGGCGGGGGTGCCCATCAACGCGAGGCTTGCGCACACGATCGCGGCGGTCGCGACGGCGGCGGCTCGGGTCGTTCGGTGATTCACGCTGAGCTCTCCTGTGGGTTCGGTGCTTCGGTCGTTTCATCCCCGTCGTCTGCGAACGTATCGCGGCGGTCGCATGCCGCGAAACCCCCACCCCCGCGAAATAATGCGAGGCGTCCGGGCGTTCTGGTACCCTGAAATGTCACTCGTGTGGCTCTATTGCCGTGCGCGCGTGACACTGTACGACTCGCAATCAAATCCAACCGCTGACGCTCGCGGCATTCGCATGCCCGCCGGCTGAGGCCCGACACCCAACCCAACAAGGACAACCCACTACATGACTATCGCAACGACCGCCCCGGCCACCAAGCAGGTCGCCATCAATGACATCGGATCTGCTGAGGACTTTCTGGCCGCGGTCGAACTGACCCTGAAGTTCTTCAACGACGGCGACCTCATCGAAGGAACCGTCGTGAAGATCGACCGCGACGAGGTGCTCCTCGACGTCGGCTACAAGACCGAGGGTGTCATCCCCTCGCGCGAGCTCTCCATCAAGCACGATGTGGACCCCAACGACGTCGTCAAGGTCGGCGACCAGGTCGAAGCCCTCGTCCTCCAGAAGGAGGACAAGGAAGGCCGCCTCATCCTGTCCAAGAAGCGTGCTCAGTACGAGCGCGCCTGGGGCGACGTCGAGAAGATCAAGGAGACCGACGGTGTCGTCACCGGCTCCGTGATCGAGGTCGTCAAGGGTGGACTCATCGTCGACATCGGCCTGCGCGGGTTCCTGCCCGCGTCGCTCATCGAGCTGCGCCGTGTCCGCGACCTCACGCCCTACCTCGGCCAGGAGATCGAGGCGAAGATCCTCGAGCTCGACAAGAACCGCAACAACGTGGTCCTGTCGCGCCGCGCCCTGCTCGAGCAGACGCAGTCCGAGTCGCGTACGTCGTTCCTGAACAACCTGCACAAGGGTCAGGTCCGCAAGGGCACGGTCTCCTCGATCGTCAACTTCGGTGCGTTCGTCGACCTGGGCGGCGTGGACGGCCTCGTGCACGTCTCCGAGCTCTCGTGGAAGCACATCGAGCACGCCTCCGAGGTCGTCGAGGTCGGTCAGGAAGTCACCGTCGAGATCCTCGAGGTCGACCTGGATCGCGAGCGCGTGTCGCTCTCGCTCAAGGCCACCCAGGAGGACCCGTGGCAGGTCTTCGCCCGCACCCACGCCATCGGCCAGGTCACGCCGGGCAAGGTCACGAAGCTCGTTCCGTTCGGTGCGTTCGTTCGCGTGGCCGACGGCATCGAGGGCCTCGTGCACATCTCCGAGCTGTCGGGCAAGCACGTCGAGCTCGCCGAGCAGGTCGTGTCGGTCGGCGAAGAGGTCTTCGTCAAGGTCATCGACATCGACCTCGAGCGTCGCCGCATCTCGCTGTCGCTGAAGCAGGCGAACGAGTCCGTCGACCCGTTCGGCACCGAGTTCGACCCGGCCCTCTACGGCATGGTCACCGAGTACGACGAGAACGGGGACTACAAGTACCCGGAGGGCTTCGACCCGGAGACCAACGCGTGGAAGGAAGGCTCCGACGAGGCCCGCGAGAAGTGGGAGCTCGAGTACGCGGCTGCCCAGGCTCGCTGGGAGCAGCACAAGGCTGCCGTCGCCAAGTCCCTCGAGGCCGAAGCAGCTGCCCCGACCGAGACCAGCTCGGCTTCGAGCTCGTTCACGTCCGACAGCTCCGCCGGTGGCACCCTGGCCGACGACGAGGCGCTCGCCGCGCTTCGTGAGAAGCTCTCGGGTCGCTGATCCTGCACCGCAGCATCCGCTAGCGCGCTCGCGCGCCGGCACGTCTCGGGCCGTCACCTTCGGGTGGCGGCCCTTCGCGTTCTCCTCGCGGGGTCGGAGGCCGGCCGTAGGCTCCGCAGGTGCCCACAGACGGATCATGCCGTGCCGACGACGGATGCCGCGCGCCCGCGGTCGCGGATGCTCCGGTCGCGCTCTGCGAGCGCCACCTCGCCGTCGCGGGGGACTGGGCCGGCCGTGAGTTCGGCGTCACCGACGCGCTGCCGACGCCGTGCCGGCTCTGCGGCTCGCGCCTCGGCGTGCGCTATCCGTCCGCGTGGCTGTGCGCGGTCTGCGACTGGCGGCACGGAGAGCTCGTGGACCACGAGCTGCCGCCGCCGCGCGTGGATGTCGTGTACTACCTCCGTTACGGCGATCGGGTGAAGATCGGCACATCGGGCAATCCGCGCCGTCGCGTCGCGGCGATCTGGCACGAGGACCTGCTGGCGTTCGAACGCGGAGACCGTCGACTCGAGCGTCGTCGCCACGCGGAGTTCGCCGACGAGCGGTTCGACCGCACCGAGTGGTTCCGGCTCTCCGAACGGCTGCTCGCGCACATCGACGTGGTCCGCGGCGGTGTGGAGGAGCCGTGGGACCGCTACGCACGCTGGATGAGCGAGCTCACGGCGCTGCAGAGCGGCTGAGCCCGCGCGGGAGCAGCGCGCAAGGGCGCGGCATCCGTTAGCGTCACGGTATGGGCGACGCGACTGCGCGCGATCACTCGCAGAGTGCTTCACGCCTCGTCAGACAGCGCACCGGCTGGCTGCGCGAGGACTTCGCCGACCGCACCCGCGCGCGCGCCGCGACCCTCAACCAGCTGCTCCTGGGCTCCGTGGTGTTCGTGCTCGGCATCCTCATCGCGATCGGTCCGTTCACGGGCGATGTCGTCATGTTCTTCACAGGTGTCGTGATCATCTTCGTTCTGACCGGCGCGACGCTGGTGATCCCCTGGAACCGGGTCGCGTTCGGGTGGGTCGCGGTCGTGCCTGCGATCGACATCGTGGCGATCACGCTCATGCAGCTCGCGGCGCCCGGTTCCGCGCTGGGTCTGCTCTGGATCTTCCCGACGACGTGGCTCGCAGGGGGTTTCGGGCTGCTCGGACTGTTCGCGGTGATCGTCGCGGTCGCAGGTATCGTCAGCGTCCTCGCGGCCTTGAACGAGCAGCAGGTCACGTACGCGACCGTGCTCATGCCGCTGGTCCTGGTCGCCGTCGCCGCGACGAGCCATCTGGCCGCGCGCCGTTCGGATGCGCAGCGCACTCTGCTGGCCAAGCAGGCGCAGCTGCTGCGACGCGTGCTCGAGCGCACCCGCAGGCAGGAGCAGGAGGTGACGGAGGTGCTCGATGCCGTCGACTTCGGCGTGATCCGCGTCACGCCCGACGGTCAGGTGGCCGTCACGAATGACGCGCACGGCCGGCTCCAGCAGGCGATCCGCTCCGACATCGACGGCACCGACGACGAGAGCGCGGAGCGAGAGGACATCCCCGCGTTCCGCGACGACGGGTCGACCCCGCTGCCGCCCGACGAGCTGCCCGTCGAGCGGGCCCTCCGCGGTGAGGCGTTCGACGGCCAGGTCGTCTGGTTCGGCGTCGAACCGGGCCCACGCCAAGCGCTCAGCATCACCGCGCGGCGTCTCACCGACTCCGCGGGACAGGATGTGGGGGCCGTCGTGGTCTCGCGAGACGTGACGACCGAGTTGAACGCCCTGCGCGCCCGCGACGAGCTGGTCGCCTCGGTCTCGCACGAACTGCGCACACCGCTCACCTCGATCCTCGGATACCTCGACCTCGCGATCGAGGACCCCGACCTTCCCGATCATCTGCGCGGCAACCTCGATGTCGCCGAGCGCAACGCGGAGCGTCTGCTCGGCATCATCGGCGACATCCTTGCGGCCTCCAGCTCCTCCTCGTCGGTCGAGGCGTCGCTCACCCCGCTGACGATCGACGCGCGAGAGATCGTCCGCGCGTCCGCCGAGGCTCTGGCGCCGCGCGCGTCCGGGCGGGCGATCACGATCGACACGGCCGGACTCGAGGAGGCGTTCGTGTGGGCGGATCCGCTGCGGCTGCGTCAGGTCGTCGACAACCTGCTCTCGAACGCCATCACGTACAACCGGGACGGCGGCACCGTGTTCCTGGGTACGACCAGTGACGGCGCCTCGAGCTGGATCCTCGTGCGCGACACCGGTGCGGGCATGACCGAAGACGAACGGGCGCGTCTGTTCCAGCGCTTCTACAAGGCGGGCCCAGCCCGTCGGTCCGGCACGGGACTCGGTCTCGCGATCAGTCGCGACATCGTCCGCGCGCATGGTGGCGAACTCGGCCTGCACAGCTCTCCCGGCGTCGGATCGACCTTCATCGTCAAACTCCCTGCCACCGAACCATTGGGGAACCCGTCATGATCCTCGACCTCGACCTCTACAGCGTCCTGGTGATGACCGCGGTGGTCGTCAACGTCAGCGGCGTGCTCTTCATCGTCGAAACCTTGCTGCGCCTTGACGAGGGAGCGGGGCGCATCTGGGCGCTCGCCTTCCTCGCGGCAATGCTGACGACGCTCGCGTACGTCATCTGGGTGCAGTCGCCCGAGGCCTGGTGGGCCATCGCGGTGGGCAACGCCGCGTTCGTCGCGGGGACGGGCTGCATGTGGCTCGGATGCCGGCGATTCAACAGTCGCCGGATGGCATGGTCGTCCGTCGTCGTGGCGGCCGCAGTGGCGGGGGCGGCGACCTCGGTCTTCCTGGCGGGTCCGGACGGAGGCGACTGGGCGGGTGCGCTGTGGATGTTCATCCCCCTGTTGGCATTCGCCGGCCTCGGCGCGGTCGAGTGCCTGCGCGGGGAGCTCCGTGAATCGCGCACGGCGTGGGTGCTCAGCGCCGTGTTGCTGTTCCAGTCGCTGTACTACCTGTCGCGCACGACCGCGTTCCTCACATCCGGCCCCGACAGCTCACTGTTCCAGAACGCGTTCGGCACGATCCCCACGAGCTTCGTCACAGTCACGCTCACGATCGTCGCGGTCGTGGTCACGTCCGTGCTGCGGGCGTCGCGGGCGCCGATGCGCGGGCATCTCAGGCCCGCGGGCTACGGCACGGCGCGCGACGGAATCCTCTCGCAGGACGTCTTCGACGGCGCGATGTCCGACCTCTGCGAGCGCGCGCAGTGGCGCTCGGAACTGGTCGGCGTGATCGCGGTGCGCATCGACGACCTCGAGCAGATCTCGACCGCGTTCGGCAGCGAGGTCGCCCGTGCCGTGACCGAGACCTGGCGCACCGGCGTCCGCCGGCACGCGCCGTCGAACGCGTTCGTCGCCGAGGACGGACCCACAGGGCTGCTGGTCGGGGTGTTCGTCGAGTCACCCCGGGAGGCGCGGCGGCACGCGGCGGTGATCTACCGCGGCCTCTTCGACGACCTCGGCATGGTGGGCGGAACCGGCGCCGGCACGAGCGGCGGCGTCGTCGGCGGGGTCATCCCGGTCGTGGGGGTCGGCGTGGCGCTGAGCGACACGATCGGCTACGACGCCGAACTTCTCGCCGGGGCCGCCCGGGAGGCGGCCACCCGCGCCGCGATCGATGTCGACGCCTCCGTGCTCATCGGGGAGGCCGAGTAGCATCATCCGCGATCGTCAGGCGGTGAGACGGTAGCCGACTCCGCGCACGGTCTCGATCCACCGAGGACTCGCGGGAGACTCGCCGAGCTTCCGGCGCAGATTGGCGACGTGCACCTCGATCGCGCGGGCGTCGCTGTCGCTGACGAACTCCACGCCGGTGTACTGCTCGCCGCGCAGCATCATCGCGAGGTCGGACTTCGCGCGCACCCGCCGGCCCGACCCCAGCAGGTCCGCCAGGATGTCGAACTCGCTGCGGGTCAGATCCAGATCGGCGCCGTCGACGGTGACGATGCGGGTCTCGGGGTTCAGCCGCACGCCCTGGTGCTCGAGCCACCCCACGGCTGCGGTATCGGGGCCGAAGGCCTCGGCGCGAGGGGCGGTGGCGATGTGATGCCGCGGCCGGCGCAGCATGGCGTCGATCCGGGCGCGCAGCTCGCGCGGCCGGAAGGGCTTCGCGACGTAGTCGTCGGCGCCGGCCTCGAGTCCCTGCAGCGCATCGATCTCCTCGGTGCGGGCGCTGAGCATCACGATGTAGGTCGCGCTCACGGCGCGGATGCGCTTGGCGGTCTCGAAGCCGTCCATGCCGGGCATGTTGACGTCGAGGGTCGTGATGAGCGGCTGGTGCTCATGCACGAGCTCGAGTCCCGATTCTCCCGTGCCCGCGCCGTACACCGTGAACCCGGCCTGCGCGAGGACGGCAGACAGGAGCGATCGGATGTCTTCCTCATCCTCGATCACGACCGCGACGCGCGCTTCTTCCACCGTTGCACCTTCCGGCGCTGACGAGTCGATCGCCGGCGCCCGGACGTCGGTAAGGATATCCCAGAACGCGGTCTGGAATCTGCGGTCGGGATCGCTCATGCGATCGGCAGCGGGATGTGGGATGGCGATCGCCCCCACGATCGCCATCCCTCCGCACCGCGAGCAGATCGTTCGATTCGCGCTGCACGTGTCAGGCACGAGCGCGAGGTCATGCGGGTCGGTGGCGCTACACAGTCGCGTCCACCTGCCATCGCACGTCCTCCCTCAGACGCTGTCCGAGGATCCGCTTTCATCGGGTTGCAACTGACGATACGTCGGCGGACTCAAGGGCGGCTCAGGTCGCGCTCAGGACTGACTGAAGTTCTTCCGACTCGCCCGGAGCCGGAAGAGCGCCGAGCCGCGCGCGCCCGCGCATGGCATCCTCGATGCATGCCACTCGTCGCCCTCACCGGAGGCATCGCCTCCGGCAAGTCCACGATCGCCCGACGCCTCGCCGAGCACGGTGCCGTGGTCGTCGACGCCGATCAGGTCGTCCGCGACGTCCAGCGGCCGGGCTCGCCCGTGCTCGCCGCGATCGCGGCCGAATTCGGGGACCGGATGCTGGGCGAGGACGGTTCGCTCGACCGCGCGGCCCTCGGCAGCCGCGTCTTCGGTGACCCGGACGCCGTCGCACGACTCAACGCGATCGTGCATCCGGCGGTGCGCGCGGAATCGAAACGGCAGTTCGACGAGGCCCTCGCCCGCGATCCCGACGCGGTGGTCCTCTACGACGTGCCCCTCCTGGCCGAGGCGCGTCTGGGTGACCCCTGGGACCTGATCGTCGTCGCGCACGCCCCCGCGGCGGTGCGCACGCAGCGACTCGTCGCCCTGCGCGGGCTGAGCGAGAAGGAAGCCGCGGCCCGTATCGCCTCGCAGGTCACCGACGAGGAGCGCCTGCGGATCGCCGACGTGGTGATCGACACGTCCGGCGCGCTCGAGCACACGCTCGCGCGGGCCGATGAGCTGTGGGCGGCGCTGCCGCAGCACATCGAGGACAGACGCAACGGGCTCCGCGTAAACTGACGCCATCAGCGATGGAGGTGTGCCATGGGATTCCTCACGAAGTTCCGCCGCCGCAAGAACCCGTACGCGGCTGTCAGCGAAGAAGAGCAGATCGCGCGCTACGTCTACCTGCTCAACACCCTTCCCGCGAGCGTGATCGAAAGCGCCCACGCCGCCGCGTTCAAGGATCTCTCGGCCGCCCAGCGCCGCGAGATGTTCGAGCAGCTGCGGCCGTTCATGTCGGATGCCGAGCGCTCCGCATCCGCCGACGACCCGCATCTTCTCGCGAAGCTCGTCCGCCGCGCTGAAGAGCGCCGCACGGCGCGCGCCGCCACCGAGGGCGGACCGGATGCCCGGGCCGAAGCGTCCGTTCGCACGGCGACCGCGACCGCGGACCCGAACCTCGTGGACCCGCGGTCGATGATGATGCAGACCGGCGTGATGAGCGTCGTCGCCTACCAGTTCCTGCTGACGAGCTCCGTCTCGGCCTACTTCACCGTCGGAGCGGGGTCGCTCATGATCGGCGACCAGCCGGGCTGGGTGGGGGACACGTTCGACCCCGGTTCGGCGGGCGGAATCGACGCCGCCGGTGCCGGCGGCTACGACGGCGGCGGCTTCGACGGCGGCGGGTTCGGAGGCGGCTTCGACGGCGGCGGTTTCGGGGGCGGCTTCGACGGCGGGGGCGGCTTCGGCTGAGCGCGAACGCCGCCCTCGATGTCGGAGCCCGCGCCTAACCTGGACTGATGCAGACGACACGATCCGTGCGGCCGTTCGAGGTCGTCAGCGAGTACGTCCCCTCGGGAGACCAGCCCCAGGCGATCGCCGAACTGGCCGGTCGCATCAACGCGGGTGAGACCGACGTGGTGCTGCTGGGCGCCACCGGAACGGGCAAGTCCGCGACCACCGCGTGGCTCATCGAGCAGGTGCAGCGGCCGACCCTGGTGCTCGCGCACAACAAGACGCTCGCCGCGCAGCTGGCGAACGAGTTCCGCGACCTCATGCCGAACAACGCCGTCGAGTACTTCGTCTCGTACTACGACTACTACCAGCCCGAGGCGTACGTCCCGCAGACCGACACCTTCATCGAGAAGGACTCCTCGGTCAACGCCGAGGTCGAACGGCTGCGTCACTCCACGACGAACTCGCTGCTCAGCCGCCGCGACGTGATCGTCGTCTCGACCGTCTCGTGCATCTACGGGCTCGGTGCGCCGGAGGAGTACATGCGGGCGATGGTGGCGTTGCAGGTGGGGGAGCAGTACGACCGCGACGCGCTCATCCGCAAGTTCATCGCGATGCAGTACAACCGCAACGACGTCGACTTCTCGCGCGGCAACTTCCGGGTGCGCGGCGACACGATCGAGATCATCCCGGTGTACGAGGAGTATGCGATCCGCATCGAGCTGTTCGGCGACGAGATCGAGGCGCTGTACATGCTGCATCCGCTCACCGGCGATGTGGTGCAGAGGCTCGAATCGGTGCCGATCTTCCCTGCGTCGCACTACGTCGCCGGCACCGACACCGTTCAGCGCGCGATCGGGACGATCGAGGCCGAGCTGGAGATCCGGCTGAAGGAGCTCGAGTCCCAGGGCAAGCTGCTCGAGGCCCAGCGACTGCGCATGCGCACCTCGTTCGACCTCGAGATGCTCCAGCAGCTCGGATTCTGCTCGGGCATCGAGAACTACTCCCGTCACCTCGACGGTCGCGCACCGGGCGAGGCGCCGCACTGCCTGCTCGACTTCTTTCCCGACGACTTCCTGGTCGTGATCGACGAGTCGCACGCGACGGTGCCGCAGATCGGCGCCATGTACGAGGGCGATGCGTCACGCAAGCGAACGCTCGTCGAGCACGGATTCCGGCTGCCGAGTGCCATGGACAACCGACCGCTTCGCTGGGACGAGTTCAAGGACCGCGTCGGTCAGACCGTGTACCTCTCGGCCACCCCGGGCCGCTACGAGATGGGCATCGCCGATGGCGTCGTCGAGCAGATCATCCGCCCGACGGGGCTCGTCGATCCACAGATCGTCGTGAAGCCCTCGAAGGGACAGATCGACGATCTGCTCGAGGAGATCCGGGTGCGCGCCGAGCGGAACGAGCGCGTGCTGGTGACGACTCTGACCAAGAAAATGGCCGAAGAGCTCACCGACTTCCTCGGCGAGCACGGCGTGCGTGTGCGCTACCTGCACTCCGACGTCGACACGCTGCGTCGCGTGGAGCTTCTGACCGAGCTCCGGGCCGGGGTGTACGACGTGCTGGTCGGCATCAACCTGCTGCGTGAGGGTCTCGACCTTCCGGAAGTGTCACTGGTCGCGATCCTCGATGCCGACAAGGAGGGTTTCCTGCGCTCGGGGACTTCGCTCATCCAGACGATCGGCCGCGCCGCGCGCAACGTGTCGGGTGAGGTGCACATGTACGCCGACACGGTGACCGACTCGATGAGAGCGGCCATCGGCGAGACCGATCGGCGTCGCGAGAAGCAGGTCGCCTACAACCTCGAGAACGGCATCGATCCGACGCCGCTGCGAAAGAAGATCGCCGACATCACCGATGTGCTCGCACGCGAGGGCGCCGACACAGCCGCGATGATGTCCAAGCGCGACGCCGCCAAGCTCAAATCGGGCAAGGGCAAATCGCCGACCCCACGACTGCGGCGCGAGGGCATCGCCGCCGAGGGTGCCGAGCAGCTCGAGTCCACCATTCTGGATCTGTCGAACCAGATGCTCGCGGCGGCCGGTGAACTCAAGTTCGAGCTCGCAGCGCGGCTTCGCGATGAAGTGCAGGACATGAAGAAGGAGCTGCGCGCCATGGAGCGCGCGGGTCACGCGTAGGCCGACTCAGGGACAGTGCATCAGAGGCTTGGGCCCTGACCTGTCGAACGTGTGCGCCGTCATCGGCGCACCGCACAGCGGACAGGCCCGCTCGGCGCGCTCCTCCACAGTCGGCGGGGGAGTCGTCTCGTACGGGCCGACGGCCGCCGGGCCCGCCACCCGGATCAGCTTCGCGTTGATCCACGCGTACCAGCCGCCGGCCTCTCGGACTCGCGTGCGCAGCGGCATCCTGTTCTCCGTCATCTAATTAGTGTACTAACTATTCGTGGACGATATGCTTTTTCCATGACCGACGACATCCTGGCGCTCGAGAACCAGCTCTGCTTCGCGGTGGTGACCGCAGCGCGGAACGTCGTCGCCGTGTACAGACCCGTGCTCGAGCCGCTCGGGCTGACGCACCCGCAGTACCTCGTGATGCTGGCCCTCTGGGAGCGCTCGCCGCGATCGCTCGGCGAGCTCGCGGGCGAGCTGGCGATGGAACCGGCCACCCTCTCACCCCTCGTCAAGCGTCTCGAAGCGCAGGGGAGGGTGTCGCGAACGCGCAGAGTCGAGGACGAGCGCGTGCTCGACATCGCGCTCAGCGAGGTGGGCCGTGCGCTTCGGCAGGACGCCCTGGACGTTCCTCGCCAGATCATGCAGCGGGTCGGCATGGATGCCGGCGAGATCGCCGAGCTGCGCGCCGCGCTCGTGCGATTCGCGGGTCGGACGACCGACCCGGTGTCACGGTGACGCAAACTCGGTATCAGTTTCGTTGCAGACGCGTGAACTCTGTGCCACCCCCTTGGCATACTCTCCGGAGGCTCTTAGGCTCGGCTGAGGTGCGACGCAGCCCGATGCGGTAGCCGACCCCGGATCCGCGAAGTCCGCGATGCACCGCCGTCCCCCCATCGGTCCGATCACAGAGGATGCTTCATGCGATCTCGGTCATTCACGCGGTCACACCCCGACCGCTCGACAAACTCCATTCGTCGACGGCTCGCGCTCGGCGCTTCGGCCGGCGTGGCAACCCTGGCTCTGGCACTCGGTGGCCTCGTGCCCGCTCAGGCCGCGCCGCCCAGCGACCCGTCGGGCGGAAACGCCAAGGGCAACACGGTCGACATCAACCTCGTGACCGTCAACGACTTCCACGGGCGCATCGAGCAGTCCGGCACAGCCGCCGGCATCGCCCGGCTGTCGACCGCGGTCAATCAGTTCCGCGCCCAGAACCCCAACACGATCTTCGCCGCCGCCGGCGACATGATCGGCGCCTCGACGTTCACCTCGTTCATCCAGCAGGACGTGCCGACGATCGAGACGCTGAACGCGGCGGGTCTGGACGTGAGCGCAGTCGGAAACCACGAGTTCGACGCTGGCTTCGCCGACCTGACCGACCGGGTGATGCCGCTCGCGTCGTGGGAGTACCTCGGCGCCAACATCTACGACAAGGCCACCGGAGACCCCGCTCTTCCGGAGTACTGGATCAAGAAGTTCAACGGCATCCGCGTCGGATTCGTCGGCGCCGTCACCGACGAGCTCCCCTCGCTGGTCAGCCCGGCCGGCATCGAGGACATCACCGTCGGAAGTCCCGTCGAAGCCGCCAACCGCGTGGCCGACCAGCTCAGTGACGGAAGGTCGAACAACGGCGAGGCGGACATCGTCATCCTTCTCGTCCACGAGGGCGCGGCGACCACCGACATCTCGTCGGCGACCGACCCGAACTCACGCTTCGGCCAGATCGTGCTGAACGCCGACGACAACATCGATGCGATCGTGTCGGGTCACACGCACCTGGCATACAACCACGTCATCGACGGTCGTCCGGTCATCTCGAGCGGGCAGTACGGCGAGCGCTTCTCGAACATGGAGATCTCCTACGACCGCAAGTCGAAGTCGATCACCTCGATGAAGAACACGCTCTACACGATGGCGACCGCGTTCGACGCGTCCGGCAACGTCACCGCGTGGTACGCGGAGCCCGACCCGGCGATCGTCCCGATCGTTTCGGAGGCGACGGCGCTGGCTGCCGAGCTCGGCAGCGTGGTGCTGGGCACCGCGACGGCCAACTTCGGCCGTGCCGTGCGTGCGAACCCGGTGGGCGCGCCTTCCTTCCCCGAGAATCGAGGTGGCGAGTCCACACTCGGCAACTTCGTGGCCGACGTGCAGAAGTGGTCGCTGAACTCCGATCAGGATCGCGGCGTGCAGATCGCCTTCATGAACCCGGGTGGACTGCGCGCCGACCTGGCTTCGGGAGAGGTCACGTACGCCGAGGCGGCAGCGGTGCAGCCGTTCGCCAACACCCTCGTGTCGATGCAGCTCACCGGCGCTCAGATCAAGGGCGTCCTCGAGGAGCAGTGGCAGCCGTCCGGCGCGACCCGACCGTTCTTGAAGCTGGGAATCAGCGACGGGTTCACCTACACGTACGACCCCCTCGCGGCCACCGGCGCACACATCACCCAGATGTGGCTCGACGGCGCCCCGATCGAGCTCGGCGCAACGTACACCGTCGGCATGAACTCGTTCCTCGCGTCGGGCGGCGACAACTTCGTCTCCTTCCGCCTGGGCACGGGCAAGGCCGACAGCGGCAAGGTCGACCTCGAGTCGATGGTCGACTACTTCGAGGAGTACGACAGCGCGGCGCCCGACATCACCCAGCGCGCGGTGGGCGTGAACCTGCCCGGCGGCACCACGGTCGCCGCCGGCGCCTCGGTAACGGTCAACCTCTCGTCGCTGGATTTCACCCGCGATGAGATCGACGCCGACCTGGCCGTCGTCTCGTCGGGCGGCGTGGACCTCGGCAGCGCAACGGTCAACACGGCCTACACCCCCAACACCGACGAGGTGGGGACCGCGAGCGTCAAATTCACCGTTCCGGCCACCGCCAGCGGGGCGACGACGTTCGATGTCAGAGTGCCGTCCACGGGTACGACGAGTTCGTTCGTCCTGAACGTCACGCCCTGACGAGCAGCTGAACGACGGATGCCGCGGGGACTCGTTCCCGCGGCATCCGTCGTTCCCGCACTATCACGGGGTGCGCTCCCGGCGAACCCCGCGACCCGTGTCGGAGGGCCCGCCTAGACTTGACCGGTGCCCATCGTCCCTGTCGCCGCGCCCGGAAACACCAGTGGAAAACTCAGTGTCCGCGGTGCCCGCGTCCACAATCTGAAGAACGTCGACCTCGACATTCCGCGTGATTCCCTCGTCGTCTTCACGGGTCTGAGCGGCTCCGGAAAGTCCAGTCTCGCGTTCGACACGATCTTCGCCGAGGGCCAGCGGCGTTACGTCGAATCGCTCAGCGCGTACGCACGCCAGTTCCTCGGTCAGGTCGACCGACCCGACGTCGACTTCATCGAGGGCCTGAGCCCCGCGGTCAGCATCGACCAGAAGTCGACCAACCGCAACCCTCGCTCGACGGTCGGCACGATCACCGAGATCCACGACTACATGCGCCTGCTCTGGGCCCGCATCGGCGTCCCCCACTGCCCGCAGTGCGGCGAAGTCATCCAGCGCCAGACCGTGCAGCAGATCGCGGATCAGCTCATGGAGCTCCCCGAGAAGACGCGCTACCAGATCGTCGCCCCGGTCGTCACGCAGAAGAAGGGCGAATTCGTCGACCTCTTCAAGGAGCTCTCGGCCAAGGGCTACGCCCGCGCCGTGGTCGACGGCGACCTGATCCAGCTCGCCGAGCCGCCCGCGCTCAAGAAGAGCTACAAGCACGACATCGCCGTGGTCGTCGACCGCCTCGTCGCGAGCCCCGAGATCCTGAGCCGCGTCACCGACTCCGTCGAGACCGCGATCGGCCTCGCGGGCGGCATCGTGCAGGTCAACTTCGTCGACGAGGAGGGGGATGCCGCGTGGCAGTCCTTCTCCGAGAAGCTCGCCTGCCCGAACGGCCACCCGCTGCAGCTGACCGAGATCGAGCCCCGCACCTTCTCGTTCAACGCCCCGTTCGGCGCGTGTCCTACGTGTTCGGGTCTGGGCACCCGGATGTCCGTGGACGTCGACCTCATGCTGGGCGACGAGGAGGCCTCGATCCGCGAGGGCGTGCTGATCCCGTGGACGACGCAGGGCAAGGGGCTCTTCCAGTACTACGAACGGCTCCTGGAGGGCCTGGCCGCCGACCTCAACTTCTCGCTCGACACCCCCTGGCGCGACCTCCGGCTCGACGTGCAGGAGGCCGTGCTGCGCGGCGAGAACTACAAGGTCACCGTCAAGTGGAAGAACCGCTACGGCCGCGAGATGCGCTACTCGTCCGGCTTCGAGGGCGTCGTTCCGTACATCGAACGGCAGTACATCCAGGCAGACTCCGATTCGCAGCGCCAGCGCTGGTCGGAGTATCTCCGCGAGGTGCCGTGCCTCGCGTGCAACGGCGACCGGCTCAAGCCGGAAGTGCTCGCCGTCCTCGTGCACGGGCACTCGATCGCGGACGCGTCGCGCCTGAGCCTCGCCGATGCGCAGGAGTACTTCGCCAAGCTCCAGCTGACCGACCGCGAGGCGAAGATCGCCGCGCAGGTTCTGCGCGAGATCCGAGCTCGGCTGAACTTCCTCCTCCAGGTCGGCCTGAACTACCTCAGCCTCAGCCGATCGGCCGGCTCCCTTTCGGGCGGCGAAGCGCAGCGCATCAGGCTCGCGACGCAGATCGGCTCGGGGCTGACCGGCGTGCTCTACGTGCTCGACGAGCCCTCGATCGGTCTGCACCAGCGCGACAACCGCCGCCTGATCGAGACCCTGCTCACCCTGCGCGACCTCGGCAACACCCTCATCGTCGTCGAGCACGACGAAGAGACGATCCACGCCGCCGACTGGGTGGTCGACATCGGCCCGCGCGCGGGCGTCGACGGAGGGCACGTGGTCCACTCCGGGCCGCTGTCCGAGCTGCTCAACGACACCCGGTCGATCACGGGCGACTATCTGGCCGGGCGTCGGTCGATTCCGACGCCGACCAAGCGCAGGCGCATCGACAAGAAGCGGATGCTGACCGTCGTCGGCGCGCGCGAGAACAACCTCCGCAACGTCACGGTCGAATTCCCGCTCGGCGTGATGACGGCGGTCACGGGCGTGAGCGGCTCGGGCAAGTCGTCGCTGGTGAACGGCATCCTCTACGAAGTGCTCGCGACCCGGCTCAACGGCGCACGCCGCATTGCGGGAAAGCACACCCGCGTGACCGGGCTGGACAACCTCGACAAGGTCGTGCACGTCGATCAGGCGCCCATCGGCCGCACGCCGCGCTCGAACCCGGCGACCTACACCGGCGTGTTCGACCGCGTGCGCACTCTCTTCAGCGAGACGCCCGAGGCGAAGGTCCGCGGATACCAACCCGGCCGCTTCAGCTTCAACGTCAAGGGCGGTCGGTGCGAGGCCTGCTCGGGTGACGGCACGATCAAGATCGAGATGAACTTCCTGCCCGACGTGTACGTGGACTGCGAGGTGTGCCACGGCAAGCGGTACAACCGCGACACCCTGGCCGTGCACTACAAGGGCAAGAACATCGCCGAGGTGCTCGAGATGCCGATCGCCGAGGCGGCTGACTTCTTCGAGCCGATCCAGGCGATCCACCGCTACCTCAAGACGCTGGTCGACGTCGGCCTGGGCTATGTCCGCCTCGGACAGTCCGCGACGACCCTGAGCGGCGGCGAAGCGCAGCGCGTCAAGCTCGCGACCGAGCTCCAGCGTCGCAGCAACGGCCGCAGCATCTATGTGCTCGACGAGCCCACGACAGGACTGCACTTCGAAGACGTCGCCCGTCTGCTCGAGGTGCTCAACAGCCTCGTCGAGAAGGGCAACACGGTGATCGTGATCGAGCACAATCTCGACGTGATCAAGTCCTCCGACTGGATCATCGACCTCGGTCCCGAGGGCGGCTCCGGCGGCGGCGAGATCGTGGCGACCGGCACGCCCGAGCAGGTGGCGCGGGTGGACGGCAGCTTCACCGGCGCATTCCTCGCGGAGGTGCTCGGCCTCTCCGCGGTGCGCAAGGCCGGCTGACCGCCGGATGGTCAAGGTCAGCTCACGCCCCACCGTGGCCTACAAGCCGCGGCCGGGGGAGATCCCCACGAACCCTGGCGTCTACCGGTTCCGGGACGCAGCGGGGCGCGTGCTCTACGTCGGCAAGGCGAAGAACCTGCGTGCGCGGCTGTCGAACTACTTCGCGCCGCTGCACACCCTGCACGAACGCACCCGGCGGATGGTCACGAGCGCGGCATCGGTCGAGTGGACGGTCGTGGCCAGCGACGTCGACTCGCTGCAGCTGGAGTACATGTGGATCAAGGAGTTCGATCCGCCGTTCAACGTCCGTTACAAGGATGACAAGTCCTACCCGTTCATGGCGATCACCCTCGCCGACGAGGCCCCGCGCGTTCTCGTGACGCGCAATCGCCGCATCCCCGGTGCGAAGTACTTCGGGCCGTACCCGAAGGTGTGGGCGGTGCACGACACGATCGACCTGATGATCAAGGTCTTCCCGATCCGCACGTGCAGCGACGCGTCCTACAAGAAGGCGATGGCCACCGGCCGGCCGTGCTTCCCCGGCCAGATCGGCCGGTGCGGCGGACCCTGCTCGATGAAGGTCACGATCGAGGAGCACCGGGCGATCGTCGAAGACTTCATCGCGTTCATGGCCGGCGGCGACCAGCGATTCGCCAAGGAGCTCAGCTCCCGGATGCGCGAGGCATCGGCCGCGATGGACTACGAAGCCGCCGCCGTGTACCGCGACCGTCTGGTCTCCATCGACGCCGTGCTGTCAAAGAGCGCGCTGGTGCTCTCGCCCGACACGGATGCCGACCTCTTCGGCATCGCCGAGGACGAGCTCAGCGCCGCGGTGCAGCAGTTCGTGATCCGTGGCGGACGCGTGAGGGGCGTGCGCGCCACGACGATCGAGAAGGAGCTCGACATCTCGGGCGGCGAACTGGTCGACCAGGTGCTGCAGCGCGCCTACGGCGATGCCGCGCCCGTCGACATCCCGCGCCAGGTGCTGGTCCCGTCGCTTCCCGACGACGCCGTCGACCTCGAGGAGTGGCTGCGCGAGCGGCGCGGGAAGCTCGTCTCGATCCAGGTCGCGCAGCGCGGACGCAAGGCCGAGCTGCTCAAGACGGCGACGCTGAACGCCCAGCAGGCTCTGATGATCCACAAGACGCGACGTACGAGCGACTACGTGGCCCGCACGCAGGCATTGACCGATCTGCAGGAGGCCCTCGGGCTCGCCGAGGCGCCCCTGCGCATCGAGTGCTACGACGTGTCGCACCTCAGCGGAACGAATGTGGTCGCATCGATGGTGGTCTTCGAAGACGGTCTGCCGCGCAAGGACCAGTACCGCAACTTCGGCGTGCCCGAGACGACCGACGACACCGACTCGCTCTACCAGGTGCTCACCCGGCGCCTCGCGTATCTCGACCGGCCCGAAGAGCAGGACGAGCCGCAGCCCGAGCCCACGCAGGACGGCGAGGTCACCACGACGCGCAAACGGCCGCGCTTCGCCTACCCGCCCCAGCTTCTCGTCGTGGACGGCGGAAAGCCGCAGGTGGAGGCGGCGGCGCGCGCACTCGCCGACGCCGGGCACGAAGAGATCGCCCTGTGCGGCATCGCGAAGCGACTCGAAGAGGTGTGGATGCCGGGGGAGGAGTACCCGGTGATCCTGCCGCGCACGAGCGAGGCGCTGTACCTCCTGCAGCGCCTGCGCGACGAGGCGCACCGGTTCGCGATCACCCATCAGCGTCGTCGGCGTCGCCGTGACATCCAGAGCGTGCTCGCCGAGATCCCCGGGCTGGGCGATGCCCGGATCAGGGCGCTGCTGCGGCATTTCGGCTCCGTCACCGCACTCAAGCGGGCGACCCCCGAAGAGATCACGGAACTGCCAGGAGTGGGGCCGAAGCTCGCCGCCGCGATTCATGCGCACCTGTCGAATGGGTAGGCTGAAACCGACGACGGAGGCGGTCATGACGGACACTGAGGACAGCACCTCGGTGCGCCGCGACGCGGGCGAGGTCCTGATCGTCACGGGGATGTCGGGCGCCGGCCGATCGACGGCGGCGGACGCGCTCGAAGATCTCGGCTGGTACGTGGTCGACAACCTGCCGCCGCAGATGCTGCGTCCCCTTCTCGAGCTGACCGAGCTGGCCGGAGGCGCGCTTCCCCGGGTCGCGGTGGTCGTCGATGTGCGCGGGCGCGACCTGTTCGTCGAGCTCCCCGAGGTCACGCGGGCACTGCGTCACGGCCGACCCGTGCGCGTG
>Ga0247804_10000255_pt1 | contig 24724 bp, 26 predicted proteins | sample UWRJL029104C1_FD_181142 | JGI IMG/M metagenome (GOLD analysis project Ga0247804, IMG submission 181142) | Plant litter microbial communities from Arlington Agricultural Research Station in Wisconsin, United States - UWRJ-L029-104C-1 | ecosystem: Environmental > Terrestrial > Plant litter >...
ATACCGGTCCGGCATCCATCGCAGCCGATAGCTGCATAATACTAACGCCGGTTTCCGTATCGCCATGCAGAATAGCCGATTCGATAGGGGATGGCCCGCGATATTTTGGCAAAAGCGAAGGGTGAACGTTGATAATACCCGGTTCAAATAAGTCGATGATTGCTTGAGGGATAATTTTACCGTAGCTGACTAAAACACCGGTAGGCTTTTCACCTGCGGATTCGGTCAAGGCTTCGATATCTTTCGCGATCTCACTCATTTTCAGTGGTTGCCAAACAGGAATGTTATTTTCTAGGGCAATTTGTTTTACAAGCGATGCCTGCAACTCGCGGCCGCGGCCTTTGCGACTGTCGGGCTTAGTAACGACAGCACCAATAGTGAAGCCACGCTCAATTAATTCGCGTAGGCTGACGGCACTGAATTCATCAGTCCCAAAGAATACTATTGTTTTTGATGTGTGTGTCATAGTCGAGTGGCTCCAATTCACCTTTAGCGTCGAGAGTGTAAAAAGCTTTTGGCGCATCTTTAATGTGGTCGATAAAAACAATGCCGTTCGTGTGGTCAATCTCGTGTTGGATGACGCGAGCAAGGAAGCCGTCGGCTTTAAAGCGAACTTCTTGGCCTTCGATATTGATGGCCTTTACTCGAATTTTACTGTAGCGAGGAACGTGGCCGTATACGTTACTGACGCTAAGGCAGCCTTCGTAATCTTCAACTAATTTGCCTTCGTACTTAACGATTTCTGGGTTAATTAAGGTGGTGAACTCGTTTGATTCTTTGTCGTCGAAATCGCTGCGGACAATCACAACTCGGTCTAGACGGTCAATTTGAACAGCGGCTAGGGCGGCGCTAATTTCGTGTGGGCGAGAAGCTTCCCAATCAAGGGCCGACGAGGTCATGTCGGCGATAAGCTTCAATACTTCGTCGTTAACCTCGGTAACTTTAACAGACTTCTCGCGAAGGTTGGGGTTGGGAAGGGTGATGATGTCTTCTTTTTTCATTGTCATAAGTATATCAGAGGTGGGTAGGGGTTGGCTAGGGGTAACTTGACAAAATGCCATAAATTTGCTATGGTAACTACAGTTAATTGCAAAAATAAAAACAAAAAATGAGAAAACAATTCAATGTCAGAAGTATTTCATATTCCCGTAGAGTACGCGTCAAGTTATAAACCCGAGGTGCAGCCGAAGTCCACAGAGTTGGCGGAGGTTCGGCAAGAATCTGTCGTCGAAGTACCAAGCTTGCCTGAGGTAAGTCCGGCCGAACAGGATTCGCAGCAAACCGTTGCTTTGAAAGCTGCGGAAGTTGGTGTCCATGAAGCGCTTGAAACCAAATCTGTAAATGAAACAATTGATGGGCTAGATTTCTCTGAAAAAAATTATTTTTTCGTAGCCGGCAATAGCTATCATGCAGAAGCAGTAACGGGAACTGTCGCTACTCGTATGGAGGGCACGGGCTTGCATGGACGCGGTGGTCATATTACTCATGCTCATTATCGCAGCGACGACAATACAACAGACAATGCATGGGGTAGTCCAGACCGAGAAGCCCATTATAGCCGTCAGCCTGTAGAAAAAGTTGGTATTCGTGAAAATCCTACCTGGGATCATCAACGGGTAGAGAAAACAGTTCCAGCACCCGGCTGGAAGGGTAAACTTGGTTTGAAGCGGAAGTTCGCTACGACTGAGTACGTCAAGCGACCAGAGCCCGTATATACTTTTGATTATGAATTCGCCGCACCGTCTTATAGTGAGGATGCGAGTGCTATGGAGGCGGGAAATAATACGGCTCAGCATATTCGTTTAAACCTGAACCTATCAAAAGACCAGGCTGTACAACTTTCGAAAGCTATAGAAGCTGACCCGACCGTTGCACGATCGGTTGTCGATGCCTATGTGTCAAAAACTGGCGACATTGGCAAGTGGAATGCTGAAATTTTCAACGAAGACGGCAAATTTTACGACCCAGGTAAGCAATACGGAGACAACTTACTTGCTCGTGATGTTCGACCTAGGTACGATGCTACGCCTAACCTTAAGCCGCAAGTGATTGGGTTATTTACTGAAGAACCGCCGGCTAGGGCAGTTGCTACAGATCCACTCGAAAAAGCTGCTTAAGAGATAATTATTTATGCGAAAAACAAGCGCCCTGTGTGCTTGTTTTTCGTTTGAGGAATGGCCTACTGCTAAAGCAGACTTGAAGGGTCCAGGTCGTATTGCCAATGGGTATTGGGTACATGCTTCAAAACATCCGCCAATGCTTCGCGACGAGTACTTTTCAGTACCAACTGCCAGCGGAAGGTGTCGTGTTGTCGTTCGTAGAAGGCTGGTGTTGGGCCAAGGACTTCGATTTCCGGCGGAACGGTTGCCTTAAGGGTCGCCGATAGTTGTTTGGCAGCCTTAACAGCGCTGGCCTCTGTTTTGTAGACGTCAGTTAATTGCAGTAGGAATCGGAACGGTGGAAAGCCGGCTTTTTGACGTTCAGCAAGGGCGTATTGGTAGAAACCTTCGTAATCTTGCTTGAGGCCGAACTGCACCACGGGGTGAGTTGGTTGGTACGACTGCACAATTGTGACAGTTTCGCGTTCGTCACGGCCGACGCGGCCAACAACCTGAGCTAGTAACTGGAACGCGCGCTCGGCGGCGGTGTAATCGGGGAGGGCAAGGCCGCTATCGGCCTGGATCACTCCGACAGTGTGCAATTTCGGTAGGTCGAGACCTTTGGCGACAACTTGTGTTCCGATGGCGATGTTGATTTCGCCTGAATACAATTCTTTGTACCGTTCGTTGACTGTATCGGCATTTGCGTTGTCGCCGTCGAAACGGGCGATGATAGCTTTGGGAAATAGGCGGTTTAATTCCGATTCAATCAGCTTTGTGCCGATGCCTTTATGGATAATATCGGCTGATTGGCACACTGGGCAGGCTGTCGGAACCTTCTGCTTTGTGTCGCAAATATGGCATGACATCGTATAGGTGTCGGCATGTAATACCAGTGGTACATAGCACTTTGGGCACTGGGCGCTCCAGCCACAGTTTTCACACAAAGTAGTGCTGGCACTGCCGCGGCGGTTATGGAAAATGAGGGTCTGGCGGCCTGTGGCAATATTTTGTTCAATCGCCTCAAGGAGCTTGTTAGACAGGAAGCGGTGCTTCTTGAAATTCTCGCGTTTGGTCATGTCGACTAGTTCAACATGTGATGCTTTGCGGTTGCTGCGGGCAGATGAATCTAGGCGAACAATTAAAGAGTTGTTCGCTTCTGCTAAATAGCGATCGGCAATGAGCGGTGTAGCGCTACCGAAAATTACCCGAGATTCAGAAAGCTTTCCAAGTACGCTGGCTGCACGGAGTGCGGAGTAGCGCGGTGCTTGTTCTTGCTTGTAGCTTGGCTCGTGGGCTTCATCGACAATAATGGCACCCAAATGCGGAACTGGCATAAATAGGGCGGAGCGTGGGCCGATAACAACCACCGGTTGGTCGGCTTCGAGTGCTTGTTTCCAGGCTAGGTGACGGGTGGCTTCGGTCATGTGCGAGTGGGTAACAATGAGACTAGGAAAGTCATGCGTAAACTCGTCGATAATTTGGCTGGTGAGGCTGATTTCTGGCACTAAAACGATGACCGAGCGGCCACCGGCGATGGTCTGGCGGGCAAGTTCTTTGTACACCTCGGTCTTGCCCGAACCAGTGACGCCTTGCAGTAAAATGGTCCCAGTTTTCTGCCCCATAATAGAGGTAACTGCTTGTGTTTGGGCTGGGTTGAGTACAATTTGTGTTCGGTCTCGAGTGCTCACTTTTTCAAGCCGTTCTTGCACGCGGCGCTTGGTAGTAAGGCCGCGCGGTAGCACTGTTTGCAAAACAGTCGCGAGGGGAGTGCGATAGTACTCGGCGAGCCATAATGATAGGCCAATGAGGCTTTGTGGCAACGGCAACTCTTCAATCAAATCGCCAATTGGTTTCGTGTCGTACTTCGGCTTAGCCGATTCTTTGATAACCACACCAATTGAACTTTGCTTCCCGATAGAAATTGTGACCAACGCGCCAACTTGTAGGGGAGTCTCCGACTCATAGGTAAAAGTAGCCTGATCGGCACGAACAATCCTGGTAGGGGCAACCTCGTAGTACTTCATGTTTCTAGTATAGCAGTGGCGTCGGGCTATGGGCATAGCTTCTGAGACGGCTTCGCACCAGGTTCGATTGGGGCCCCTGCGCCCACTCTCGCTCGGGCTGCAGATGTCGTCAGAATCTACACCCGTAGCCCTCTGCTTGCGACACTTGAGAGGCGAAGAGTCTAGCGAGCTTGGCCCCCGAGGGGAGAAGTTCTGCCGTGTATTTCGACGACATCTGCAACCTGAGTGAAGTAAGGCGCAGAGGCCCTTACTGAACCCAGCGTGAAGCCGTCTCGAAATACACGGCAGGACTTCGACTTCTACCGGGATTCGCATGCTAGAATATAAGCATATGTATTTCGAAAGTCGCATCCACGCTGGGCAACAACTCGCCGCCGAGCTATTTGAACGCTATCGCTACGCCAACTGTGCTGTCGTTGCGGTAAGTGACGGCGGTGTGGTTGTGGGCGAGCAAATTGCCGCTTCTTTGCACTGCGTGCTGACTATGTTGCTTATTGAGGACATCAGCATTCCTGGTGAAAACATGAGTTTCGGAAGTGTTTCTGAGGGTGGCGCGTTTAGTTTTAACAGCCAGTTTTCCAGTGGTGAGATTGAAGAATATACCACCGAGTATCGTGGTTACATCGAAGACCAAAAGCGCGAGGCATTTCACCGAATCAACCACTTACTAGGTGACGGCGGCTTAATCGATCACGATATGTTGCGTGATCACACGATTATTTTGGTGAGCGATGGTTTCGATAATAGCGTCATGATTGATGCTGCTATTGAGTTCTTGAAACCGATTCGTATTGCCCGTCTGGTTATCGTCGCGCCGGTCGCTTCATCCTCGGCGGTTGACCGTTTGCATGTCGCTGCCGACGAGCTGCATATCCTTGATGTAAAGGCGAATTATGTGAATACAAATCACTATTATGATGCAAATGAAATCCCGTCTCACGAGGAAACAATCGAAAAGATTAACAAGATTGTCTTGAATTGGCGTTGACCTAAGTACATCAAAAAGTGTAGAATAAAAATCAACAACAGAACGTGTTTTGGAAATAATTGAACAAAGTAAAAGGGGATTATGTTAGACGTATTTATTACATCTCGGGTGCGACGCAAGATTGTAGTGGTCTATGCCAAATATCCAGATTTCCGTACGCACGTTCGTGGGCTTGCTAAGCTCATTAAGGAAGATCCGGGTAACATTCAACGCGAACTGAAACGCCTTGAAAAAGTCGGTTTTCTTACCAGCGAACGCCAGGGTAATACTAAAATTTACTCAACAAATAAGCAGTTCCCAATCTTTAAAGAACTTCAAAGTATCGTTATTAAGTCACAGCAACAAGCTGCCCGCCCAAAGCGCACTTCATCTGATATTGCCTAATGTCCGACGGCTTGTTCGATCGCATTCTTAAAGCCAGAGGTCTCTCTGGTGAACGGAAGGCGATTTTTCTTTCTCCGAATTATGACCTGAAGCATGACCCTTTCTTACTACCTGACATGCAAAAAGCTGTCGACCGCCTGGTAATTGCTCGCGAAAAACAAGAAAAAATTGCCATTTACGGCGATTACGACATCGACGGCTTGACCGCGACAACCGTCCTTATTGATAGCTTTGAAAAATTTGGTTTCAAAGACGTCTCTGCCTTTATTCCAAACCGATTCGTAGAGGGGTATGGCCTAACAATTAGCGCTGTTGAGAAGATAATCGAAGCTGGCGCCCAACTTATTGTCACCGTTGACTGCGGAAGTTTAAGCCATGCAGAAATTGCCCGCGCTAAAGAAATGGGTGTTGATATTATCGTTACCGACCACCATAACGTGGCTGAAATCCAGCCCGATGCAGTTGCTGTAGTAAACCCAAAACGATTACTTGCCGACCACCCCGAAGCCTATGACGGATATCTTTTGAAGCCGGAGCTTGCTTCCTCGACCGATTCAAAGCTCTATCCCTTCCTTGACCTAGCGGGGGTAGGTGTTGCTTTCAAATTAGTTCAAGCACTACAGACCCGCTTGCCTGGTTTAGAAAACGGCCAAGAAAAATGGCTCCTCGACTTAGTAGCGCTTGGAACCGTGTGCGATATCGTGACCTTAAAAGATGAGAACCGAACAAATGTGTTTTATGGTTTGAAGGTTTTATCGCAAACTCGTCGCCCTGGTTTGAAGGCTCTGATGGCGGTAGCGGCGGTGCGTCCGGAAACGGTTAACGCCCGGAGCTTAGGCTTTGGCCTGGGGCCACGTATGAACGCCTCTGGGCGGCTTGAAACGGCACAGTACGCACTTGACCTACTTACTGCGACTGACCCAATGGAGGCGCTAAGGTTAGCGCGTCAGCTTGATGACATGAATAAGAATCGTCGCCTCGAGCAAGATGAAATTTTTAAGGAAGCTTTAATACAAGCCGAAGAATTAATTAACGACCCCGTGCTGGTTGTCAGCGCTGAAGGCTGGAACCACGGCATTGTTGGTATTGTGGCTGCCAAATTACTAGAGCGCTATCGAAAGCCAACCTACGTATTGTCGGTTCACGGCGATGACGCTAAAGGCTCGGCCCGAAGCTACGGCGACTTTAGTGCCGCCGATGCTATCCGTGCATCCGACGACATTATTACTAAGGGTGGGGGGCACAAGCTCGCCGCCGGTGTTACTTTGCCGGCGGCTAATGTCGACGCCTTCCGCAAAAGCGTCAACAAATTTTATAAAGAGTTAAACCTTCGTGACCAATCGCTTTTACTGTTGCCGAAGGCTGATACAGATGCGGAACTTGAAGACTTGAACGAATCATTGCTTGCCCAACTAGCGACTCTCGAACCGTACGGCAGTGGAAACCCGCAGCCGATTTTACGGCTAAACGATATAGTGGTTACGAATGTTCGTCGCATGGGCGACAGTAGCCAGCACGTTAAGTTAACGCTAAAAAACACCAATGGTCGAACTATCGATGCCCTAGCTTTTAGTGCCCCGCAGCATTTTTTTGTTGAACCTGGTACGAGTATTCATGCTTGGGTGACGGTTGAGTTGAACGAGTGGAACGGTAATCGTTCGGTTGAAGGAAAATTGCTTCACCTTGAATTAGTAGACTAATCAACAAACGAATAAGCCAAATAAATAAGCCGACGATATCGCCGGCTTATTTTGTAGTCATTTCAGATTTATTTTTTAAACAACTTAGAAATTTTAATCGTTTGGTTAAACTCAAGCGCACCTAGTTTAAAGGCCTTAACTGCAATCCAAAGGCTGAGCAGCATGAAGCCAATCATCACAATCAGTGAAATTAATGATTGAACAGGACCAAGGTTATCAACCGTGTTGCGAATTAAGTTCACAACAGGTGAGGTGAGCGGGAAATAGGTAATGAAGTTTACAATTGGGTTACTTGGGTCGGTGGCGATCATCATTACGAAGTAGAACGGAATGAATGCGCCAATAAAGAACACACTCGAGAAACTGTTAGCTTCTTTGGTTGATGGTGCCGCAGCGGCAGTTGCGGTCATGAAGCCGGCGTACATCAAGAATCCGACGACCAAGAAGGCCAGACCGAAGAAGATAGTCACAGGGTCAAGTACGATTTTAGCGAAGTCGACACCGAACGGTAGGGCGATTCCATTACCCGTTTGCTGCATGACGACGAAGGCGATAATTGCCAAAAGGCCAAAGAATAGCACTTGCGTCAGTGATACCAAACTTACTGCCAATAATTTACCAACAATTAATGTCCGTGGCTTTACATAGGTCAGCACCATTTCCATTGAACGGTTTTCCTTTTCTTCGCTGACGCTAGTGAGCATATAGCTGACAGAGAAAGCAAAGATAATGTAGAACAGAATAATGAACAAGCCAGGGGCGATGTAGCCATTGATGCCAGCCGACTCTTCACCATTTTCGTAAATGGTAATTGTAGCGGCCGCGCCATTTTGGGCTAAAGCGATAACTTCAGCCGAACCGAGTGGCAAGAACAAGCTAGTGCGCAAAATATTATCTGCAAGCGCGCTAACGGTACTGGTTTGAGTGAGGTCGTTGGAGCTGAGGTATATTTGGTACGTACCGCCAGTTTTCAAATCGGCCGGGAAGACAATCAAGCCGTCTTTTTTGCCATTCTGCACTTGTTCGCGCAGCGTTTCGGTTTCGTTCGCGGGGCTAAGGCTGAGCTTGCTTGCCGCAACGACATCTTTATTAACGAGCCCGCTGTTATCAACGATGGCGACGTTTTTCAAATCTTTCGACAACTCTTCAATGCGGTTCGCGCTTGATTGATTGCCCAGGAAGGTGAGGCCAAAAATTCCACCAATAAGGAGAGGAATGGCAAGCATGACAATCCAGAAGCTTGGTTGGCGGACGATAGTTAAGTATTCATGGCGAATAACTGACTGTAATTTAGACATTTGCTACCTCATTCGAAAGGTGAGTGCTTTTTTCTTTGTAAATTTCCACAAATATATCCTCAATCGACTTAGATTTAAACTGCTTCTTTACTTCGGCTACCGTTCCGTAAGCTCGGGCGACGCCATCCTTCAAAATAAGTAGGCGATGGGCGAGGCGTTCAACCTCTTCCATAAGGTGCGTAATATAAATAACTGCCGTGCCTTGTTGTTGTAGCTCGTCAACGATATCCAAAAGCAACTTTCGGTTGACTGGGTCGAGGCCTTTGGTTGGTTCGTCCAAAACAAGTAGCTTTGGGTTGCCCATAATGGCTACACCAAGCTGAATTTTTTGTTGTTGACCGCCAGAAAGCTTTTTAATTTTTGTATTGGCTTTATCGGCGAGTTCAACGCGCTCCAGAAAAGCGATAGAGAAGTCGCGAGCTGCGTCGCGGGTCATGCCTTTAAGCTCGCCAAAGTAAATCATCGTATCCAGCACCTTTGAACGGGTGTATAGACCACGCTCCTCAGGAAGATAGCCAACAATTGAAGCTGTTTCAGGGCTAAGGGTTTTGCCGTTGACGTGCAAAGTGCCGCTGGTTGGCTGGTAAATGCCGAGAAGTGAACGAACAGTACTGGTTTTACCCGAGCCGTTCGAGCCAAGGAATGCGAAGACCTCTCCCGGTAACACATCAAAATTAAGTTCTTTTACAATTTCTTTATCGCCAATGGTGAGGCTGAAGTTTTTTACGCTTACGATAGGTTTTGTCATGTACCTTAGTATAACTGAAGAAATCGCAGTTGATATAGTCCTTATCCTTTTTAGAGAAGGATAATTATTTGCTTATTGACATTTTCACTTTACTTTGGTAAAGTATTTTTTATGACCAACACAGATAAAAAAATTTGGGATTCTCGACAGGCACAACAACTCGTGCAAGTTTTGAGTGAGATGAAAGATAGTTCGACTATTCAAAACTTTTTACGTGACGTTCTTACTGAAAAAGAAATTATTGAAATATCAGCCCGGCTTGAGGCTGCGCGTCTTTTAAATAGCAAACAAAAATATACAGCTATTTCTGAACAGACAAAGCTAAGCAGTCGCACGATTGCTCGAATTAGCGAGTGGCTTCAAAATGGCACGAACGGATATAAGTCAGCCTTTAGTATCATCGAAAAGCATCACCAGCATATTCCGCCAGCACGTGATTAGGTGATTATTCTTTTTAAAATAAATACGCCAGCATGTGCTGGCGTATTTATTGTGAAAAATTATTTAACAAAGGAGAATATTATGGAAAAGCAAACCGCAAAACCATACGTAATATCAGAAGAACTCGACCTATCGGGAATATACACGCAGCAAATTAACCTAAAAAACCTTGATGTTTTTAGAGCCAACCTCGATGCTGACCTAAAAGCTATGGGTAAAAATACGCTCTGGGTGTCTTCGGCGGCGCTCAATTCGGGCCTTGCTAGGATGGTTGATACTACAAATGTACCAGTTGTAAGCTTGGATGACCGATACGTTAAATTGGCCGATCAATACTTTGGTGTCTCGAGAGGCGTGGACGAAACGTTGAATGATGTCGGCTATGTGCCGCGTGCAAATTACGCATCCATTCAAAGCCAACTCGATAGTATACCTAAGTTAGGTAGGGAGGTTGTGCTCGCTGATGACGTATTATTTAGTGGCGAAATGATGGAATGGCTGATTAGTGAATTAGCTGCGAGAAATGTGAAAGTTGGTGGTGTTGTATGTGGCATCGCAATGGGTGAAGGCGTTGCGAGGCTAGGCGAAAATAATATTAGCGTTGAAGCATGTGAAGTATTTGAAGACGTTGAAGATGAAATTTGCGAGCGTGATTTTGCTATCGTTAGCGGGTCGGGCCGACGTATCGATAGCCTAAACGCAAACGCGCTATACTTTGATTCGAATAACGGCAAGCCGCAACAGTGGGCATGTATTCCACCTGAAGCGGTCGATGATTTTTATAAAAACGGCCTCATAAGGTCTGCGAGTCTTCTTCAGGAAGATGTTCGAATGGAATCAATAGGCAACTTTCTTGGCTACAACAACAGTGGGAACGCTAAACGGGAGATACTGCAACAATTGGAGGTGCGATTATGAGACGTTTTCAAATTGGCGTTATGGGCTCGGCTGCTGACCTTAAATACGATGCAACGGTCCAAGCTGTCGCTGAAAGAATAGGTGAATTAATAGGCGAGCGCAACGGGATACTTGTATTCGGTGCCGAAAAAGATGTCGACTCACTTTCAACCGCGGCCTGCCGAGGCGCTAAGAGAGCTGGTGGTCTGACGATGGGCGTTACCTATGGGAAGAATAAAGATATATGGCAAAAGGACGCCGATATTATTATCCCTTCGGGCTTGGAACGTGGGGGAGGGCGCGAAACGGTACTGGTGCTGAGTTGCGATGCAGTTATTGCAGTGAGCGGCGGCTCGGGTACGCTTACCGAGCTAGCAATTGCATACCAGGCCGATATCCCGATGGTTGGCATGCGCGGACTAGGCGGGTGGAGCGACAGGCTTGCCGACACTTATATTGATGACCGGAAGCGGCGCAAGGTAATTGGCGCCGTTACTGCAGAAGGGGCGGTTGAGATTGCTTTTCGTGAAGCAGCACTATACCGAGCCAAATATGCCTAACGCAATAAGCCGCAGCTCAATAATTAGCAGGGAAGATTCGAAACCCCCTTGTCATAAGGCATTTAATCTGTTAAAATGAATCCAATATGGTACAAGTAACACGTAAAGACGAACGAGAAGCAAACGAGAATATTATTCGACGTTTCAATCGAAAAGTGCTGCAAAGTGGTGTATTAGCTGACGCTAAAGCATCTATGCGTTTTTCTAAGGACATTAGCAAGGTAGAACGCCGTAAAAAAGCTATTATCCGTAAAGAACGTAAAGCCGACAAGCTTGCAAAAGCTCGTTTAGGCCTACGCTAGGCTATTAGCCCAGTGGCTTTAAAAGCACAACTCGATAACGATTTAAAAGCCGCCCTTTTGGGCGGTGATCGTTTTCGTACTGAAGTATTACGCGGTTTGAAAGCCGTGATTCTTAATGAGGAAGTTTCTCAAGGTAAACGAGACGAAGGTCTTGATGACACAACAATCGAAACATTAATTGTTCGTGAAGTAAAAAAACGTGCCGATAGCGCAACTCAATACGCAGCCGCTGGCCGCCCTGAGCTCGTTGAAGCCGAACAGGCTGAATCAAAAATTATTGAAGCATACCTTCCTGAACAAACCTCAGAAGCTGACGTCCAAAAGGTTATTGATGAAACAATCGCAGTTATGGGTGTTTCTGGCATGCAAGCTATGGGCCAGGTCATTGGTGCTGTAAAAGCCAAACTCGGTAACTCTGCTGATGGCGGAACGATTGCCCGATTGGTTAAAGCAACCTTAGCTTAAGCTTTATCCCGACTTCGCCTCTAACTTCTTTGTTATACTAAACAGTAATGAAAAAGTGGGCACAAAAACAATCTGGTTTTACTATTGTAGAACTATTAATTGTGGTCGTTGTTATTGCTATCTTGGCTGCTATTACGATAGTCGCCTATAATGGCATTCAAAACCGGGCGAAAAATAGCGCGGTACAGAGCGTGACATCGCAGGTTGCAAAGAAAATTAGCCTGTGGCAAGTCGATAACGCCGACCAAGCTCCAGCCGACCTGGCCACCGCTGGCGTTACCTCAACCGCCGGATCTAACTATGAATACACGCCAAACGGTGCCAACTGGTGCGTGACGGTAACAAGCAATAGTGTTAGTTACTACGCCAGCAATGTTTCAAAAAATCCGAAAGCTGGGGGATGCGCTGGGCATGCTCAAAATGGTACTGCTGTTATTACTAACTTGATGCCCAATACCAGCATGGAGGGTAACGCTACTTCGCTGAATAGTATCGGTAGCCCAACTGGGCGTGTTGTCGAGCGAATAAACGGGGTTGGCGCCTACGATGGAGACTATGTAATGAGAGCTACTTGGGCATCTGGTGGGTCTATGGGCGGTTACGGCAGTCTTACCACCGATGTTTTGCCTGTTGGAGACTATGTTGGGTCTATGTGGGTGAGGTCGAACGTCGCTTCTTTGGTCCGCCCGTACTTAGAGGGCACTGCTGGTAAAACTCCTATCGTAGCACCGACGACTACTACGTTAGTGCCAAACACCTGGACACGCATTAATTACGTCTTCTCGATAACTGGTCCTGGTACGATACGAATGTCTTGGCTTGGTCAAGGAACGGCAGTTGCCGGAAGCTATGTCGATATGGATGCCGTAATGCTGACCGCAAGCACGACGCTATACAATTTTGCCGACGGTAGTAATAGCAACTGGAGCTGGAACGGTACCGAATATGGTTCGACGTCAAAAGGGATTCCGCTTTAATGTATTCGTTTCCGCTGGGATTTGAGGCGATGAAGCAACGGGCTGACAAACAGTCAGGCTTTACTATCGTTGAACTGCTTATTGTGGTGGTAGTAATTGCGATCCTGGCGACCGTAACTATTGTTGCCTACAACGGCATTCGCGACCGGGCGCAAACAAGTTCGGTGCAATCCCAACTGTCACAAGCACTGAAAAAGGTGCAATCAGTAGCCATTATTAACAGCGAATTGTACCCAGCGACGCTTGATGATGCAGGCATCAAAGACGGCAACGGTATTACGTATCAATACACCAGCAATAATGCCGCGACACCGAAGACATTTTGTATCACCGCGACGCTTAATCAGACTCGTTCGTATTACATTTCAAGCAAAACGGGTAGCGCTCAGCAGGAGGGTATTTGCCCGGGCCATAATTTAATAGTTTGGTATGAGGATGTCGCAGGGGCGCCTGTGCCTACAACCCTTGGAAGTGGTGTTACGGTCGATACGACAGAACGGCGCGGGGGTGTATCGTCAATTCGTATCAACCCAGGTAAGGTTGGTGTCAGTTTTAGAAATAGCCCATATACTCTGGCGGCTGGTCAAGTTGTAACGGTGTCTCTTTGGCTTAAAAGTGACCCAGCCTGGGATGGCACGAATGGTAATTCAAAAATTAGATTTGGCGACGGTGTTAGTGGGGCATATCTGTCGGCCTGTGTATTTAACGGAGTAAAGCTTACGTGGAGCTTCGTGGAATGTTCGTATACGAGCAACGGGAGTTCGCCGACAGTTGCCGCCACTCTTGGTAACGATGGTACAGTCGGGGCAATTTGGGTTGATGATATTAGCGTAGGGATTTCGGGGCCATAACAACACTATGATGACTTTGACAAAAAAATGGACACAAAAACAATCTGGTTTTACGATCGTAGAGCTATTAATTGTGGTCGTGGTGATCGCGATTCTCGCAGCTATTACAATCGTTGCATTTAACGGTATTCAAAACCGGGCGAAAACAAGTGCGGCGCAATCCACTGTCTCGCAAGTGAGTAAAAAAATACTTTTGTATGCTGCTCAAAATGCCGATCAATATCCGCAAGACCTCGCTACTGCTGGTGTTACTGACACTACAGGGATTGAGTACACGTATAACAACGATGTTTCGCCACGAACGTATGGCGTCACCGCAACTAATGGGAACATTTCATATTACATCTCGAGTACTTCAGCCAAACCGACAGCTGGCGGCTATGCTGGGCACGGGCAGGGCGGGGTTGCTGCGATTACAAATTTAGCCTTAAACCCGAGCGGAGAGGTTGATGTTAATAATGTTAGTCCAAGCTTAGCTACTATTACTAACGACACGGCATGGGCTTCCAGCGGAAGCTCGTCGTTCCGCATTACTCCGACCAACTCGACCGGTAATGACAGTTTTATGAATCTCGGGGGTGACCAAGGCGGCTTCCGCATGGGCCTTCAGGCGGGCAAAACGTATACAGTGTCTGCGACAGTGCGTCTCAGCGCGCCACTGACAGGGTCAATTAGGGCGCAGGCTCGTACGCTTCTGACCTTCTATACAAGTGACACAGGGTCAATTACTGCGCAAGCATCGGCCCAAGCACCAAACATTGCCGGCGCAACTCGTTTGTCGAGAACTTTCTCTGTACCAGCTACGGCAACTGCAGCCTGGGTACGACTTTATAACGGCACAACTCTGGGCGGCGGTGATGTTTGGTGGGATGGAATTATGGTTACCGAAGGCTCCACACTCTACAATTACGCCGATGGCGCTTCGGCGAATTGGGCATGGAGTGGAACGCCTCATGCATCGGTCTCCACGGGAATACCGCTGTAATAAGTACGCATATTAAAAAGTCTCCAGGCGCTTAAACCTCAATTTGAACTAGAAATAAAGGGGTAAAACCTTTATCATAGAAGTAATGATTATATTTTTTGGTCCAGCCGGTGCTGGAAAAAGCGTTCAAGGACAAATTTTAGCGGCCCGTATGGGTTGGCGTTGGTTAAGTGCCGGCCAGCTTTTGCGTGATTCGCACGACCCAGAATTAATTTCTACAATGCACGAAGGTAAGCTAGTGCCTCATGACAGCATTACTAAGATTATGGGCGAAGCTATTCTTAAGGCTGGCAACATTCAGCAAATTATTCTCGACGGTTTTCCGCGAGAACTCGACCAAGCGCAGTGGCTTGTTGATAGCCAGCCACAACATGGCCGCTCTATCGGCTTGGTAGTTGTATTGGAAGTGCCTCGCGAGGAATTATTAAAGCGCCTAGCGATTCGCGGCCGCGTTGACGATACACCCGAAGCGATCGACCAGCGGTTAAATATTTATCGTCAAGAAATGTATCCAATCCTTAGCCTTGTAACCGAACAGCACATTCCGGTTGTTCACATTGACGGTGTTGGCTCGGTTGGTGAAATCCACGACCGTATTTTTGCCGAACTGAAGAGTAGGGAGCTAGCGGCCTAATGCAAAAAGTTAAAACGGCAGCCGAAATTCAAGCAATGCGCGAAGGTGGCAAGATTCTTGCAACTATTTTTAGAGACCTTCGACCGCGCGTCGTACCTGGCGTCACCGAACTTGAGCTCGACGCCTGGGTTGCAAAAGAAATTAAGCGGCACGGTGCAATTGCTACCTATAAAACCAGTGAAGTCAATTTCCCGGCAGCTATTTGTATTTCTACAAATGAACAAATCGTTCACAGTATTCCAACCAGCTACGTACTACAGGCCGGCGACCTTGTCGGCTTTGATTTAGTGATTACCTACAAAAATATGAAAACTGACAGCGCCTTTACGATGGTTGTTGGCGACAAGCCAAACGGTGTTCAGAAGCATTTATTGAAAGCGACCGAACGTAGCCTTTACGCCGGCATTGACGCTATCAAAGGTCCTTCTCGCATTGGTGATATTGGCGCAGCAATTGAAAAAGTCTTGAAAGATGGCAAACTTGGTATTATTCGCGAACTCGTCGGGCATGGTATTGGCCACGAAATGCACCAACCACCTGAAATTCCTAACTATGGAAAAAAGGGGAGTGGCGGCTTCTTGAACCCTGGTGATACAATTGCTATCGAACCGATGGCGACCCTTGGTGGCGAGCGAATTATTCAAGAGGATGATGGCTGGACAATTAGCACTCGCGATGGCAGCCTTGCAGCTCACTTTGAGCACACTGTTCTTGTTACTGAAGACGGCGTCGAAATCTTAACTCAGCTTTAATAGTCTTTTAGGACTATTTACGACAGCTAGCTCTTGTCGAACCTGTACCACAAGCGCTATACTTAGCATCATGCAAGAGTCTTCTCAATATGCTGTCGGTCTCGATATCGGTACAACAAAAGTTCGCGCAGTTGTAGCCCACATTGACGGTTCCACTGGCGTACCTACTATCGTAGGTATTGGCCAAGCAGCAAACACAGGTATGCGCAAAGGTGTCGTAGTTAACTTACAGGGCCCTGGCCACGCTATTGATGAAGCGTTGGGTGAAGCGGAGCGCATGAGCGGCTACCAAGTCCACGCGGCGACAATTAGCGTCAACGGCTCACACATTCTTACTACCCACGCCGACGGCATGGTGGCGGTTGGTGGTTCAGATCACGAAATTAACCGTGAAGATTTAGCTCGTATTGAAGAAGTCTCTACCCTCGGCAAAGTGCCAGCCAACCGGGAAATCCTCGATGTTATCCCTCATGCTTACAAGCTTGATGGCCAAGATAACATCAAAGACCCAATTGGCATGACGGGTACTCGCCTTGAAATTGACGCCCATGTTATTTCGGCGCTCACTCCTTACTTAGTGAACGTACAAAAGGCAGCTGAATCGGCCCAAGTGCAACCGAACAATATTATTCCTACCAGTATGGCCGCAGCTCGAGCCGTATTAGGTGAACAACAACTCGAAAACGGTGTTGCTGTTATCGATATGGGCGGCTCAACTACTAGCGTTGCTGTCTACGAAGAAGGCGACCTACAGTATGTTGGCGTTGTACCGATTGGCGGTGTGAACATCACTAACGACCTCGCGATCGGTCTTAAGACCGACCCTGAAGTTGCCGAAAAGATTAAACTCGAACACGCCTCAGCGGTTATTCGCGAAGCGCATTCAGGTGTAAGTATTAAGCATGAAGGTGAAATTCAAACTTTCAATACTGCTGATATCGATGAAATCGTTGAAGCTCGCCTTGAAGAGATTTTCGAAGGCATCCAAAAAGAACTGAAGAAAGCCGGACGTGCTGGCAAATTGCCAAGTGGCGTGGTATTCACTGGTGGCGCATCGCAATTGAAACACCTTGCAGAATACGCTAAAACCACACTTGGTTTAGCAGCTCGTTTAGGCCAACCAACCGGTTACGGTGGGGTAGCTGACGATATCAACAAACCCTCATTTGCTACAGCTATTGGCTTGATGCTTGTTGACGCCGAACGCGGCGCTCCAGCTAAATCAAACGGCGCGAAGAAGTTCAAAGCACCTTCAGCTAAGAGTATTACGGGCAACGTGAGCAAAATTTTTGGTTGGTTCAAGCCGTAGTAAAATACTTGTTCGAACACATAAAAATATCATTCTTTACGGCCTAGCTGCTCGTGGTATACTAGGTAAAAGAGATAAATCTACCCGGGGAGAATACAGGCATGCCTGAAGTAAAACCAAGTGACATTCAGACCTTCGCTAGCATTAAAGTTGTTGGTGTAGGTGGTGCTGGTGGATCAGCAGTAAATCGTATGAAAGAAGCCGGCTTGAACGGTGTACAGTTCATTGCAATGAACACTGACGCCCAAGCGCTTCATAATAGTAAAGCTGATGTAAAAATTCACTTAGGCCACAGTACTACTGGTGGTTTAGGCGCTGGCGCTGACCCAACTAAGGGTGAAGCTGCTGCAAACGAATCACGCGAAGAAATTAAAGAAGCCATTACTGGCGCTGATATGATCTTCGTTACCATCGGTGCAGGTGGTGGTACTGGTTCAGGTGCTGGTTACGTTGTAGCCGAAGTTGCCCGCGAAATGGGTATCTTGGTTGTTGGTGTTGCTACTAAGCCATTTAGCTTCGAAGGTGAAAAGCGTCGCCAAAACGCCGATTGGGCAATTAGCCAACTTCGCCGACACGTCGACACGCTTATTACTATTCCAAATGATCGTCTCCTTCAGACAATCGACCGTCGTACTCCGCTTCTTGAAACCTTCAAAATTGCTGATGACGTTCTACGCCAAGGTGTCCAAGGTATTTCAGAGCTCATTACCGAACATGGCCTCATTAACCTCGACTTTGCCGATGTTAAGGCTATCATGAGCAACGCCGGCTCGGCCCTCATGGGTATTGGCCGCGCGAGTGGCGACAACCGTGCTGCTCAAGCTGCACAACAAGCTATCGAATCACCACTTATCGAAGTTTCAATCGATGGTGCCCGGGGCGTTCTATTCAACGTTACTGGTGGCTACGACATGAGCATGTCTGAAATCCAGGAAGCTGCTGAAATCATCACCAGCGCTGTTTCGCCAGATGCAAACATTATCTTTGGTGCAACCCTTAAGGCTGACATCGAAGACGAGCTCATCATTACCGTTATTGCGACTGGTTTTGACACCGCTTACTTCCACGAAGAAGCTGAAGTTAAAAACACTGAAGTCTCTGAACAAATGAGTGCTGCAATTGACTCTACCGAAGTAAAAGACATCGACCTAAACCTCGACCACAGTGAATCTGCTGCCATCTTTGCTGAAGAAAACACTGAAAACATGTGGAACCAAACAGCGCCAGAAGAAGAGGACGAGTCAGATACTCCAGCCTTCCTTCGTCGCCGCAAGAAGCGCGAAAAGAAAAACAAGGAGTAGTTTTAATGACAAGAATCGTTATTGGAGATAGTCGGGTTATTGAATCACGAGAGGTGAGTGACGGTGTTACTATTCGTCGCCGCCGCGAAGCTCCAGACGGTACTCGTTTTACTACCTACGAGCGAATCGAAAAGCCAAACCTTGCCATCATTAAAAAAGATGGCTCGCGCGAGCTGTACGACCGCGATAAACTCGCAACTGCTATTAAACGCTCTGTTGGTAAGTTCTTTACCTCAGAAGTTGAAGTTGAAGAGATGATCGACGTCATCGAGGTCGGTCTCTACGCCTTTGGTGAAACCGAAATCACTTCAAAGCAAATCGGCGATAAGGTCCTCGATGAATTGGCCGGCCGTAACGAAGTAGCCTATGTACGCTTCGCCAGTGTCTACCAAGATTTCAAAACATTGAATGACTTTGTAGAGATTCTTGAAAAGCGACGCAGCCAGAAACAGGGTCAGTAGGGTATTGGTATGCGAGTCGTGGTGATATACAAAGAAGAAACTGATTACGCCCGCCAAGTTACCGATTATATGCGCGACTTCGAACGACAAACTGGCCACGTGCTAGAAACGTTAAACCCTGAAAGCCCAGAAGGTATTAGTTTTACCGGAACTTACGACATACTGGAATTTCCAACTGTTGTTGCCTTGTCTGATGATGGCCACTTACAAAATCAATGGCGCGGCCTGCCGTTACCAACTATTAATGAGGTGAGTTATTATGTCTAAAGTTAAACAATTTGTAGCTTATTTCAAGCACGACGATAAGCGCATCCGCGACAACCGCTGGATTTTTGTAAGCATGCTGGTTGGTGCGCTGTTAAGCCTACTTGCAGCCTTTGTATTGTCGGTAGAGGCAATCGAGTTAGCGAAGAACCCTAATGCTGTACTGGCATGTAGTATTAATATTATCTTGAACTGCGCAACTGTGGGCATTCACCCAAGCGCATCGTTACTTGGCTTTCCAAATAGCTTCCTTGGACTAATAGCCGAACCGGTCGTTATTACCGTGGCAATTGCCGGGCTCGCCGGTATCAGCTTCCCACGACGCTTTATGTTTGCGGCACAAATTGGTTATACACTCGGCTTCGCCTTTGCGGTGTACCTATTCTTTACGAGTATGTTTGTTATTCAGGCTCTCTGCCCATGGTGCCTGCTCGTAACCGTATCAACTACATTCGTATTGTTCTCGATTACTCGTTATAACATTCGCGAAAATAACCTCTACCTCCCTAAGAAGATCCAAAAAGCCGCTCATACCTTTATCGAAAAAGATTACGACAAACTGCTTCTTGGCATTTTGATTGTTGCTATGATTGCCGGCATCTTCTTGAAATACGGCGAGGCACTGTTCGTTTAAGAACAAAACCTGTTCACTCACTTTTGAAAACGGCTTCGCTGCCGGGTTCGAACGGGGTAACCACCCTTTCTCACTCGGGCTGCAGATGTTTTCAAAAGCAAGCGAAAGGTTTTGTTCTTAAAGCAAAGGCTGGTCTCGTATTTGATAAATGAACACAAAACAAGTACAATAATGGCTAGAAACGTTTGAGCGGCTATCAACCGCAAGTTTTGGGAAGAACGGCTTGTCTAGCTACACCTGCGAGGGTGGACAATCCAAGTAGAACCCAACGCGCACGCTGCGTTAAAGCGACCAACCAAGTGCTAAAAGAATCATTTCTTTTGGAAGTCAGATGGTACCTCCCGATTTATTGGGATCTGACATTCAGAAGAAGTGATTTTTTGTTTATTTTAAGGAGCTTAGTATGACGAGTGAATTTGAACCAGTGCCAAGTTTCGTGATCGACGAAATGCTACCAGATGAAATTGATGCAGCTACGTCGATGCGGAAGCAGTCTTGGATTGACACCTACACGAACCCAAGCTTGGGCATTACAAGTGAGTGGATTGAAGAACGGTTTGCGGGTCAGCTGTCAGGTGACAACCGTGAGAATCGTACTGAGCGCTTTTTAAAAAATAAACAGTCTGGCAAATTCAACGCCTGGGCTGCACATGATGACGCCGGGAATATTATTGGCTCAACGACACCATTTATCGAAAAGGATGGCAGGCAGAGAGTAGGCTCGATCTATGTCGATAAAAAGTGGCATGGAAAAGGGGTAGGGAGTCAATTGATGCAAAAAGTAATTGGTTGGTGCGACCCAGCCAAGCCGATTTACCTCGAAGTCGTTACTTATAACGACAGAGCCAAGGCGTTCTACCAAAAATGGAATTTTGAAGAAATACCAAATAGTGAAGCGCTATATGACAACAAGTTACCAGAAATTACGATGATTCGCCAACCACAAAACACCCAAGGAGAAACCAAATAATGCAATTCAAAGCCAACACCCGTCGCCGCGCACTCGAATACGAAAAAGACATCGCCCAGTACTGGAAAGATAATCAAACTTTCGAGAAGTCGATTGAACTTCGTCCAAAAGAGAATTCATACGTGTTTTACGATGGCCCTCCCTTTATTACCGGTGTGCCACACCACGGAACACTGCTTTCGAGTGTCGTTAAAGACGCCATTCCGCGCTACCAAACTATGCAAGGCAAGCGTGTTGAGCGTGTATGGGGATGGGACTGCCACGGCCTTCCTGCTGAAAACTACGTTGAAAAGAAGCTTGGTATTACTGACCGTCACGAAATCGGCACAACCATTAGCTTGGCGGATTACATTACTGCTGCACGCGAAAGCATGGTCCAGACTTCAGGCCTATGGGAAGACACCATTACTCGTATTGGCCGTTGGGTCGACTTTAAGGGCGCTTACAAAACCATGGACAAAGATTACATGGAATCTGTTTGGTGGGCCTTTAAAGAGCTTTACGAAAAGGGCAAAATTTACGAAGGCGAACGTGTACTTATGTATGACACAAAGTGGGCGACACCGCTTTCAAAAGCTGAAGTTACTATGGATGCTGGTGCGTATATCGACGTCACCGACCCAAGCGTGTATACAAAATTTAAGTTAGTCGATGAAGACGCTTACTTGCTCGCTTGGACAACCACGCCTTGGACACTTCCTGGTAACACTGCCGTTGCGGTAAATCCAGAAGTCACCTATAGCAAGGTCCTTATCGATGGCATCACCTTGATTATGGCTAAAGACCTCGTGGAGAAAGTACTTACTAACGAGAAGCACCAACCGCTTGAATACAAAGTTGTCGGAACTGTTAAGGGTAAGTCCTTGGTTGGCAAAAAATACGAACCATTATTTGAAGACCTCGGCGAAAACGCTCACCAAGTATGGGCAGCCGATTACGTAACCACCGAATCTGGTACGGGTATTGTTCACCTTGCCCCAGCCTACGGTGAAGAAGACTTCTTGCTTGCCCAAGAAAAAGGCATTCCTATCGTTCACGTATTAGATGAGTACGGTAAATACATCGAAGGCGAGTGGAAAGGCTTGGACGTTTGGGAGAACAACAAACTTATCGCCAAAACCCTCAAAGAGCAAGGTATTGTTTGGAAGATTGAATACATCCGCCACGAATACCCGCACAACCCACGCACTGGCCACCGCCTTATGTACCGCGCGCACCCAAGCTGGTTTATGGACATCGATGGCCAGCGGGTTGAAATGCTCGAACAAAACACCGAAAACATCAACTGGTTCCCGGAACACATCAAACACGGTCGTTTTGAAAAGACCATTGAGACCGCACCAGATTGGAACCTTAGCCGCGACCGCTTCTGGGCAACTGCTATGCCAGTATGGAAGGGTGTCGATGCCAACGGAACTGAGAAAATCAAAGTCATCGGTAGCTATCAAGAACTTAAAGAACTCAGTGGTGTTGAGCTTGATGATTACCACCGCCCGTGGGTAGATGACATTACCTTCGACATCGACGGGGTTACCTACACCCGCATCGATAAGGTACTGGATGGTTGGTTCGAATCAGGCTCTATGCCATTCGCACAATTCCATTATCCATTCGAAAATGTTGAAAAATTCGAAGCTAATTTTCCAGGCGACTTTATTGTTGAATACGTCGGCCAGGTTCGTGCGTGGTTCTACTACGTACACGCCGTTAACACTGCATTGTTTGGGCATAACGCTTACAAGAATGTGATCGTAACTGGAAACATTGCTGGTAACGACGGCCGAAAAATGTCGAAGTCGCTAGGTAACTTTACTGATCCGAATGAACTGATGGACAAGTTTAGTGCCGATTCATTGCGTTTCCTTCTGCTCTCAAGTCCACTCCTATCAGGTGAAGATTTCACCCTCCAAGACAAAGAAGTAGGGGACGTTGCCCGCAAGCTTAGTATGGTCTGGAACATGTACGACTTCTTTACACTGTACGCCGAGGTTGATGGCTGGGAATTCGACGGTACTGTTGTTGACCCGAGCGACGAAATCGACAACCCGCTCGACCAATGGATTATTAGCCGCGTGCACCAACTTATTAACGAAATTGAAGAAAAGATGGACGGTTACGACGTTGCAGCCGCTGCAAAACCAATTCTGCCATTCCTCGATGACGCTTCAAACTGGTACGTGCGCCGTTCACGACGCCGTTTCTGGAAGAGTGAAGACGACACTGACAAAAATAACGCCTACCGCACGCTTCACTACGTGCTGGTTCGCCTCAGCCAAGCAATTGCGCCTTTCGTGCCATTCATGGCCGAAGAGCTGTACCGCAAGCTTACTGGCGGTGAGAGTGTACACTTGACCGATTGGCCAAAAGTGGGCCACGCCAACGAACTTGTCTTAAGCCGTATGGCTCGCACTCGCGAAATCATCGAACAAGGCTTAGCGCTGCGTATGTATAAAGATGATGACCAACAGCAAATTAAAGTTCGTCAGCCACTTTCTAAGTTGACCTACGCTGGTGAAGAACTTGAAAACTTCTACGCAAATATTATTGCCGAGGAAGTAAACGTGAAGGCAATTGAAAACGCACCGAATTCGGACGTTGAAGTACTGCTGGATAAATTCATCACCCCCGAACTTCGTCGTGAAGGCCTGGCCCGTGAGGTTATTCGTTACGTACAAGCTGCCCGTAAAAAGGCTGGCTTGAATATTGATGACCGTATCATCCTTAGCCTGACAGCTGATGACGAACTCGCTGTCGCTATCGAAGAACACGCCGAAGGCATTGCTACCGAAACCTTGGCCGCTGAAATGAACGCCGAAACCTACGACCACACAGAAACGTTTGAAGTAGAAAAAATGCCGCTTGGCATCTCGTTGAAAAAAGCCTAAACACCCTGGGCGTGAAATGACACCGTTCCTTGAACTTGGTATAATAAGTATAGGTACAAAGGTCGTGTCGTCTTTGTTGCACCTTAACCCTACGAGCGTTTCTTAGGGGAATGGTGTGTCAACGCGAACAGCTGTAGCTGTGCGATGACACGACGACGATTGATTGCGAGAGGGCGAAATGGACAATTCGTTACACCTTAAGGATGTCGACCAGTTCGACATCCTTAATATTAACGGCGCTACCAGCTTTTTGTTGCAGTTCGGTACTGTGCGTACAGTTCTGGACGTAGACGCTAAGCGTGAGGCGGTACTGTACTTAACCACGCAGGAATTAGAATTAGTTCCGATACGAACAGAGAAAGCAGAATTTGCGGAGGGCCATTGGCATGAGATGTATCTATCGAATGGGGTTGAGCTCTGGCTAAGCCATTTGCCCAGTGCTCCAATTTCTATCGCTGTGGTTGGTTTTATTCCAGCTAAAACACTGCGTTATAGTACAAGAGACATTCTTGAAGTACATTTTGAGAATCGTACTGAGCTTGGCGAGGGGATAGTAGAGCCGCACCTGACTCCGGTTTGGTTTGAACCGTCCGAGGCATGGTTCGCGCCACGCCTTGAAGCAAAGCAACGAAAGCACAGTGAAGTAGTGGTGCAGAACAGCCAAGGCCAATTAGCAATTATTGGCACCATTCGGGCGCAAGCCTTCTTCTATTGAAAGCGAGTAGGGAATCCCCCGGCTGTTACAAGCCGGGGTTTAACCCTTTTAAGGGCTAAATTATTGTTTTATATCAA
>Ga0247804_10000256_pt1 | contig 24703 bp, 25 predicted proteins | sample UWRJL029104C1_FD_181142 | JGI IMG/M metagenome (GOLD analysis project Ga0247804, IMG submission 181142) | Plant litter microbial communities from Arlington Agricultural Research Station in Wisconsin, United States - UWRJ-L029-104C-1 | ecosystem: Environmental > Terrestrial > Plant litter >...
CGAACTCGGCACCGCTAAGAATGAAAACCCCAACCAGGGTGCCTTCCTCATCGAAGAAATGACGCGATTGGTAGAAGAAGCCGTGATGATGGAGTTCGATCGCATCACGGATCGCGGCGGCGTATTGGGCGCCATGGAACGCATGTACCAGCGCAACAAGATCCAGGAAGAAAGCCTGCATTACGAAATGCTGAAACATACCGGCGAATACCCGATCGTGGGCGTAAACACCTTCCTCAATAAAAAAGGAAGCCCCACCATCATCCCCTCCGAAGTGATCCGCAGCACCACGGAAGAAAAAGAACAGCAGATCGACAGCCTCCGCAACTTCTGGAAAAAGAACGAAGGCAAAGCCGCCGAAGAAATTAAAAAATTAAAGGAAGTGGCCATCAACAACGGCAATCTTTTTGAGCAACTGATGCACACGGTGCGCTACTGCTCGCTCGGGCAAATTACGAATGCGTTGTATGAAGTGGGAGGGCAGTATAGGAGAAATATGTAGGTAATTACGAATTACTTTGGCGCTTTTTGTTTGAGGGGTTCACAACACCAAACAAAAAACATATCTTAAACTGCTGAAGACTAACCGCTTATTGCCTTCTTATAAAACATTCGTAATTCGTAATTATTATTGAAGTTCTTCGCACCAATACCCTGCATTCATCACCATCTGTTCCACTTCGGCCGGGGGAATGTTTTTTCCGACAACACGCAGGATATAATCATTGTCGTTGAGGTCAACATTCCATTGAAAAATCAGCGGGTGTATGTCCAGCGAGGGCGCGGCTTCCTCCACCCGGTTGTGATCGGTAAGATTGGTTTTAAAAACGAGGATTTCCATTTGATTAGCAGTAGGCGGTTAAGTTATGAATAGGTACGGTATTATTCTGCTGCCATGGTGCCGGCGTCGGCAGGTTTTCTGCCCCACCTGCCGCAGCGGTTGCGCCATTCGGTTTTGAACTTTTCTTTTTCTTCGGGGGTCATGTTTTCCCATTTGCCCTTCATTTTTTCGTTCCATTCTCTCTTACGGCCTTTCCAGCCACCCCGTCCGCCAAAGCCGCCGAACAATATTTTGCTGAGTACCAAAATGCCGAGGGCCTGTACAAAACTGATCGCTTTAACACCGATGATCTCCGGCAGGATCGCATTCCACAAGCCCATTACGATGGCGCCGAATAAGAGCACCGCGCCTGCAAAACAAACGATCATGAAGACAACTTTTTTTAACCAGAACTTTTTCATTGTATGATTTTTAACTGCCGGTAAAGGCATTAGTAATTTAATAATTCGTTTTTCAGTACCTGCAACCGGTCGCGCAAATGTAATACAGCGTATCGTTTCCGGCTGATGAGCGTGGCCACGCTTTCGCCGGTTTGTATGGACAGGTCCTTAAAAGGCACGCCTTCAATTTCATTTTGTATAAAGGCTTCCCGTTGTTCCGCCGGCAATTCATCCAATGCCGCCTGCAACGCTTCCCAAAAAAGATTGCGCAGGTATTCCGATTCAGGGTTGCTGTCGCCCGGCAATAAAAATTCTTTCCAGTCGAAACTGTCTTCTCCGTCGCCGCTGCTGCCCAGCACATCGTCGGCCAGCGGTAGTTTGTGTTTTCGGTAACTGTCGGTGATCTTATTCCGGGCTACTTTGAACAACCAGGCCGAAGCCTGTTCAATGGGAGCGGCGCTGCCGGCAAACTGGTAAAACACATCCTGCAGGATATCTTCTGCATCTTCGGTAGTGGCCACGCGTTGCCTGATGAAGCCGAACAATTTTTTGCTGACTTTTCGGATGGTATCGCTGATATTATTGTTGCGTTCGGCTGCCATTACAGGGCTTAGCGCCAGTGCCTCTTCCATATATAATGAAGTAGACGGGTGACGGTAACGGATATTTTAAGAATATCCAGATTTTTTTCACGTGTAAGTTCGGGGTGGAAAGTCAAAAGTCAAAATGTAAAAGTCAAAATTCAAAAACCTATATCTTAAGCACCCATTTTTTGACTTTTTACTTTTGAATTTTTAATTCAATGGTAAAAGTCCAGCACCGCATTGGTGCCATATTTATTGTGGGGCTGGATAGAGGCGCCCAGCTTCGTGTAATCGCCCAGGCAAATGTCGCGGTGGCCCAGCGAAGGCACACCGGTATCGATGAGGAGGGAAAGAACGATGTCGAGGGCGTCTTCGTTGCCATAATCACAACATTCGCCGAAGTAATATTTTTTGGTATTGCAGTCCGTACGCTGGCGCTGGTGGCCCACGTAACTTTTGATGCCCGAACTGTAGGCATGGCAGCGGGCGCTGTTGTAGCATTTTTCATCGGGGTACAACATGGCTTTGGGCTGCATGCTTTTCAGGCGCTTTACGAGGGACTGGTAATAATATTTGTCGTTGGCGATACCTTCATTGCCTTCCAGTTCGGCGTAAATTTTCAATACATTTTTGGCAAACAGTTCGGGATAGGTACGCACGAGGTTGAGGATGTAGATGATCTCGCGCTCCATCGGCGTCATGTATTTGGCATTGGCCGCGGTATTGCATTTCAGGTACTCGGGCTTATTCCATTCAGTAGAAAAATCCGCCAGCGGCGAAACTTCCTGCGCGGTAGCGGCAATAGAGACCAGCCCGCAGAATGCAAGTGTGCAGATCATTGATCGTATCGGTGTTGACCGGTTTGCCATAGTACCGCAATCTGCAAAGAATATTGATAGTTCATTGCAAGTGAAATGTCATTTAACAGAGTATTAAGATGGGAGTAGCAAGTAGCAGGAAGAACGGCTGCATTTCCTGCTACTTGCTACTCCCATCTTGCGACTTGCTACCGCACTAAAGATCCAAAGAAGATACCGTTCATGAACAACTTATTCGTGCCCAGCCACAATGCCCTGAAGCAAAGATTATCGGCTATCGAAATAACCCGGCCGCTGCCCAGCGCATCTACGTTTACCTCGGCCATGTTCTTTACCAGCCCGGCATTGGAAGGATGCAGGTAACCGCTTTGCAAAGGGTTTGACGTGAACACCACCGGTGCACTGTAAGCGCCGTTGTTGCGGTCCATGTACAAACTGTTTGATTTGAAAATGGAAATGCTGCTGTTGCGGTAACCGTAACAAAGGGGATGCGTTACATCCATCTTCGCTTCGAAAATGGCGCCCGGCATGTCTTTGGCGCGTTGCTCGTCCTGGCGGTTGGACCAGGGCAGGCTGGTGGTCGTATCTTTTTTGGCTTCGTCTTTTTTAAAGATCACTTTGGTAATGCCCGCGCGGCTGAGGAATTGCGTGGCTTCTTCGCTGGCGATGAGCGTACCGCCGGCGCTTACCCAGGCGCTTAGTTTTTCCTGCGTGTTCTTGTCCATATTACTGTAACTCCCCGCGGCCATGATGATGGTATTGTAGCGGGAAAAATTCGTGAAAGGCAAACGTTCCACTTCCACCATACTAACGGGGATGCTGAAACGCTGATCCAGCAGGTACCAGATCTCGCCTACATCATTACCGCTGGTGCCATTGCCACTCATCAGCAGGATTTTTGGCTGGCGCAGGCTGGCAAAACTGTTGCTGCCCAGGTCGATGCCGGAGCGGGATAAGCCCGAACTTAAATTATACACGGTAACACCTGATTCTTTCGCTGCGTCACTGATCCATTTATATACATCCGCAGCGCCGGCCGATTGCGTTCGCACCGGTATCAATATGGTTCCATAACTGAATTTCCTGCCGCCCGATTCGAATATTTGCGTGGCCGTTTTGGTGGACAGTCCCCGTTTTTGAAGGGTGTACAATAATTTCGGCCCAAAATAATCATCCCACTCAAACGCATAGCCATAATCGCTTTGCCCGCCTTTGACCTCGCCCGCGGGTTTATTGGCAATCGTTAATTTATCGCCGAAGGCAGTAGCGTCAATGGCGGTCAATTCGGTGTAAGGAAGGTTGAAAGCCAATGGTAAGGTCCAGCTGCTGATATCGTAAAAAAGACTGTCCTGGTATTTGAACATCTTTTCAAAAATGCCTTTGATGAGTTTGAACTGGCGTTGCTGCGCAGGGATCACCCAACTGCTGCCAGGCTCGAAGTTTTTTCCTTCTGCAGTAACGGTTTTCTTTACCGGTAATATTTCGATTTGGTGGCGCAACAGCATTTCGAGTAAAATGACGGCCTTACTTTTATCATTGTTGTCGCTGAATAAATAGCCCTTAACCGGCGACGCGGCAGCTTCTTTTTGGGCATTTACGAAGAACCCGCGCTGGTAATCCAGTAGTTCCGTCCGCAGGTTGCGCGCTGCTTCCAGCGTGGAAAGCGAAGTAATGAACTGGTTGCGGATGGTGAAGGGAAAAGTCAGCAGGCCGTTGTCCGTTTCCTGTGCGTGGCCGCGGCTGCTGGCCTGTTCAAACAAGATACCGATAGAGCCGTTCACGTCGGGATAGGTAGAGCCCTTGCCATAATAAAAATCATCGTAGCCTTCTTTGGTGAAATACAGGGAACCTACACTGTCCAGGTATTTCGCGTGGTAATTGCCGATCAGCCCTGTCAGTTCCTGGTTGCGTTTGGGCGTATTTGGATTGACACGGGATGGAACGCCCGGCTGGAAAAAGAAAGTAGCATTGCTGCCCTGCTCGTGGTGATCAGTTAAGATATTGGGGTTCCACTCATGAAATTTTTTCAGCCGGTTTCGACTTTCGGGTTGTTGCGCCGGCAGCCAGTCGCGGTTCAGGTCAAAATAATAATGGTTCGTTCTGCCGCCGGGCCAGGGCTCGTAAAATTCCCTCGAAGCGGGATCGGTCACCTGCACGTTCATACTGCGGTTGGTATTTACCCAACTGGCAAAGCGGTTCATTCCATCGGGGTTGAAAGAAGGGTCGAGCAGGATCACGGTGTGCTCCAAAAGATCATCCATGGCCGCACCCTGCGCCGCTGCCAGGTAATAGGCGGCCAGTAAAGATGCATTTACGCCGCTTGATTCGTTGCCATGGATGCTGTAACCCATCCAAACCACGGCGGGCATATCGGCTATGTTTAACGCGGCCGAACGCTGCGGGTCCACCAGCAAAGCATGTTGCTGCCGGATGGATTCGATGCGTTTGATATTGGCAGGTGAAGAGATCGTCAGCAGTAACTGCGGCCGGTTCTCATAGGTAAAACCGGTTTCTTCGATGAGGATCCTGCCCGGATTGGCCGCTGCCAGGGCTTTCATGTAAGCCACCAGCCGGTCGTGCGAAACATGGAACTCGCCTACTTCGTGCCCGATCACCGATTTGGGAACGGGGATCGACGGGTTGTAGGTTACGTTGGTGGGGAGGTAGTAGGATAAGTTTTGAGACTGGCCGTTCATGCAAAGCAATAGCAGGAGGACAGGTAAAAAGAATTTTCTCATGCGTTTATTTTAGTTAGGGTAAGATATAAATATTTTGGGAAGCTGCCTTGCCATTGATCATTAAAGCCGTTGGTCAAAGACCAGGCGGCGGACCCACCTGTGTAATCTGCTAATCCGTATAATAAAACCTGTCTTTAATTCGTGTCTAAAATTCGTGCTATTGTTCCTCAATATGTTGTCGTCATATCCTCATCCACGCAAATGATATAATCGGCCTTGCCCTTGTTTTCGGCCAGCAATTTTTTAATGTCTTGTTGCGAAACAGTGCTGATGGTAGCGTATTGCAGGGCGGGCTTTTCTTTTTTCAAATACCAGAGAATGCCTTCATAATTATCAGAATGATAGGCGCCGTTGAAATGGATGAACAACTCGCCAGGCTGGTAATGCTTTAGGATGAAATAGGCCATGGTAGCGTCTTTGATCGCCTGTGCTTTGGGCAAATTGGGTCCACCGTGACCGGCCATCATCTTCACCATGTTCACATAGCCCGGCAGTTCGGGGTCATAGGGGAAGGGCAGCGGCGCCATCCACGATTTTTCGAGCGCCGTAAGCGTATCCAATCCTTCGAAACCTTTTTTTGATACCAGCGAAGCATACCGGCGGGGCACGTTGGTGGCGATGAAGGGCAGTTGCTTTTCTTTGGCAAGGTTGACCAGCGGCGCATAATCCGTTTTGTAATTGTTCCATAACCTGGTGGAAGAATCGAGGCCTTTGGCGCTCAATGTGCCGGCCAGGTAACGGTTCAGCGGTTGCTGGTTGTCGGCCTCGAACATTTCTGCGCCGAACATGACCTTTCTTTTTTCTACCAGTTCTTTGGAAACGGCAAGCTGGAGCCAGTGCGCAATGGGATTGTTGTGGAACTCGCCGAACAGGATGATGTCCTTGCCGGCCAGGGCTTTCATCATCTTTTTATAGCTGATCTTTTTACCCTTGCTGTTGTACAAAACATAAGCGGGTTTTGATTGTGCAACAACGACGAGGCTGAATAAAACCAGGAAGCCGGCAAAGAGGTATCTTTTCATGAGGGCAAGTTAACGGATGGCCTGCAAACGGTAAAAAACCAATATTGTATTTTAAAAATCAACTTCATTTTTTTATATTTAGCAACGGGTTCATGAGGCAATTTATACACAGCGCAAAATGCATACAGGCTATCTCATCGGAGAGGAGCCATGGTACGGTTTTTGGGCTATACAGTGTACTAAATTTTTTTTTATGATATCGCTGAAAGACAAGAAGATCGCCATCCTTACTGATAATGGTTTTGAAGAAGTGGAATTAACAAGTCCCAAACAGGCGCTGGAAGAGGCAGGCGCCATTGTGCACATCATTTCAAAACAAGAGAACGTAAAGGGTTGGAACCACGATCACTGGTCGATAGAACTGAAGAGCGATGTATTGCTGGACGATGCCGATCCGCTGGAGTACGATGGTTTGATGATCCCCGGCGGTGTGATCAACCCCGATGCGATGCGAAAGGAAAAGGCTTACGTGGCTTTTGCAAAAACCTTTATGGAAAGCGGTAAACCCATTGCGGCCATTTGCCACGGCCCGCAACTGCTGATTGAAACAGGACTGTTGGAAGGAAGGGAACTGACTTCTTACCCTTCGATCAAAACAGACCTGGTAAACGCCGGTGCGATATGGAAAGATGAAGCAGTGGTAACAGACAATGGATTAGTGACGAGCCGCAGCCCGGCCGATCTTGCCGCCTTCAACTACAAAATGACTGAAGAGTTTGCAGAAGGCATCCATTCCGTTCCCGGATCTTTCGTGCCTTCGCACTGATCATAATTTACATCATCAAAACACACACTATGGCTAAGTCAAAAGCAAAAAAAGCAAGCCCGGCAAAAAACGCTAAAAAAGCAATGCCTAAAAAGGCTGCTCCCAAAAAAGCTGCAGCAAAAAAACCATCTCCTAAGAAAGCTGCGAAGAAAGCCGCCCCCAAGAAAACTGCTGCTAAAAAGACAGCACCTAAAAAGATTGCCGCTAAAAAAACGGCGCCAAAAAAATCAGCGCCTAAGAAGGCTGTAAAAAAAGCCGCTCCTAAACCTGTCCGCTCAGCTGGCGGAAAAGTTGCTGCAAAGAAAGTTGCTCCTAAAAAAGTCGCTGCAAAGAAGGCGGCCCAGAAACCTGTCCGCTCAACCGGCGGAAAGGCAGCAGCTAAAAAAGCAGTTCCGAAAAAAGCAGCCGCACCGAAGAAAGCGACAGCTCCTGCAAAAAGCACCGCTAAGAAAACCGCCCCGGTAAAAGCCACGAAGCCGATTGCACAAAGGCCTGCGCCAAAAACACCTGCACCGGCTAAAAAAGCCCCGGCAGCCAAACCAAAAGCAACGCCCGTACCCCGGGAAGAAAATTTACCACCGGTAGAAGAACAATCAACCGATATCGTTGGAAAGGGAAGTGCTGATGAAAATAATAATGATAACGAAGCAACGGGAGATGATGAAAATGAGAATGGTGGAACTGGTACCGACATCCCTGGAGCGCCTGCCCAGGATGAAGGCGATGGCAACGTGATACCCGAAAAAATAGAAGACCCCATCACGAAGCAGGACCAGCACGTTTTTGCCAAGGTTACTGCCAAGGGCGATCCGCATCAACGTTTGCAACTTTCATCCCACAGCAAAAGCAAGATAAAGGCTTCCGGTAAAAAGCCGCTCTGGAGAAAATAAAATACAGCTTACACTATACCTGACAAAAGAAGTGGCCAGTAATAACCGGCCACTCTTTTTATATATAGGGATTGTATCAACAACGTTACACACCAAACAAACAGCAGGGCGATGAATTTCTTCTTCCCCAGGCTGTAGTAGTTTTACCGCGCTATTCGCAAGCTTTCGGGAAAACTTCCACTTCTTCGGGATTAAAATTGCAATCCAGCCCGTCGTTGTCTTCCACTAAAATAACCCTGCCCTCCAGTCCTGTAGGGAATTCCATGCCTTCGTAGCCGGCATCATAAAAAGATGGTTGTAAGATAAATTGCTGATTCATGCGTATTGAATTTGAAACTATAACATCAAAAGGGTTGCCAAACGCAGCGGGAAAATATTTGCTTAAAAAAGGTCATGATTATTTAATGGTCAGGCGTCGCCATCTTTAAGGCTGTAACTGTTATTCTCCTCATCTTCTTCGCCGATGTCTTCGTTGTCATCATCATCACCGGAGCCCGGCACATCCAGGTCTTTGCCGCTGGCATCATCATGTGAAGATTGTTCGTTCAGCAAGGTTCCATCTGCATCGGTATTGTCCAGTTCCGCCCTGCGGAGTTCCACTTCTTCCTCGTCTTCTCCTGCCTGGTCAAGCAATTCCAGTTCTTCGGGAGTGATGTCATTTTCGCCTGCTGTATCGTTGATGTCGTCATTTGTTGCTGCGGCCTGTTGATCGGGATTTATCATAACTATTGTTTTTAAAGGTGTTGAATTCATTTTCCATGTACGAGGTCGTCGGAATCTTTTTCTCCCACGTCCTCATTAGGGGTAAACCTGCCTTCAAAACGGCCACTGTGCAACAGGTCGTCCACATCTTTTTCCTTGTCTTCTGCCGGCAACTCATCTGCCTGGGCGTGTACCAATTCATCGGGATCCTGTTCTTTGGAGGTATCGATCACTTCGCTGTCGTTATTGGGATCCTGTTCTTTTTCAACCGGGTTTGTTTTTGCGGCGATCTCTAACCCTGCTTTTACATCAGCGGAGGTTTTCGGATTTGTTTCCATGATCAATGATTTTAATGGTTAAATAATAGCTGTGCAATTTATTGCCGCTGGTATCCTTTATTTTCCTCATCTTCTTCCTGGTCCGGTAAGTCCTCCTCCCAGTTTTCTTCGGGCATTACGTCGTCATCGGCGGTGCGGTCATTTTCCGCTTCTACCAGCGCCATCTCCTGTTCTTCAATATTACCCTGCGCCAGTGCGTCCAGTTCGGCTACGGTGATGTCGCCCGGTTCAAAGGTTGCGTCATCCGTATCCAAAGCGTCATCGCCTTCGGTATTGGCTGCAAATTCCATGGAATCGTGTTTAAGATCGGTTTTGATGTCTTCTTCCGCGTGCTTTTTCATACTGCCTGGTTTATCTTCAGGAAGTTACAAAAGCGTGCCAAAGTAACGGCACAAAAAAGGGCCCCGGTGAAGGCCCTTAAGAAGAGGTAAGACAGGAGCATTTTGTACCTGCTTTTCCAACGGTGTGTTTAGGGTTGTAGGAGGGTAATTGTCGTGTTGTTATTACTGACCTAAAAGTAGCTAGCCTGTTAATATTGCATACCCGTATTTATACTGGTTTTTTGGTTTGATGTTCTATTGTACCAGTAAGCGTTGCGTGGATAAGGCCCCACCCGTTTCTACCTGCAATACATATACCCCGGTCATTGCTGGTTTTACAATCACCTGCGACCCGGTGGCTTTATAGCGTTGCAACAGCCGCCCCTGCATGTCCAGTAATCTTGCATTTAAATTTCCACTCGCAGTAAGTACCCATTGTGCGCCGTTGTCCTGCAACTGCCAGTTTGTTTTACCGCTGAGATCCACGCGCCGGATACCCAGCGACCTTACCCTGCCGTCGATGTCTTCCTGTTTTAACTGGTACAGGTAAATGCCGGGCAGTGGCACGTCGGTATAATTATAAACGGCACCATTGGTATTGTAGGATGAAGCTGTATATCCTATCGTCGTATAAGCGTTGGGGCTAGTTGCCGCCGCCCTTTCAATGATAAATCGCCTGCTGTTCATTTCCTGCGCTGTTTTCCATTCCAGCAAGGCAGTTCCGTTCTGTGCTTTGGCATGGTACCACAACAGGTTCACAGGCAACACGCCCGGGCCTACCGTGATGTAATTGCTCATGGCATACGGGGTACTGGCACAGGGATGATCGCTGGTAAGCCGTACGGAAAACACATCATTGTACATTGGTGCGGGTACTGTGAGCGAAGCGGCATTGGCGCCGGCAATGATGTTACCGTTCCTGTACCACTGGTAAGTTGGTAACAACCCCCCGTTGCTGATCGCCGCGTTGAAGGTAACCGGGTAGCCCTGGCCGGGTATTGCCGGGCTCGCCGTTAAACTAATGGCGGGTGCCACGTTCAGCGATACATTCATTAAAAGCGGTGTGCTGGTTACAGGCGAAGAAGCGGCGCAGGCAATGCTGCTCGTCATCTGTACTTTTACCTGGTCGCCGTTGTTAAGGCTGGAACTCAGGTACAACGGGCTGTTGCCGCCGATGTTGTTGTTGTTGAGTTTCCATTGGTAAACGGGCAACAGGCCGCCATTGACCGGTAAAGCGGTAAACAAAACCGGTACACCGCTACAGATATTGGTGGCGGTGGAAATAAGGGTAACTGCGGGAACCTGTGTGCCGTTCTGCATGGTAAGGCTGTTGCTGCCGGCGTTGCTGCTGCTTACGCAGGTAAGGCTGCTCGTAAGGCGCACCTGTATAATATCGTTGTTAATAAGGCCGGTGGTTGTATAAGTAGCATTGGTAGCACCGGCAATATCAACGTTGTTCTTCTTCCATTGATATGTGGGTGCGTTGCCGCCGTTCACCGGCAGGGCTGTAAAGGTTACGCTTTGACCGGAGCAGAAAGTATTGTTGGTGGCGTTGGAACTGATGCTTACCGATGGTGTTACGTTTGCTGTTGAACCATCCAGTATGGGAATGCCGGTTGCGGTAGAAGTGTAACCGGTAATACCCATGATGTTTACGCGGGCGCTGCCTGCATCCACCCAGGTAAAGCCAACTGAATGGATGTTCTTCGATTGTTGCGGCACGGGTATACTGATGGGGAGTTCAAAAAGATTAAAGTCGTAACGGGTATCAAAAACGCCGGAGGTCCTGTTCACGCGTTTTAATTTGATGGCAGATTGCGTGCTGTTGGCCAGGTACCAGTCGGCAAAAAGTAATTGCCCCGTGGCCGTGCTTCCATCCGCAAAGTTTACGGTATAATTCACCGTGCCCGTACCCGAACCCGTGGAAGCCAGCACGTATAAAGTGCTGTAAGAAGTGCGGAACTGGCTTTGAAAACTTAAGGTGCCGGATACGGCGCCACCATTGGTATTGGCCGTGGAAGAACGCAGCACAAGCGAATTGTTACCGCTGTAAGATGCAAGCTGGTAAGGCCTTGCAGCGTTTTGTGCACTGTTGAAAGCGCCGCCGGTAGGTAAGCCGCCCGGTGCTTCCCCTACACCCGAAGCGTTGGTATAACCATGTTCGTACAGTACGGCGCCATTGCCATCGTCGAATGCCTGGGTAGTAACGGAAGTAGGTGAAACATTGGTGCCGTTAGCAACTACATCTTCATTAAAGCCGGTAAGACCGATGGCCCTGGTCAATTGTGAAACAGCCGGCGCGGTAGCGCAACCCGCCGCATCGGTAACGGTCAGTTGGTAACCGCCGGGCCACAGCGAGCTGATGTTGGCGGTGCTGGCAAAAGCGACGTTGTCTTTTTTCCAGCTATAGGTATAAGGCGCGGTGCCGCCACTAACGGCAACGGATATACTCCCGTTGTTACCGCCGAGGCAGGTAACATTGCTGGCCGTGTAACTGATATTGTAATTGGCCGGCTGCGTAACGGTTGCATAAATTGTTTTTATACAACCCGTATTGTCTTTAACGGAAATGGGATAGATGTTGGCGGCCAACCCGTTGAACTGGCTGGTACTGCTCCAGGCACCTGCGCCCGCTTCGGCCATCTGGTAAAGATAAGGGGCGGTGCCTCCGGTTACCGACACGGTAATGGCGCCATTGGTTCCATTGTAACAGGTGACGTTGATGATGCTTGTATTGATCGTCATGCCGCATTGGGCATTGGCTTTGCAACAGGTGAAAATCAAACATAAGCAGGTGACGGTCGCTTTGTAGTACAAATACGACAGCCCGTGTAAGGGATTCTTCATGTAATGCTGGATAAGGTTCTACAAGAACGTAGAACAAATTCGATATATTGTATTAGTACTCTGTTTTTTTAGTAGTACTACTATGTTATCAGCGTTTTTTTACGCTGAGAAGGATACGTTCTTTTGTCATAATATTGTTACTTATTAGTTTAAATGCCAAATATTTATGTGGAAATTATCAATCGGTTTTTTATTGCTGGGCGCAGTTGCAAATAGTTGCAGCAGCAATCAATATGCGGCGGGTAACCGGGTGTACAAGCAACAGGCGAAAGCATTTGCCAATACTTTGAAACAAAAACCGCCGGGGATTGACAGCGCCGTCAATGCAGGGCAGTGGGCAGGCACCAGCAACTTCGGTATGCGCAAACCCAACTTCGTGATCATTCACCATACGGCGCAGAACAGTTGCGATCAAACCATCACTACTTTCACACTGAAGCGAACGGAAGTAAGTGCGCATTATGTGATTTGTAAAGACGGTACCGTGCAACACATGCTCAACGATTACCTGCGCGCCTGGCATGCGGGCAATGCAAGGTGGGGCAACTTAACGGATATCAATTCTGCTTCCATCGGCATCGAACTCGACAACAACGGTTTCGAACCTTTTACCGAAGCGCAGATCAATAATTTACTCATTGTATTACGGTCGTTGAAAAAAATGTATGGCATCCCGGCTGCCAATTTTATCGGTCATTCCGATATTGCGCCCTCCCGCAAGGTAGACCCGAGCCGCTTTTTTCCCTGGGAGCAACTGGCAAAAAACGGCTTTGGTAACTGGTATGATACCACCAACACCCGGCTACCGGAAAACTTTAATGCCATACAGGGCTTACGGGTCGTTGGTTATGATACACGCGATTCGATTTCGGCCATCAAGGCATTTAAACTGCATTTTGTTCAAAGCGATAGCCTGCCGAAACTGAGTGATGCGGACAGGAAGATCATTTATGAATTGCAAAGGAGGGCAATGTGATTTGACAATATGAAGATTTGAATATCGTTCTCGCTCCGCCGTTTGGTCGACCAACGGCTTTTTTTAACCGGGGAGTAAGGAAAGGCGGTGATTTCGCTGCGCGAATTATTTCACGCAAAGACGCAAAGGCAAGTACATTAAGTCGCCGCCGTCTGGTCTTTGACCAACAACTATATAAACGGGAAAGAATAAAGGCAGTAAATTATTCGCTGCGCGAATCAGGAAGATAATTTGCGGGAAGACGTCTTGGAATTATTTAGTTCAATGAAGAATTTGTTTTAACCATGTGCTTAAAAAAACTCATAACTCATAATTCGTAATTCCAAAGCACTTAACGTGCGAAATATTTTCCTACGATAGGAAGCTTCACCAACTCCTTATGCTCCACCCTGGAAACGAACCACAAAAAACCCGACAATAAAATGGTGGCTGCACTCAAATCTATGATCGTGTTTTCGGTAAAATGTACGACGCCGCGGTGCGCAAAATACAGCAATACCACGATCACCATGTAGGCAGATAATTTTCTCCAGGCATAGGGGATGCGGTAACTTTTTTGTCCCCATACGAACGAGATCAGCATCATGCTGCCATAGCAAAAGAAGGTTGCCCAGGCGCAGGCCATGTAGCCATAGGTGGGAATGAAAAGGTAGTTGATGGTGACGGTAATGGCGGTACCGATCAACGTAATATAAGCCCCGGCAATGGTTTTGTTGCCGAGTTTATACCAGATGGAAAGATTATAATAAATGCCGAGGAACATATTCGCCAACAGGAGGATGGGCACTATTTTCAACCCTTCCCATTCCTTGCTCGAAATAAAATAACGCCATACCGGCAGGTACAACGATACCACCAGGAACATGATGCAGATAACGATCACGAAAAATTTCATCACCCGCGCATAGGTCCGTTGCGGGTTTTCACTACCTGCCTGCTTGAAAAAAAATGGTTCGGCGCCCATGCGGAAAGCCTGGACAAATAAAGTAATGAGGATGGACAATTTATAGCAGGCATTGTAAATGCCCACCTGTTGTTCCTTGTAACTATCGGTGCCGGGTACCCATTTGTGCAGCATCAGCCGGTCGAATACCTCGTTGATCACGCCGCCCATACCTACCAGTACTAACGGTAAGGAATAAAGAATGATCTCGCGCCAGAGCCGCCCGTTGATCGACAATTTAATTTGTCCCAGTTCCTTGTATAAAAAAAGAAAAGTAACGCCGGCCTGTACAAGGTTTGCCATCACCACGTAATACACGGGATTTTGCGCCGGGTTGTAAAAATAACTCCAGATCGAACCCGGGTCTTTCGCAACTGCATGGCGGCACCAGGATAAAAAGAAAAAAGTAAGGAGGATGTTGATCATGATGCCCCCGATCTTGATGAGCGCGTATTTCCGCGGCCTGCCTTCTTCCCTTAGTTTGGCAAAAGGAATGATGGTAAGCGTGTCCAGCATGATGATGAAAATGCTGAGCTTGATCAGTTCGGGGTACTTGCCTACGCCCGCCAGTTGCGCCAGCTGGCCATGAAAGAACAACAAGGTAATACCGAACAGCATCGTGCTGATGATGATGGAAGTGGCCGTGGTATTGTAAATGGAACTCTTGTTCTCCTGTTTGCTGGCATAGCGGAAATAGGCGGTTTCCAGCCCGTAGGTAAATAATACATTCAATATGGGCAAGGCCGAATACACCAGGCCCATCTTGCCATAATCTTCTACGCTCAGGGCATCGGTGAGGTAAGGGGTGAGCAGGTAATTTAAAAAGCGGGCGGCGATGGAGCTAACGCCATACCACATGGTTTGTCCCGCCAATTGTTTAATACTGCTCAAGTAAGAATTTATTTAACGTCAAATTTACCTTTATAATTTTAATAAAGCTTTCAAAATACCGGTTAGTTGAAAATTGTTGAACGTAGTTGGAAAGGTTAAAGCCGGTTCGTTCCGGCGTTATCAACAGCTGTTAATTCCTTGTGCTGTTTTACTTAGTGCACAAAATATATATTTGCAAAAACAATAACCATGTTCAAAACTACCTGCTTCATTTTATTGATGGCTGTTTCTTTTACTACTGCTGCGCAAAGCCATACCACCACCGTTGAATACCAAAAGATCAAACGCGATGCGATCACAGCCGACCTGCCTTTCCCTGAAAAGCTGGTGGCGGGCGCCATTGCGGATACGTTGCAAAAACTGGGTTACAAGGGTAAGGACAGTAAAGGTTATACCGTATATAAAGGTGTTAAGCTGGATGCGTTGGGCAGGGGTGAGTACGACCTGTATTTTGCGGTGGATGGTAAAGGGAAAAAAGACAAAGACAATTCGGTGGTGACGCTGATGCTGTCCAAAGGCTTCGACGAATTCATTACCGAAAAATCGGATGGCAGCATAGTGAAAGATGCCAAAACTTACCTCGACAGTCTCCGCAATATTGTTGCCGTATATGAACTGGAACAACGCATTACCGAACAGGATGAAGTGGTGAAGAAGAATGAAAAGCGAAGTAATTCATTAACCGAAGATGCAGCCGACCTGCAAAAAGAAAAAAAGAAACTGGAGAAAAAGATCGAAGACAATTTAAAGGAACAGGAAAAACAGGTGAAAGAGATGGAAGTACAAAAACAGGTATTGGAAACCCTGCGTGGGAAAAGAAGGGCGTAACCTAGTGGATGTATTTCATTTCGCGTGTAGGGCCAAAGCGCGGATCTTTTACCAGCGTGTTGTCCGTCAATGTATTTAAAAAATAAATAAGGTTATTCTTATCGGGGTCGCTAAAAAATATCCGTTGCCGGAGTGCTGTATCCAGTGTAGGTTGCGTGGTGATGATGCCGCTCCGGTAATGTTCGATCGCTTCGGCCAGCGAATAGTAACGGCCATCGTGCATGTATGGAAAAGTAAGTTGCACATTGCGCAAACTCGGTACCCTGAACTTCAGCGAATCCATGACGTCACCCGTTACGCTCATCCTTCCAACATCATTTAAAAAACTGTCTTTCGCTAACCCGTTGCTGCGGAAACTATTGTCGGTAAACAATGGTTCGGCGTGGCAGGACGCGCATTTTTGCCGGAACAATTCGTAGCCTCTTTGTTCGCCCGGCGTGAAACTTGCCTGTCCCGTTTTTACTTTATCATACTTGGATTGATACGAAACGATGCTGCCGGTAAATTGCGCCAGCGCTTTCAGCATCCGTTGCGAATTGATGTCGGTCGTACCAAAAGCCGCTTTAAACAGTTTAGGATATGACGGGTCTTTTCTTAGTTTGAATAAAATACTGTCGAGCGATTCGCCCATTTCATTAGCGGCCGTCATCGGCGATAAGGCCTGCACTTCCAAATGGTTTACGCCACCATCGCGGTGGAAGCTGGTGGACCAGGCAAGGTTGAACAGTCCCGGTGCATTGCGCGCCGTAAAACTGTTGTGGATGCCGTGGCTCAGGTCGTGTTCGTAGTGCGCAAAGGCCGCGAACTGCTGGTGGCAGCCGCCGCAGGAAAAATTACCATCCTTACTCAGCAGGCCGTCATAAAATAGTTTGCGGCCCAGCTGGAAACCCTGTTCGGTGATGCGGTTGTCGGCAAAAAAATCAAGTGCAGGTTTGGGCCAGCCCGGCGGTATTTTAAGGTCGAGGTACACGGGTTGATAAGGCGCGGTTTTCCATTTGTCGCCACCGGTTTTATCGATGAGGATAAAGGAAAGGAGGATGACGCTGCACAATAATATCGTGGTCCGTTGTATCACCGGTTGATGATCTTTGAAATGCTGAACATGTTGGCATAATTGGCGGCAATCGATAGTGCGAGCTTCCCCGGTGCGTTGCAGGCGGGCGTTTCAGCGATGCTTAATTGATTCGGTCCCCACCATTTATCGATGTCCGCGTTGATGACGATCTCGCTGCTCTTTCCTTTTTTTATGATAAGGTTGCCGGCATCTTTAAAGGAAAGGTTGATGCGCTTCGATACATTATCGGCCCCTTTGAACCCGCCGATATGGTATTCTACTTTTTGCCTGAACGATTTCGACTGCGGTGAAACCGCTTCCAGCTTGGCTGCCACGTAACCCGTATTCCAGGTCCAGAACATGTCGTTCAAAGGATCCAACGCGCCGGTTTGCGCACCGCTAACATTTTCCAGGCTGTCGACACCCAATAAAAAACGAACGGAAGTATAATTGCCTGCCGGTACGGGAAAACTAAAACTCAACGATCCGGGCTTCGATTCATCGACCAGGTGGTACATTTTTTTTTCAGCTTTCCAGCCGTCCTGCTGTTCCACCGCCACTTGCGTGACGTAGTATTTAAATTTTCGTACCGTGTAGGTTTCCTGCGAAGGATTGGTATAAGCAGTATCGTTCAGCGCCAGCTTTTGATCTTTTACTTTGTTCACGAAAGTAATTTTTACCATGCCCATGGCAACGGCAGGACCTGTTGCAACCGGTGAAGGAACCAACAAATGCAATAACAGTATGTTTAAAAATAAATTCATTGATCAGTCAAAGCGCGGTATCACTTTTTTCCTGGTGTCCTTTATTTCGCCGGTGCGTTTTTTCGATTCGATCCTTTTTTCCTTAACGGCGCGTGGGATCTTAGTAGGTTTGCGGGGTTTGTCCTGCAACAATGATTTCGTCACCAGCGCCAGCATTTTTTTGATGACCAGTTGTTTGTTGGCGAGCTGGCTTCTTTCCACCTGGCTTTTCACCAGTAAAAAACCTTCGGCATTGATCTTGTTAGCCAGCTTTTCGTTGATCCTTGCTTTTTGCTCCGGAGTAAATTCGGCGGAAGTATTTACGGGCCAATAACCTTCCACCATGGTTTCCACCTTGTTTACATTTTGGCCGCCTTTTCCACCGCTGCGGGCCGTTTTGAATTTTATTTCGTAAGTAAAATCGATCACGTCTTCAAAATTAGGCATAAAAACAGCCAATTTGAGGAGCAAAGGGCTTAATTTGAGCCCATTAATTTCGATAAGAAGGTTTTTTTTAGGATTTTTGCAGAACCATAACAGATTGGAAATGACCAGAGCCATTTATAATTCATTGACAGAGAGGAAAAGCCAGGGCAAAAAGTCATTCGCCGTGCTCATCGACCCCGATAAGGTCAACAATACCAACATGCAACAACTGGTAGGCCTGGCAGTAGAAGCGAAGGTTGATTATTTTTTGGTGGGCGGCAGCCTCGTCGTTTCAAATTATATGGACGAATGCCTGCAGCTCATCCGTTCCCGGTGCACGATCCCAACCATTCTTTTCCCGGGCAGCCCGTCGCAGGTAAGTAAATATGCCGACGCTTTATTATACCTTTCGCTCATCAGTGGCCGCAATGCCGACCTGTTGATCGGTCAACACGTGGTGAGCGCCCCTGTAGTAAAGAAAAGTGGACTGGAAGTAATGCCCACCGGTTATATGGTGATCGACGGCGGCGCACCTACCACCGTTTCTTATATTTCCAATGCCACACCCATACCGGCCGATAAAAATGAAATTGCCATGTGTACCGCTATGGCGGGCGAAATGCTGGGCATGAAACTTATTTACATGGATGCAGGCAGTGGCGCCCGGCGCGCTATTTCTGAAGATATGATCAGCAAGGTTGCCGGTTGTATAGAAGTGCCCCTCATCATTGGTGGCGGCATCACCGACCCCGAAAAAGCCTACCTCAATTGCAAAGCCGGCGCCGACGTGATCGTAGTGGGCAACGCGATTGAAAAAGATGCTTCTTTAATTAAAGAGATGGCGGCTGCAGTGCACAGTGTTCCGCATGTAATTACGAATTACTAATGACCAATTACTTTGGAGTATTTCGCCGCCGTCAGTTCTCCCGACAAAGGCACTTAAATATTTCGGTTCGTGAGGCACAAACCAAGGCGATAATATCATAGCCATCACCTTAATCATTCAAAACCTGCCTGCCGGTAGGCAAGTCACAGTTCAGACAATCCTTTTTTCATCCGAAGATCTCACCCATTCTTTTTTCTTACAAGCGGGACAATCTTTTTCGCCGGTGGTTACCACTTCTTCCGTATGTCCGCAAAAGGCGCAGGAATAAATGCCTGCTGCTGCAATGGTTTTTATTTTTGCTTCGAATTGCGCGGGTAAAATGGGCAGCCCGTAACGCACTTCTTCATCGGGGTAATAATAAATGCTGATGTCGCCGCAGGTTTCAATGATGCCCAGCTTTACCTGCCCGAGGTGCGAGATGCCTTTGAGCCTTAGTTCAGAAAAAAATTCATCGTCACCCAGCCATTCCTTGTTGTAATTTTTAATGCAAAATTTTCCTTCTTCTAACAGGCAGATGGGATGGCCTTCGATCAGCTTTTCTACCAACGGGCTCTTTGCTACCAGGAAAGTAATTAAAGAATACAACAGCACGATGACTGCAAAAACACAGGAAGCGGTAACGATGCCTACATCTTTATAGAACATCGGGTCGCCGGCGGCAGAGCCCAGCCCAATGATCACCACCAGTTCAAATATGGACAATTGCTTTACGCCGCGTTTACCCAGTATCCGCAAACTGCACAACAATACCAGGAACATGATGGCCGATCGCAAAACGGTTTCGAGCAGGAAACTGCTGCCGTGCTCGCCAAACAAAAGATCGTTCCAGCTAAATTGTTGTTCCAGGAAAATGAATGCAGGCATACAGGGAGTTTATGTATAAGTTACTATTTTCTTATCAATAACTATACCCTATCACAAATGGCGTCTTGTTTTAAGTTGAAAGTTGTTGAAGATCGTTGAAAGAGGCCACTGGGCTTATTGGTACTCTCATAGTAATCAACTAATCATCAAAACCTGCCGCGCATAAAGAGCCTACAATTTCTAATTTCTAATTCTCTTTCACTACCCTCGTCGGCGTATCCTTCCCACTGACAATACTCGTACTGCTGAGCGCGATCGATTTGATGATCTCCGTCATGTTTGCCATATCCAGCGTTTCAATTTCATCATCGGCGGAATGGTAGAACTTTTCACTGTCCATTTTGGAAGTAGAGATCGTGTGTGCCGGCACGCCCAATGCTGCAAGTGTGGCATTGTCGCTGCGATAAAATAATTTTTGGTCGGGGTAAGGATCCGGTTCAAAACGGAATTTGGAACCGGTCAGGTTGGCCTGTAATATCTTTCCCATGTCCGTTTTTTCATAACCGGTAATATAAGCGCTATTGGTGCCCCACTTGCTTTCCGTGCCGATCATTTCAATGTTGAACATCGCCATCACCTGTTCGGGTTGCAGTTGTTTGCTGAAGTAAGTAGAACCATGGCCGCCGATCTCTTCAGCCGTAAAGGCCACGAAAATGAGGGTGCGTTCGTTGTTATTAAGCTTCGCAAAATATTTTGCGAGGAGGATCACGGCGGTGGTACCTGCCGCATCGTCGTTGGCGCCGTTGTAAATGGAATCGCCTTCAGCCGTTGGTTTGCCAATGCCCAGGTGATCGTAATGGCCTGAAAAAACAACGTATTCATTTTTCTTGCTTTTGCCGGGAATGACGCCCACTACGTTCGCCAATTTATTTTCCGTGATCTCGTGTTTGATCTCGAATTCATATTTTGAAGGCGTGGTGGCGGACAATACGAAAACCACGTTGCGGTCGCTCTTGAAACTCTCTCTCTTGAAGCGCGTCAGCCGGCCGAAATTTTTAGAGAAGCTGGTATCCACGATCACCAGCGTATTCTTCGTGTCCTGTATGTATTTGAATACTTCGCTGTTAAAGTTGGAACCCGCCGCGATCTTAGCGACGCCGTAGCCGGATTGATCGTTGAATTTGATCTCGGCCGTGGTGGTAAAAGCGATTACGTTGCGACTATCCAGCGCCTGGCCATCGAAATTGCCGGTGGCCGAAATGAACCTTGTTTTGATCATGCTGAATTCCTGGCGGTAGGAACCCAGCCCGTTGAAAAACTGCAAACCGCTTTTTTGAAATTCGCCGGCAATGAAACTTGCTGCCTTGTCGATGCCCGGGCTAAAGGTTTTGCGGCCCTGCAAGTCGTCGGCCGATAAAACTCTTTCGATCCTTTCTACTTCCTTTACGTTAATCAGGTCATCGATTTTCTGTGAAAAACAAATGATGCCGCTAAAGCATGTAGCGATAAGCAATACAATTTTTTTCATACTAATAAGTGGGGGTGTTAATTACTAATTACCAATGACTAATTACTTAGCCTTTCGTTGTGAGTTGCATTTCATTAGTAATTTGTAATTACTAATTAGTCATTATTAAAGGCTCATCATCTCCTTAAACTTTACCGCTTGCCTGCGGCTCACTTCTACCTTTTCACCGCCGTGGAGTTCGAGTAAAAGACCGCCATTGAAATAGGGTTCTATCTTTTCGATCATGCGGAGGTTAACAATGTGTTTGCGATTGGCCCGGAAAAATACTTTTTCATCCAATCTTTCTTCCAGTGCATTCAGCGATTTTAAGATGAGCGGTTTGTAAGTGCCGAAAAAAACTTTTGCGTAATTGCCCACGCTTTCGAACAGGCGTACGTCTGATAATTTTACAAACCAGCAACGTTCGCCGTCCTTTACAAAAACCTGGTCGGCTTCGGTCAGTACGCCGCGGTTGATGCCCGCCATCGTAGCCGCCAGTTCCTTTTCTTCCGCTACCTGCATTTTTTGCAGGGCATCGGCAAGGCGCTTGGGCTCTACGGGTTTCATTAAATAATCCAGCGCGTTCACTTCAAATGCTTTCAAGGCATATTCGTCGTAAGCCGTGGTGAAGATCACGTGCGGGGCGCTGTCCAGTTCGGTCAGCATATCGAAACCGGTTTTGCCCGGCATTTGTATATCAAGGAAAATAAGGTCGGGCGACAGTTGTTCGATCTTTTCCAAACCTTCGGTGGCATTGGCCGCTTCGCCGATCACTTCCACTTCCGGGAAATCCGACAATAATTTTTTCAGTTCATTCCGCGCGAGCCGCTCGTCATCGATGATCAATACCTTCTGCATACCGGTTCCAGTTTTTTTATAGATAAATGATTAAACGGCAACGGGCATGGTCACTTTCGATTCCACCATGTTGGCGCCGGTGTTTTGTATTTTGAACGCAGCCTTGCCTTGGTACATCAGGTTCAACCTGTCCTGCGTGCTTTTGATGCCGAAGCCGTCTTCGCTGATGGCGCCGTCGAGCCGGCCCGTATTCTGCACCAGCAGTTCCAGTTGGTTACCCCTGATCTCGGCGGCCACGCGCACCACGCCGCCCTGTATCTGCTTACTGATGCCATGTTTGATCGCATTCTCCACCAGGGTTTGCAACATCATCGGCGGTACGGGTAACTGCAATGTGTCTTCAGCTATTTCAAATTCTACCCTCAGTCGCTCTTCAAAACGCATGTGTTCCAGCGCGAGGTAATCTTTCACAATATCGAGTTCCCTTTCCAGCGTTACGGTCTCCGATTTTTCGGCCTGCATGCTGCTGCGTAAAATATTGCTGAGTTCCGTAATGGCCCTTCTTGCCCGCTTGGGATTTTCGTCCACCAATGCACGGATGCTGTTCAAAGAATTGAAGATGAAGTGAGGGTTGATGTGCGATTTGATGGTCTTTAGTTCCAGTTCCTTCACCGTTGTTTCCAGTTTCAACCGGTCGAACTGGTCGTTCCTGTTGCGTTGTACATAATGGAACACGATGTAAATGAGCATCCACAAAGAGATCACGAGGAAGTTCTGGTAAATACCGTACAGGTCCGTTTTATTCTCGTGGCGCCATTCGCCGTTCTTGTTGCGGTGCCAGCCGGTGTTGTTCTTTATTTTGCTGATGGCCCGCAGGCTGATGGAATCCTTTACCGCACCGCCGCCGGCCAGGTAATAGTTGGAGTCCAGTCCCGCATCCTTTTCCATCTTTACCGCTTTTTCCAGCCTTTTGGCGATCAGGAAATTATCGTAGGAATAAGGCGTATTGTGCTCGATGGCATTGCCGCCGTAATACAGAACGATACTCGTGCTGCCCACGCCAACGATGAAGAGGAGTAATACATTGTTGAAAGAATACCGCAACCAATTGGTTTTTTTAATGACCGTGCGGAGGATGTGCGTACAGATGATGCCGGCAACAAGGTAAATGCCCAGGCTAATCAGGTATTCTTTTTTTCCGCCCTGTTCTTCGAAGCGGTCGCCAAAGATGATCACGTAAAAGTAAACGAATATGAATCCCCAGATGCCCCAGCCGGCCAGTTGGCAGATCCAATACCTGATATTTATCTTCATAATGACAAAGCTATAACTGAATATAGTGAAAATCCCACTGGTTTTGATTAATGGCGAAATGATGGTTTAAGAGGTGCGGGCAAAGCCGGCGCCTGGGCCTTCCACAGGAGCTACCGCCAGCTTGCCGGAACCCAACCTGCCCCGCATAAATTTTCGCTGTTGGGTTTTGATTTTTCAGTTTTTAATTTGGCGTACTTTTACCGCATGGCCAATCCCAATTTAAATAAAGATGCTGAATTTTTGAGTAAAGCCGACGTGGTTTTTGAGAATACGATCCGGCCTGCCGCCATCGGTGATTTTTCGGGACAGCCGCAGATCATCGAGAACATCAGCATCTTTATCAAAGCCGCGAAGCAACGGGGTGAAGCGCTGGATCACATCCTGTTCCACGGACCGCCGGGATTGGGGAAGACGACTCTGTCGCGCATCGTGGCCAACGAACTGGGCGTGAACATCAAAGAAACGAGCGGACCGGTGATCGAGAAGCCCGGCGACCTGGCGGGACTGCTTACGAACCTGGAACCGAACGATGTTTTGTTCATCGACGAGATTCACCGCCTGAGCACGGTGGTGGAAGAATATTTGTACGCGGCCATGGAAGATTACCGCATCGACATTATGATCGACAGCGGCCCCAATGCCCGCAGCGTGCAACTTACCCTTAATCCTTTTACGCTGATCGGTGCTACTACGCGCAGTGGTTTGTTGACGGCGCCGTTATTAAGCCGCTTTGCCATCAAATCGCGGCTGCAATATTATGATGCGGTGACGCTGCAGAATATCATCCTGCGTTCAGCTAAAATACTCGGTTCAAAAATTACCAGCGATGCGGCTACGGAAATTGCGGGCCGCAGCCGGGGTACGCCGCGCATCGCCAATGGATTGTTGCGTAGGGTAAGGGATTTCGCCCAGGTATTGTCCAACGGCGTGATCGACCTCGCCATTACCGAACATGCATTGAAGGCATTGAATGTAGATAAACACGGGCTGGATGAAATGGACAACCGCATCCTCAGCACCATCATTGAAAAGTTCAAAGGCGGACCGGTGGGCATCACTACCATTGCCACGGCGGTAGGGGAAGAGACAGGAACTCTGGAAGAAGTGTATGAGCCTTTTTTGATACAGGAAGGCTTTTTACAACGCACCGCCCGCGGCAGGGAAGCAACAGCGAAGGCGTATGAACACCTGGGTAAAAAGGGACTTAATCGCGGGACGGGGAATACGTTGTTTGATGAAGCCTTGTAAAACTAATGTGACAATTTGAAAATAGGAAGATGTGAAAAT
>Ga0247804_10000257_pt1 | contig 24702 bp, 15 predicted proteins | sample UWRJL029104C1_FD_181142 | JGI IMG/M metagenome (GOLD analysis project Ga0247804, IMG submission 181142) | Plant litter microbial communities from Arlington Agricultural Research Station in Wisconsin, United States - UWRJ-L029-104C-1 | ecosystem: Environmental > Terrestrial > Plant litter >...
TGGATTTTTATAAAAACCATCTGACGTTCGATTTGACGGGCGCGCAGAAGCGCGTTATCCACGACATTTACAAGGACTTCTGCAACGGCAAGCAGATGAACCGGCTGCTGCAGGGCGATGTGGGCTCGGGCAAGACCATCGTGGCTTTCATCTCGATGCTGATGGCGGCTGACAACGGCGCGCAAAGCTGCCTGATGGCGCCGACGGAAATTCTGGCCGACCAGCATTATCAGGGCTTAAAGGTGTATGCTGACCAGCTCGGTATCAACCTGGGCAAGCTGACGGGCAGCACGCCCACGCGGGAGCGGCGGGTGCTGCACGAGCAGCTACGCTCGGGCGAAATGCACATGCTGGTGGGCACCCACGCGCTGCTGGAAGACGTGGTGCAGTTCCGCAACCTGGGGCTGACGATTATGGATGAGCAGCACCGCTTTGGGGTGGCGCAGCGTTCGAAACTGTGGCAGAAAAACCCGCACGTCATTCCGCACGTGCTGGTGATGACGGCCACGCCCATTCCGCGCACGCTGGCCATGACTTTGTACGGCGACCTGGATGTGAGCGTGATTGACGAGCTACCGGCGGGGCGCAAACCAATCGTGACAGTGCATCGCTACGACACCAACCGCCTGAAAGTGTTTCAGTTCATCCGCGACCAAGTGGCGCTGGGGCGGCAGGTGTATATTGTATATCCGCTGATTGAGGAGTCGGAAACGCTGGATTACAAGGACCTGACCGATGGCTACGAAAGCGTGAGCCGAGCCTTTCCGGAGTATCAAATCAGCATCGTGCACGGGCGCATGAAGGCCGAGGAAAAGGACTACGAAATGGCCCGTTTCGTGAAACGCGAAACGCAGATAATGGTGGCGACCACCGTGATTGAGGTGGGCGTGAACGTGCCCAATGCCTCGGTGATGGTGATTGAGTCGGCGGAGCGGTTCGGGCTCTCGCAGCTGCACCAGCTGCGGGGCCGCGTAGGACGGGGAGCCGACCAAAGCTATTGCATTCTGATGACGGGCTTTAAGCTGAGCAAGGACTCGCGCACCCGCCTCGAAACGATGGTGCGAACCAACAACGGCTTCGAAATCGCCGATATTGACTTGAAACTGCGCGGCCCCGGTGACCTGATGGGCACGCAGCAGAGTGGAGTGCTCGATTTGCTGATTGCTGACCTGGCCAAGGATGGCCGCATTTTGAGCGAGAGCCGGGCGGCGGCGCAGGCTTTGCTGGCGAACGACCCGGAGCTGACGCACCCGGACAATGGGAATATCCGGCACCACATCGAGAGCCTGCCGGCTACGGCAGTTAACTGGAGTAGAATAAGTTAGGAACATAAAAAGCCCCGGCACTTCAGTTGTACCGGGGCTTTTATCTGAAGTGGGAAGCGTGGGGATTTATTTTACCACCAAGCGCTGCACGGCCAGCTGGCCGTTTGCACCCTCGGCGCGCACCAGATAGACGCCAGCGGCCAGCCCATTGAGGTCGAGCAAGTGACGACGCTGGAGCGAGGCGTCCTGCCGCAGGGTACGGCCGGTGAGGTCGAGCAAGGTGAGGCTGGTTGGCGTAGCGGTTTCGATGGTGGCGGTGGTGGTGGCAGGGTTAGGATATACGCTGAGAGCCAGCGTACGAGCGGCTTCGGACTGGGCAGCAGTGGGTAGGCGGTTGCGCGTGGTATAGCTCATGATGCCGCCAGCTTCCATACCCACGAACAGTTCGGGTCTGCCATCGTGATTGAGGTCGGCAGCAGCCAGGCTGGTGTTGACGTGCTGGCCGGCATTGCCGAGGCGCGAGACCTCGAGTTGACTCGTTACATTGTTGTACAGCAAATCGGTGCGCTCTACAAACGCACCACTCTGGTTGCGATAGTTGCCAAAGAAGCGCAGCGTACCGCTGTAGTCGGAAGTCATCAGGTCGGGCAGACCGTCGCCGTCGAAATCGGCCACCACGGGGCTGAGATTGACGGGGCGGGAGTTGGCGTCACGAATCTGGCCGAAGTCATCGTTTACCAACTCGAAAGTATTCGTCAGCGTGCTCAGACCCAGGTTGCGGAAATAGCGCAGGCTCATGCCCGGTTCACGGACTTCGTTAGTACCAATGAGTAAGTCCACGTAACCATCGTTGTCAACATCAGTGAAGCAGGGCTTATCGTAGCGGTAATAGGGCAGAATACCGGAGCCAGCCGGCCCGCGACCCACGAAGTAGGACAGGTTAGCCAGATTATAAGCAGCTGGCTGGCTGGCCGTAGCTGTGTTGAGCAGGAAAAAGAAAGTACCCGACGACTGATACCAGGCCGAGAACACCAGGTCCAGCGCGCCATCGCGGTTCAGGTCAACGAGCACCGGTTTGAGGCCCAGGTACTCGTTAGCGGCCAAGCCCATATAATCCTCCGTTATCAACTTAAAAATCGGGCTGGTAAGAGTGCCTACGTTCTGATAGTAGGTAAGGGAAGCGCGATATACACCGTTAACCTTGTCGGCCAGATTGCCGATGAGCATATCGGGCAAGCCGTCGCCGCTGAGGTCGCCGAACGTAGGGGCAGCGGCTTCGCTCACGTCAATCATGTCGTTCTGCAGAAAGCCGTTGGCGCGGTAAGTGAAGGCGGGCGCCCCGCTGGCGGCCGTATTTTCGTAGAGGCGCACGGCATCGCGCATGCTCACCATATCGGCGCGGTTGTCAAGCATGTTGGGAGCCACTACGAGGTCGGCCCGGCCATCGAAGTTGGCATCAATTGAGTAGCCCGCCGGAAAAGTATTGACCCGGATGGGATTGGCCGTCGGGTAGCTGGCCGAGATACCGGCGCCGGGCAGGTTGGCAGTCGTGGCGTTGCCGAGGTTCATGAGCCGCATCAGCTCGGGGCAGTTGTCGAGGCCATCGAGCAGGTCCTGGTCGCCGTCGCCGTCGAGGTCGACCAGTAGCACGTTGTGGCCCGGGGTGTGGCTGGGCCGCCGGTAGGTTATGCATTGCGACTCGCCCTGAGGCTGATATGTAGCGCAGGCGCTGCAGCTGACAATGTTGCCCCAGTAGTTGGTTTCCTGGCGGAAAGTGAGCGCGCCGCCACAGGTGCCGGGGCTGGTGTTGAGGTAAAGCTCCATCACCCGCGACGACGAAAAATCGTAAGTCAGGATGTCGAGTTTGCCGTCGCCGTTCACGTCCTGCAGGGCAGGCATATTGTAGCCCCCCACGGCGATGTTGGAATCGCCGGCCCCAATGGCAAACCGCAGCTGATTGGAAGCCAGCGTAAAATTGGGCAAACCGCCCGCGCCAACCACGTTACGGAACACCCGGATGTCGCCGCTCATGTCGGCAAACAGGTCGGGGCGGCCGTCGCAGTCGTAGTCGCGCAGCAGCACCCAGCCATACAGGCCTTCCGGAAACAGCGACTCGTATTGCGGTGCATACTGCCACTGGCGGCCCGCACCGCTGGCCACGTTCAGAAACGTGTAAGAGCGGGAGCTTTCGCGGTCGAAAACGAAGAGGTCATTCTGACCGTCGGCATTCAGGTCAATGTTGCTAAACTGTGGCGTGTTCATCCCGCCGGCCCAGGCGTGGCGCAGGGTATCGGTGCCATGCACCACCTTGGCGGCGGGCTGGTATTCAAACCCGAAAGTAGTGCCTGACTGGGCCTGGGCCGAAAGCCCCAGCGCCAGCAGACAGCCCGCAGCGATGTAACGAAAAATCATAGCGTGAAAAAATGAGCGTTGATAAGGTGGTGAACAAGCGAATGTAAGCAGACAATTCCCAAGGCCAGTTACTTGCCTCGGATAAAAGCGCCGCCCGTAAGGCGGCTTAATACAAAAATCAAGCCCTACTTTGTAAAAACATCCCGGCCAGTTAGGCTAAAATTCGGCGTCTATGTTACTTTATTCCCAGTTTTTGGCGGTGCAGGGCCAGGTCAGCACCGATTCGCGGCAGCCCCAGCCCGGCACTTTATTTTTTGCCCTCAATGGCCCCAGCTTTCGCGGAGCCGAATTTGCGCCGCAGGCCCTGGCCAAAGGCGCCCGCCACGCCGTGGTAGACGATGAAGCCCTGGCTGCCACCGACCCCGCCCACTACACCTACGCGCCCGACCCGTTGCTGGCCCTGCAGCAGCTGGCCCGACACCACCGCCAGCAGTTTAGTATCCCAGTACTGGCCGTGACCGGCTCCAACGGCAAAACCACCACTAAAGAAATACTAAAGGCGGTATTGACCAAGCGTTTCCGGGTACTGGCCACCATTGGCAACCTCAATAATCACATCGGCGTGCCGCTCACGCTGCTGCGCCTGCGCACGGGCGAGCACGAGCTGGCCGTGGTGGAAATGGGCGCCAACCACCGCGGCGAAATCGCGACTTACTGCGAGTGGGCCGAGCCTACCCACGGCCTCATCACCAACATCGGCAAAGCCCACCTCGAAGGCTTTGGCGGCGCCGAAGGCATTGCCCTGGGAAAAGGCGAGCTGTTTGACTATCTGGCCCGTACCGGCGGCACGGCCTTCGTCAACACGCTGGATGCGCAGGTGGTAGCCCGCGCCGCCCAGGTGCCGCAACGCCTCTCCTACCCTCAGCCCGGCGACACTTACCCCGCCACCTTGCTGGCCGCCGACCCGGCGGTGGCGCTGCGCCTGGCCGATGGCACCGAAGTAGCCGCCCAGCTCACCGGCGACTACAACTTTCCCAATCTGGCTGCCGCAGCGGCGGTGGGCCAGCACTTCGGCGTGCCTACCAACGATATTGCCGCCGCCCTGGCCGCGTATAATCCGCAGAATAACCGCTCGCAGCTGGTGCGCACGGCGCGGGGCAATGAACTGGTGCTCGATGCTTACAATGCCAACCCCAGCAGTATGGCGGCGGCATTGCGCAGCTTTGCGCAGCGGCCTACCACGGCAGGCCAAACCAAGCTGGTGATTCTGGGCGACATGTTTGAGCTGGGTGACGAAAGCGTAGCCGAACACCAGGCCCTTGGGCAACTTCTAACCGAACTGGCCTTGCCTAACGTGGTACTGGTCGGCACCGAGATGCAAGCCGCCGCGCAGGATAATTTTCAGTATTTCCCCACTAAGGCCGAAGCCGCCGAATGGCTCCGACAGCACGCCCCACACGGCCAGCAGGTACTGGTAAAAGGCAGCCGCGGCATGGCGCTGGAAACGCTGGTAGAGCTGCTGTAACAGCTATTCTTTCACCCAGCGGCTGACGCCCGTTTGCCCGCCCGAAGTCAGCTGCACGAAATAGGTGCCCTGGCGCAACGTACGCAGGTCAAGCAACTGGCCCGCCGGCAGGGTGGTGCGCAGCACGGCGCGGCCCAGGGCATCGCGCACCTGCACATCAGCAGCAGCGGGTAGCGGCACGCGCAGCAAGCCGGCACCGGGGTTTGGATAAAGGCTGAATTTCAGATTTGTAGCGCTGGCGGTGGCAGTGGGCGTAGCGACAGCGTAGAGCCACTGGTAGCCGGGGCCAAACTCGCGGCGCCAGAACCATTCGGCGTGCTGGCCGTCGGCGCGGGTGTTGAAATTGAGGTTGGCGGCGGGCACGCCGTGGCGCTGGAGCGAGTCGCGCACGGCGGTCATGTCGGCTACCATGGTGGTGCTTTCGGTGGTGCCGCTCACGAAGTAGAAGCGCGTGTCGGGGTCGGCCGGGTGCTGCTGCAAATACTGCATTAGAGGCTGACGGGCAAACCAATAGGCGGGCGAAAACGCGCCCACTTTACCGTACACGGCCGGGTAGCGCACGGCCGCATACGTGGCAATGAGCGCGCCCATGCTGGAGCCGGCAATACCCGTGTTTTCGCGGCCGGGCAGGGTGCGGTAGTTGGCGTCGATATAGGGCTTGAGGGTTTGGGCCAGAAAATCGACGTACAAATCACCCTGGCCGCCGCCATACTGCGGGTTGTTCCAGGGCGAGTATTCATCGAGGCGGTTGGCGCTGTTATCTACCGCCACCACGATACAGCCGGTGGCATCCTGACCGCTGGCCTGCAGCTGGCTCAGGGTTTCATCGACGCCCCACTCGCCGGCAAAGGCCGTGCGGGCATCGAAGATATTCTGACCATCCTGCAGATACAGAACGGGATAGCGGCGGGCACTGGTAGCGTAGTCGTTGGGCAGATAGAGCCACACGCGCCGGGTGCGCCCCAGCTGCGGCATGGCAAAGCTAGTGCTCATGATGCTGACGTTGCTGGTGGCCGTGCCGGGCACCGAGGTGCCGCCCAGGTCTTCCCAGTTCAGCACCTGGTGCAGAACCGGGCCGGTACTGCTGCCCACGGTGTACGTGCGGTTGTTAATAGAGCTGTTGGTGGCACTAGTTTCGACCATCGCCCAGGTGCCGCGGGTGAATTTATACTCGATAGCGCCGGTGACGCTGGCGGGCAGCGTTATGGCGTAGCTGCCGTCGGCAGCGTTATAGGTCAGGGCGTAAGCCGCTGCGCCGGGGTTCCAGCTATTGAAAGTACCGGCCACGTAGATGGTGGCATTGGCGGGCGTATTGGCGGGAATGGAGGTGATTTTGAGCGTCGTCTGGGCCTGGGCAGTCAGGGCCAGCCACGTCAGTAGCAGCGTCAACAGGTGTTTCATCAAAAGCGTGAGTTGGGTGGGGAATAACTCTAAAGTTACTGCCTTTCGACAGTAAGCATTCCTGCACCAACTACTCAGCAGCCGTTCAACTGCGCGTCCAACTTTCCCTAAAACGGGCTATCCAGCTCCGCCAGCGTGGGTAGAATGGCGTCTTTCGGCGAAATGACGGGGTTTTCCACTTCCCAATCGATGCCCAGGGCCGGGTCGTTCCACAGCAGGCCGCCCTCGCTGGCGGGAGCATAGTAATCGGAGCACTTATAGAGGAAGAGCGTGTTTTCCTCCAAAGCCGTGAAACCGTGGGCAAAGCCAGCCGGCACAAACAGAATGTTGCCCGCCGCTTCGGTCAGTTCCACAACCATATGCTGACCGTAGGTGGGCGAGGCGCGGCGGATGTCCACCACCACGTCGCGGGCGCGGCCCTGGGCCACGCGCACCAGCTTAGCCTGGGCGTAGGGTGGCTGCTGGAAGTGCAGTCCGCGCAACACGCCCGGCTGCGACTTGCTCTGGTTATCCTGCACCCACTCCAGGTCGGCGGGCAGGCCCAGCTCCTGCATGAGGCGGGCGCTGAAGGTTTCGTAGAATACGCCCCGGGGGTCGCCGAAGAGGCGCGGCGTAAACTCAAGCAGCCCCGGCAGGGCAAAGGATTTCACTTGCATCGGGGGCAAAATTAGGACTTAGCTGGCGCTGACCTGCGGTTACGCACGGCTGCCACCGCATCGAGGTATTTTTGAAGGACGATTTGCTCGTCGAATTTCGTTTCGGCCAGCTGGCGGCTGGCCTGGGCCATGCGCTGTAAATCACCATCTGGCAGCTGCAACACCTGCAGCATTTTCGCAGCCAGGTCGGGAGCCGAGCGCACCTGGCAGAGGTAGCCGTTGTAGCCGTCCTGCACGGTTTCGCGGCAGCCGGGCACGTCGGTGGTCACCAGGGGCTTGCCGCAGGCTGCCGCTTCGAGCAGCGTTTTGGGGGTGCCTTCGCGGTAGCTGGGCAGCACCACGCAATCGGCCTGATGGATGTGCGTAGTCACGTCGTCGGAGCGGCCGAGGTACTCGATGTCGCCGCGTTGAAGCCACTCTTCAAACGTGGCGCGGGCCACGCCCACGCCGCCGGCCTCGTCGAGGCCACCGAGCAGCTGCACGCGGGTGCCAGGCACGGCCTGTCGCACGATTTTGGCGGCTTCAAAGTATTCCACGATGCCTTTTTCGTAAAGCACCCGGGCTACCATCAGGAATACAAAGGGCGTTTGGCGCACAAATGCAGCGGCGGGCCGAAAGCGCTTGGTATCAACCCCGGAGCCGGGCAGCAGGTCGGTAATGCCGGCTTTTACGAGGCCGTTTTCCAGGAACAGCTGCCGGTCGTCGCCGTTCTGAAAAAACACTTTATGCGGGAAGCGGAAGGCAATGCGGTATAAACCCAGCACCACGCGGCTCACCAGGTTTTTTACGATGAACGCGGTACCCAAGCCGCTCACGTTGTTGATACTAGGGATGCCGGCCGCGCGGGCAGCGATGCTGCCGTAGATATTCGGCTTGATGGTGTAGTGCAGCACCACATCGGGCCGCTCGCGCCGGTAAACTTGGTAGAAGCGGCGGGTGAGCAGGGCATCCTTGACGGGATTGGTGCCCTTGTTTTCCATCAGGATGGGCACGTAGCGGCAGCCCAGCTCGGTTTCGAGGCGCTGCGAATAATCGTCGGGCGGGGCAATGGCCAGCACTTCGTGGCCAGCGGCTTGCAGGGCCCGCACCAGGCTGGCGCGAAAATTCCAGATGTTCCAGCTGGTGTTGATAACGAGGGCGACGCGCACTTTTTAGGGTATGAGGGTAAGAGGGTAGGCGGGTATGAGGGGGCAAAGGTCGGCAGGAAAGACCTGTCATGCCGACCTTTGCCGGCCAAACTTTTGTTAGCGTCGTATGCGCAAGCTGTTTCTACTTGTTTTGCTGCCCCTGGCGGCTCAGGCTGGCCCGCCCCCGTCGCCGGGCCAGGTGCTTTATGTGAAGAACTGCGCCCGCTGCCACGGCAAAAATGGCCGCCTGGGCATCAACGGCGCGCACGACCTCACCAAGAGCAACCTCAATACCATGGGCCGCACCTACATGGTAACCAAAGGCCTGGGCAAAATGCCCAGCTTCGAAAAACAGCTTACGCCCGAGCAGATTCAGGCAGTAGTGGCGTATTCGCTCACGCTGCGATAGTATCTGAAGCCGTTAGCTGACAGCTGCTAGCTGTTAGCTAACGGCCCATCACTCATTCCAGAACATGAGCTAACAGCTAGCAGCTGTCAGCTAACAGCTTACTATCATGGCTAAACAAGGAAAATCGGCCGGCTGGGCCCCGGGCAGCACCCGCCACCACGGCGCCACCGACCACACGCCCACCCGGCGCGACACCAAAATCAACCGCCTGCTGGGCACCAAAACCCACGCCACCCAGGCCGAAACGGAAACCGCCGTGCTCGTGAGCGTGCCCCCGCGCCGCCAGAGCGAGGCCCAGACCAGCGAATACCTCGACGAGTTGGCCTTCCTCATCGAAACGGCCGGCGCCACCGCCACCAAGCGCTTCGTACAGCGCCTCGAAAAGCCCGACATCCGCACCTACGTGGGCGAGGGTAAGCTCGAAGAAATCAAGGCTTTCGTGGAGCACGAGGGCAGCAGCATGGTGGTATTCGACGACGACCTGACGCCCTCGCAGCTGCGCAACCTGGAGGCCGAGCTGAAGGTGAAAATCGTGGACCGCTCGCTGCTCATTCTCGATATTTTTGCCCTGCGCGCCAAGTCGGCCACGGCCCGCACGCAAGTCGAACTGGCACAGTACCAGTACCTCCTGCCCCGCCTCACCGGCCTCTGGACTCACCTTGACAAGCAGCGCGGCGGCGTGGGCATGAAAGGCCCCGGCGAAACGGAAATCGAAACCGACCGCCGCATCGTGCGCGACCGCATTGCCTTTCTGAAAGAAAAGCTCGAAGACCTTGACAAACAAGCGCACACCCAGCGCAAAAGCCGCGGCGGCCTGGTACGGGTGGCGCTGGTGGGCTACACCAACGTGGGCAAAAGCACCCTTATGAACCTGCTGGGCAAGGCCGAGGTGTTTGCCGAAAACAAGCTCTTCGCCACCGTCGATGCCACGACTCGCAAAATCGTGCTCGACCAGATTCCCTTCCTGCTGTCCGACACGGTTGGGTTCATCCGCAAGCTGCCCACCAAGCTGATTGAGAGCTTCAAAAGCACTTTGGATGAAATCCGCGAGGCGGATTTGCTGCTGCACGTCGTAGATATTTCACACCCCGGCTTCGAGGAGCAGATTCAGGTGGTGAACGATACGCTGGTGGATATCGGCGCGGCCGATAAGCCCACGCTGCTGGTTTTCAATAAAATTGACCAATATCAGGCCGATGATGTGACGGACGACCCCTTCGGCGAAGTGCAGGATGCCGAGGACGATGGCAGCGCGCCGCGCCCGCCGCTGGCGCAGCTGCAAGCCACGTACATGGCCAAGATGCACGACCCGGTGGTGTTTGTGTCGGCGCAGCAACGCACGAACATTGAGGAGCTGCGCGAGCTGATTGTGAAGCGGGTAACGGCTATTCATCAGCAGCGGTATCCGCAGCAGTGGTAAGGGTAGGAAGGGAAGAGGAGCCTGGATTTGTTCTCCCTCCCTCCTGCCCGCTCACCCCCATACCCTCCTGCCCCAATAAAAAACGTGACCATTGCCCGGTGTTTCCCCGTAAAGGCGGAAACCTGGATAATGGTCACGTTTTCTTATGCCTCGATTTTCGTTACGCAACTTAACCCTGATGGGCGGCCTGTGGGGCGCCGGAGCGCTGCTGGCGCAGGCGCAGGTGCAGGAGCGGGTGTACCCGCCCGCAGCTCCCAGTACCGCCGACACAATTGCTGGCGGCAAACGCCTCAACGACAAGCAGATTTTCGCCAACCCGTCGGTGCTGGGCATGGGGCCCAGCAAGGGCCTGATAGTACGTTACGAGCGCATGCCGCGCTTTCGGGTGAACTCCGATGCGCAAGTGGTGGGGCTGGCCGACTATAGTGCCGACGCCACCAAAAACGCCCGCTTATCCATCAAGGGCTACATCCCGGCCTGGAACCGGCCGCACCTGAAGGTGATTGTGGGACTGAGCTACGAGCGCGAGGAGTTTCAATTCACCCCCAAGCCGACCGACTACGAGCTGTACAACAGCATTGAGGACAAAGGCTTAAAAAGCACCGCTGCCCAGATTGCCATCATCCGCCCCGTCGATGACGTGCACTGGTACCTGGCCCGCATCAAGGGCGAACTCAGCGGCGACTACACCTACACGGAGGGTTCGATGGGCGCCGACGATTATTTCCGCTTCTCGGCCGAGGCTATTTACGGCTGGAAGCGCAGCCCCAATTTTTCCTGGGGCGTGGGCTTTCAGTACGGCTACACCTTTGGGCGGCTAAGTATCTATCCGGCGCTTATTTACAATCGCACGTTCAACAGCCACTGGGGCATTGAGGCACTGGCTCCGGCGCGTATCACGCTGCGCTATAACTCGTCAGACAAATCCATTTTCTACGCCGGCTATACCGTCGATGGCTACAACTACATCATCAAGCTGCGCGATGAGCTGGAGCGCCGCAACCCCGACGGCAGCATGGTAAGTGGTAAAACGCCCCTGCGCACCCTGGAATTGCGCGAAACGGAAGTAAAATTCCGTGGCCGCTGGGAGCACGAAATCTTTAGCTTTCTCTGGGGTGCGGCCGAAGCTGGCTACCGCTACAACTACGCCTTCGACGCCTTTGACCGCACCAACGCCGACCGCGAAAAAATCATCGACTCGAAGTTTGCCGGGGCGCCTTATGCCAGCCTGGAACTGTTCATCACGCCGCCGCGCAAGCTGCTGGAAAAAGCGGGCGTGCGGCGGTAAGCCCGTGTACCCCGAATTTCCAATTAGGGACGAGCGCAGCGAGTAACTGGCGGCAGGTTCGTTTTGGCGTTATACTCGCTACGCTCGTCCCGAATTGGAAATTCGGGGTATACGGGCTTACTTCTTCTTCTTCAAGCCTTTTAAATACTTATACGTCGCTTCCTGCGCTCGCACCGGCTTCTCCCCGGCGGCGGGCCGGATGAATTCATTGTTAAAATCCCGCGCTTTCACCGTGTCCTGCCGCTCAATAGCCAGGAGTTGGCGGATTTCGGCGCGCGTGGTTTCGGCCAATAAGGGGAAGGCGACTTCCACGCGCCGGTCGAGGTTGCGGGTCATCCAGTCGGCCGACGAGACGTAGATTTTTTCCTCGCCGCCGTTGGCAAACACGTAGACGCGGGCATGTTCCAGGTTGCGGTCGACGAGGCCGCGCTGGGTGATATTGTCGCTGAGGCCCGCCTCGCCGGGCACGAGCGAGCCGATACCGCGAATGAGCAGTTCGATTCGCACGCCGGCCTGACTGGCTTCGTAGAGCCGCGCAATCATGGCGGGGTCCTGTATGGCATTCATTTTGAGAATGATGTACGCTTCCTTGCCCTTTTTGGCATTCTTGATTTCGTGGTCGATAAGCGTATTCAGACCAGCGCGCAGGCCGAAGGGCGCCGCCAGCAGGTACTTGAGTTCGGGCGGCGGCGCCAGCGGGTCGGCCAGGAAATCGAACACGGCGGCCACCTCCCGCGTCAGCCGCTCGTCGGCCGTAAACAGGCCGTGGTCGGTGTACAGTTCGCTGGTGCTTTCGTTGAAATTGCCGGTGCTCAGGTAGGCGTAGCGGCGCACGGTTTCGAGCTCCTCGCGGCGGGTGATGAGCAGCAACTTGCTATGGACCTTGAGCTCGGGCGGTGAAAAAATGACGCGGGCGCCGGCGCGCTGTAGCTTCTCGGCCCAGTAGAGGTTCGATTCTTCGTCGAAGCGCGCCTTGAGCTCCACTACGGCCGTCACCTGCTTGCCAGCCTTGGCAGCTTTCAGCAAAGCCTTCACTACCGTGCTTTTGCGGGCCACGCGATAGAGCGTGATGCCGATGGCCGACACGCGCGGGTCGGCGGCGGCTTCGCGTAGCAGGCGCGGTACGTAGTCGAACGACTGGTAGGGCGGATGCAGCAGGTGCTCCTGCCTGCCGATGGCGGCCAGCAAGCTGCCCGTGCGCGGCAGCGTGGGGTGCGGCAGCGCCGGCCAGGCCGGGTAGCGCAGCCGCGCTTCACCAAAATCGGGGAAGCCGAAGAAGTCGCGGAAATTGTGGTAGCGCCCCCCCGCCACCAGCTCCTCGTCGCCGATGCCGGTTTTGTCCTTGATGGCGCGTAACACCTCTTTGGGCAGCTCGGGGTCGTAGAGCAGGCGGGCGGGGTAGCCAGTTTCGCGCTTGGCCAGGCTGCTGCGGATTTTGGCCATCTGGTCGCCCGATACTTCTTCCTCGATGTCGAGTTCGGCATCGCGGGAGAGCTTGATGGAATTAATGGTGATTTGCTCGTAATCAGGAAATAACTCAGCGGCGGCCACCCGTACCACGTCGTCCAGAAACAGCACGTAGCGCTCGGCACCCTCGTCGGGCAGGCGCACGAAGCGGCCGCCGTGGCGCTTGGTGGGCAGCTCCATCAGCAGCACCCGGTCGTGTTTGGGGGCGTTTTTTTTGCCGTGCGGGTGCGTCAGCAGCAAGGTCAGGTACACGGCCTGGTCTTTCAGGAAAAGCTGGTGCATGGTGTCGTCCAGTACCATCGGCGACAGCAGGTCGCGCACATTTTCCCGGAAGTAGTGCAGCACCCATTTGCGCTGCGCCGCACTCAATTCACTTTCATTCAGCAGGTGAATGTGCTCGGCGTTGAGGGCCGGCAGCAACTGCCCGCGGAAGGTGGCGCCGAACTCCTCCTGCTGGCGCTCTACCTCGGCCAGCACGGCGCGCAGCTCGCGCCGGGGACGGCCCAGCTGGGCGCGGGTTTTCTTCTTGAGCTTGGTGAGGCGGCGCAGCGTGGCCACACGCACCTTGAAAAACTCGTCGAGGTTGCTGCTGAAGATGGCCAGGAATTTCAGGCGCTCCAGCAGCGGCACATCGGGGCTCTGGGCTTCCTGCAGCACGCGGGCGTTAAAGCGCAGCCAGCTCAGGTCGCGGGAAAGGGTTTTCACTTCGTGAATTAAGAATTAAAAGTCAGGCGCTTGCGTTGTCAACTTCAAAGCAAGCAAAGCACCTTGGGCCGAAGGCCAGCCGCATCAATTGCTTTACGCGAATAAGCTCAGCAAAGCCGTTACCCAATTTTTAATTATCAATTTTTAATTAACCCTACTTGCCGTCCTTCGGAAAATCGTAGAAGTAGAACTCTGCATTCTCGCGGCTCACCTCTTCCCAGCGCCCGCACTCGAAGCGCAGACAGGCTACGGCGGCAGTGGGCATCTCGAGCAGCGGCGTGGTGCCGGCCGAGGCCAGCGTATTGACTACGTCGGTGAACGTGGGGTTGTGCCCCACCAACATCACCGACTGGCTGGAGTCGGGCAGCTGGTGAATGATGCTCAGAATATCCTCCACCCTGGCCTCGTAAATACCGGGTTCCACCACAATCTTCTCGTGCGGGTAGCCAATTTCGCGGGCCACCAGCACGGCGGTACTCAGGGCGCGCACGGCCGGCGAGCTCACCAGCAAATCGAGCGCTATTTCGCGCTTGCACAGGGCCTGGCCCATGCGCGGGGCATCGGTGCGGCCGCGGTCGTTGAGGGGGCGCTCCTGGTCGCTGAGTTCGTCGAAGCTCCAGCTCGATTTGGCGTGGCGCAGCAGGTAAAGGGTTTTCATAAAGCAAGGTGGAAAATGGCGGGGGAATGCGGACGTGTAACGCGCCACGAAGAAACGGGTTTTCGCCGAATGCGCTCCGACAAGCACATCTGAGTGCCTGTTAAAAGCAGAAGGGGAAGAAGCGAAAGGATGGCTCCTTCCACTTCTTCCCCTTCTTACTCAGCTGCCTGGAGCTATTCCTTCACAAAGCGCTGGTGCGAGGTCGTCTGGCCATCGCTCACCGTAAGCAGGTAGATGCCTTTGGCCAGGGTGCTCACTTGCAGCTGCTCGCCGGCCAGTGTGAGGCCGTGGATTTCGGCGCCGCGCAGGTCGTACACGCGCACCGTCAGGGGCAGCTCCGAATCGGCGGTGGCGGGGCGGGCGATGTTCAGCATGCTGCTAGCCGGGTTCGGGTAGAGGCGGAACTGGTCGGCGCCGGCCGCGAGGCGGGTGCTGCGGGCCGAGGCGCCGCCCGTGATGGTCACGGTGTAGTCTTCGGTTTCGCCGTAGCTGTAAGTGCCGCAGCTGGTGGTGCCGCTGTTGTCGCTCATCACCACGCGCAGGCGGGTGGCGCCGTTTTTGGCCGTGGCGGGCACCGTGAAGCTGCTGGTGAGCAGGGCCGCGCTGCTGCTGGTCTGGCTGGCTACCAGCTCGCCGCTGTCGGTGAAGTCTCCGTCCTGGTTGTAATCGATGTACACTTTCCAGTACTCCGAGTAAGCCGTGCCGGCGTAGCCGGCGCTGTAGCTGATGCTGCGGGCGCCCACGGCCAGCGTGGTGCTGGTGGCCGAGCCGTCGTAGTAGCCGGCATTGGCCGCCGAAGTGCGGTTGATGGTGCCAATCTGCACTTGGTCAATCCATTCGTAGCCTACGCTGTTGCCTTTGCTGGTGCAGTAAGTAGGCGTGGTGGGCGTGGTGCCACCGCCACCGCTGGGAGCCGTGCCGCCGAGTGAGGTTTTGAGCGAAGCGCGGGAGCCGCCGGTGGCAAACAGGGCATTCATGCGGGTGCTCTGGCCGGTCGAGAACATGAACATGGCGCGGTCGTCCACGTAGTCCATGTAGTTCATGAACATGTCGCTGGTGTTCGAGCACGACGGCTGCGGATAGGTCGGGGCGCCGTAGTTTTCGTCAGCCTGGTTAGGCGTGTCCGATACCTGGTCCGAGCCGGTGCAGGCCGTTCCATCGTCACCCCAGATGTGGTAGAGGTTCAGCCAGTGGCCCACTTCGTGGGTGCCGGTGCGGCCGAGGTTGAAGGGCGCCGTAGCCGAGCCGCCTTTGCCAAAAGCCGTGGTCAGAATCACCACGCCATCGGTAGCCGCCGCACCGCCCGGGAACTGCGCGTAGCCCAGCACGCCGCCCGACAGGTTGCAGACCCACAGGTTGAGATAGCTGCCCGAGGGCCAGGCATTGAGGCCGCCGGTGGTGGTTTTCTTCATTTTGTCGTCGGTGCCCCACGAAGTCTGGGTCACCTGCTTGCGCTCGATGCCGGTGGTGGCATTGCCGCTGGGGTCGCGCTTGGCCAGCACGAAGCCGATGCTGGGATTAGCCGCCAGCGAAGCGAAGGCCGAGGGCACGCTGCCGGCATCGGAGTTCAGCTTTTGGAAGTCGGCGTTGAGCACGTCAATCTGCGACTGAATCTGGGCGTCGCTGATGTTTTGGGCCGTCGTGTTGTAGAGCACGTGCACTACCACCGGAATGGTAACGGCCGCTGCCGCCCCACGCTGGGCGGTATTGGCTTTCTGCGCGGCAAACTGCAGGGCCTGGTTGTCGATGGTGGCCATGCGTTGGGCGAGGCCAGGGTCGGCGGCCATCTGCTGGGCCAGCACGTCCATACTGCCGCAGTTGCGGTGTTGCGGGCCCTGAGCCAGCACGGGGGAGGAAGTCAGTGCCAGGCCGGCGAGGCCCAGTGCAACCGAGTAAAAAGTTTTTTTCATGAAAGAAAAAATGGGGGTTGGTGAGAAATAGAAAGTTTGGTGAGAGAATGAATTTGGAGCGGCGAAGCTATTGAAGAAAATTCAATCCAAACAAATTTTTAGAAAAATTATTTCGACTCAAGTCGCCAAAACCACACAATACTTTCAATAAACATCCGTTTTCAACGCTTCACTACGTAATACCAAATACATTAAACTAGTATTAAACAAGAGAAAATTGGACGAATTGAAAGAAAACAATGGTAAATAATCAGCTAATCCCGGGTTAAATCAGCAATCAATCACAATCAGCACGCAATAAGTCATTGATTTATCATCCGGCAACGTTACCGGATTGCCATTATCTCATAACCTCAGCATTAAAAATTCTTTTAAAATTTTCTTGCGGCCCTGCGTTTTTCACCTGCCGCAAAGCATTCCGTCACCAATTTCCCAAAACCAAACAGTCCTCACGAAGCCCGTGCCGCTGGCACAAACCTCGTGAGGACTGGAATGCGAAACCCGGAAAACCGAGCCGCGACGAACTGAAAGCTTACACGTATTTGCTGGTGCGCAGCTCCTCGGCCAGGAAGCGGGCCGTGTGGCCCTTGCCGGATTTGGCCACCTGCTCGGGCGTGCCCTGGGCCACGATGCTGCCACCGCCCGCGCCGCCTTCGGGACCAATGTCGACGACGTGGTCGGCTACCTTGATGAGGTCGAGGTTGTGCTCGATGATGAGGACAGTATTGCCCTTATCAGCCAGCTTTTGAAGCACATCGGCGAGGTGGTTGATATCCTCGAAGTGCAGGCCGGTGGTGGGCTCGTCGAGGATGTAGAAGGTCTTGCCGGTGTCCTTTTTGCTGAGCTCGGTGGCCAGCTTCACGCGCTGGGCCTCGCCGCCGCTGAGGGTAGTGGCCTGCTGGCCCAGCGTGAGGTAGCCAAGGCCCACTTCGTTCAGGGTCTTGATTTTACGCAGGATGCGGGGCTGGTATTCGAAGAATTCCACGGCTTTCTCTACCGTCATGTCGAGCACGTCGGTGATGGATTTGCCTTTGAAGCGCACTTCCAGCGTTTCGCGGTTGTAGCGGCGGCCTTTGCAGGTTTCGCAGGGCACGTGCACATCGGGCAGGAAGTTCATCTCAATGGTGCGGATGCCGGCGCCCTCGCAGGTTTCACAGCGTCCGCCCTTCACGTTGAAGGAGAAGCGGCCGGGGCCATAACCGCGGATTTTCGCCTCCGGCATCTCGGCGTACAAGCTGCGGATTTCGGTCATCACGCCGGTATAAGTAGCCGGGTTTGAGCGCGGCGTGCGGCCGATGGGCGACTGGTCCACTTCAATCACCTTGTCAACAAGGTCCAGTCCTTCAATGCTGCCGTAGGCCAACGGCTCCTTCTTGGCATTGAAGAAGTGCTGATTGAGAATCGGATACAGCGTGTCGTGGATGAGTGTGCTCTTGCCCGAGCCCGACACGCCCGTGACGGCCGTGAGCTTGCCCAGTGGCACTTTCAGGGTCACGTTCTTGAGGTTGTTGCCCTTGGCGCCTTTCAGCACCAGCTCCTTGCCTTCCCCGGCGCGCTTCTTTTTGCGCAGCTCGATGTGTTTCTGCCCGCTGAGGTACTGCGAGGTGAGCGAGCCCGAGTTGAAGATGGCTGCCGGCGGACCGGCGGCCACGATGTTGCCGCCGTGCACGCCCGCGCCGGGGCCGATGTCCAGCACATAGTCGGCGTTGAGAATCATGTCCTTGTCGTGCTCCACCACAATCACCGAGTTACCGATATCGCGCAGATGCTGCAAGGCCTTGATAAGCCGCTCGTTGTCGCGCTGGTGCAGGCCGATGCTGGGCTCATCCATAATATAGAGCACGCCCACGAGCTGGGTGCCAATCTGGGTGGCCAGGCGGATGCGCTGGCTTTCGCCGCCGCTGAGCGTGCGCACCGGGCGGTGCAGGTTGAGGTAGTCGAGGCCCACTTCGAGCAGGAAGCCGATGCGCTTGCGAATTTCCTTGAGCAGCTCGCGGGCAATGACGTTCTGGCGCTCCGTGAGCCGGTCTTCCAGAGTCTCAAACCACTGGCTGAGCTGGTTCAAGTCGAGCACCGCCAGCTCGCCGATGTGCTTGCTGTCGAGCTTAAAGTGCAGGCTTTCCTTCTTGAGGCGGTAGCCCTGGCACTCGGGGCAGGGCTGCGCCTGGGCATACTGCTGAATCCACTCGCGGATGTTTTCCGACTCTGAATCCATCTGCCGACGCAGGAAAGGGATAAGCCCCTCGAAGGGGTCCACGTCGAGCTTGTCGGCCTCGTCGTCCGAAATGCCTTGCAGCAGCTGGCGCAGCACTTCCTCGGGCAGCTTCTCCAGCGGCGTGTTGAGGGTGGCTTTGTGGCGCTTCAGCAAGTGTTGCATCTGCTGGAAAATCCAGATGTCGCGGTATTCGCCCAGCGGGGCAATGCCGCCGCGCGAGATGCTCAGCTTGCGGTCGGGTAGCACGGCATCTTCCGTGATTTCCTGCACTTCGCCCAGGCCGTTGCAGGTGGGGCAGGCGCCGTAGGGCGAGTTGAAGGAGAAGGTGTTAGGCGCCGGGTCGTCGTAAGCGATGCCGGTATCGGGGTCCATCAGGAAGCGCGAGAAGAACTGCGGCTTGCCCTTTTCGCCCTTGGCGTCGGGGTCGAGCACCAGCATGGTGCCTTTGCCGTGGGTCAGCGCATTTTGCACCGAGCCGGAGAGGCGGAACCGGTCTTCCTCCTTCACCACCAGCCGGTCAATGACGATTTCGATGTCGTGGATTTTGTAGCGGTCCACCTGCATCTTGGGCGTGATGTCGAGAATTTCGCCATCGACGCGCACCTTGGCGAAGCCCAGCTTGGCAATCTTCTGGAAATCTTCGCGGTAGTGGCCTTTGCGGCCCTTCACCACGGGCGCCAGCACCACCAGCTTCTTGCCGTCGTAGTGCCGCAGTATATAGTTGATAATCTGGTCATCGCTCTGCCGAATCATCTTCTTCCCGGTGGCGTAACTGTAGGCCTCGGCGGTGCGGGCGTAGAGCAGGCGCAGGAAGTCGTAAATCTCGGTGATGGTGCCCACCGTCGAGCGCGGGTTGCGTGAGGTCGTCTTCTGCTCGATGCTGATAACCGGCGACAGACCTTCGATTTTGTCCACGTCGGGCCGCTCCAGCCCACCCATGAAGGAGCGGGCATAGGCCGAAAACGTCTCCATATACCGCCGCTGCCCCTCGGCATAAATGGTATCGAAGGCCAGGCTCGACTTGCCCGAGCCCGAGATGCCCGTGAATACCACCAGCCGGTTGCGCGGAATCTTTACCGACACGTTCTTGAGGTTGTGCTCACGGGCGCCATATACCTCAATATAAGGTGCATCGAGCGGCAGCGTGGCATCGGTGAGCTGGCCGGCCGTGGTGGGCGGTAGGGTTTCGGGCGTCTGGTGTTGCAGGGCGGTGGCGAGACCGGCGGCAGTGGGCTGGCTACCGACCGCGCCGGCTTCAGTCACGGCGCCAGCCAGTTGCTTTTGCAAATCGGCGGCCGGGGCTTTCGCGGGCGCCGCCTTGGGCTTGGGCGTTTTGGCGGGCGCCGCGCTTGGTTTGGGAGCTTTTACAGCCGGAGTCGTCGTGGATTTTTTGGCCATGCAGGAAGGCAGCGAATTGGGCTGCAAAAGTACGGAAAACGCCGCCCGTTAGCTAGTATAATGAGCTTATTTGCCAACGCATTTAGCGCGGCGCTGCCGGGCGGGCGTCGGGGCATAACAAGCCCGCGCCCGCATTTGTGCCCGCGCAGCTACATTTTGTCCCGGCTGCCGGCCGCTGGCTGCTTGCGCAAAAACGCCCTCCCCGGCCAGTAGCCAGGAAGGGCGTTGAAGCGCGGCCGACGGCCACCCGCGGCGCAGGTTATTGCACCACCACATGCTTGGTGATGGCCGTAGCGCCCGTTTGCAGGCGTAGCGTGTACAGCCCAGGCGCCAGCTGGCTGATATCGAGCGCGGCCTGAGCGCCAGCGCTGGTAATTGGCAGTACGTGCTGCTGCACCGCCTGGCCCAATGAGTTAAGTACAGTCACCGGCACCGGCCGCGTGCTTAGCTCGGTGGGCACGCTGATGTGCAGACTGCGCTGGGCCGGATTGGGGTACAGCTGCACCAGGGCGGCTTCGCGGCTCTCGCGGCGACTCAGCGGGGTGGCAAACGTGAGCGTGGCGGTGGTGGCCGAAGTCAGCGTAGGACTGCATATGCTGCGGATGCTCAAGGTGTAGGTAGTACTGGGTATCATGCCCGTCAGCACGGCGGGCGAGGTGGCGGCGGTAATAGTTTGGGTAGCACCTCCGGCCCCCGTGTACGTTATCTGGTAAGTGGTACCGGCGGGCACGCCGGCAGCGGGCGTAAAAGTCAGATTGCCAGCCGTAGCCGAGGTTGAAGTAAATGCCAGTGCCGTGGGAGGCAGGCAGTTGGACGGCGTCGTTACGGTGGCCGACGCCGCGGCCGACGAATTGCCGCTCGCGCAATTAGCCACCACCCTGACAGTGTAGGTAGTGCTGGGAGTCAGCCCGCTAAGAGTTACCGGCGAGGCAGTAGCCGTTTGGGTTTGGGGCGCGCCTCCGGCGGGCGTGTACGTGATAGTGTAGCTGGCCGGGACGGGCGTGGGCGCGGTGAAGGCAACGCTCAGGCCGGTGCTGGTTATGGCCGAGGCTACGACGTTAGTGGGCGGGCTGCAAATCGGCACACCCGAGGCCGAGATACCGAACTGCACGTTGGGACGGTTGCTGGCAAAGCGGGCGGTGGGCAGCGGCATACTATTCACCTGTGTGGCATGAATTCCGGTGGTTCCGACGGCCGTGTACTGCCATCTGATGTCGGCAGTAGGCGTGCTGTTGCGAAACCAATCGACCAGTACCTCCACGTTGTCAGCGCCATTCCACACGAAGGGGGTCGCGAGCACGAAGGTCTTGAAGCCCGTGCCCGTGGGCAGGGCCAGGGCCGTATTGGTGTACACGGGCGTGGCCCCCACTACCTCGGTGGCCCAGTCTACCGGGTTTACGGCCAGCGTGCTGGTGGCAGTGCTTTTCAGGTACACGCTCAGTTGGGCATCGGCCGTGGGGTACTCCCCCGTGCCGTCCTTGTACCAGGCAATGCTCACGATAGTACCGGGTTGCGCGCCCGCCGCCGTGAGTTCGGCAGCCGAGTAGATGGAAATAGTGCGGGCGTATTTGTTGATGGTGGTGCTGGTACTCAGCAGCGCATTGGTCGAGGCCGACGCGGTGCCGGTGCCAACGGTGGCAACAATGGGGGCCTGCGCCTGGGCGCTGGCCCAACTCAACAGGCTGGCAGCCAACACCAGCAGCGCCTGACGCAAAACAGGTAAACGTAAGCTTGTGGACATAGGGGTGGGATGAGTGTGGGAGAAAAATGACTGCCGCGCAACACCGACACGGCTCAGAAATATTGCAGCTAATATCCTGCCAACTCCCGGAATCAGTAATAATATCAAGCTGAAAATTACCAGCTTTCCGAGTTACCGCTTGCAATATTCGGGCTTGCTTTACAACCGAGCGACGCTTCAGCGTCGTCTCCGGCCAGCTAAATACCGATGGCGTAGCTGCTGGCTGCGACCATACGGGCACAGCGCAGGCCTGAAAGGTCATTAATCCTAACGCCCAGGCCCATTTACTTATTCCATCAACTACAGCGGTGTTGCTGCGTATCAAGCCCGGACTTTGGCACCGTCCTTGAAACAGCTCCCCTACCCTTCCACCCATTTCCCTAATTCCCATGAAATTATTCCCCATTGCCACCCTCGCCGTGGCAGGCCTGCTGGCGCTGGCCACCCCGGCCAGCGCCCAGGTCAATGTTAATATCAACACCGCGCCCACCTGGGGCCCGGCGCTGCCCAACGGCTCCCAGTACTACTATATCCCCGAAGCCAGCAGCTTCTACGACGTGCCCGCCCGGCAATACGTGGTGCAGCGCAACGGCCAGTGGGTGCGCGTGGGCACGCTGTCGGGCTACAGCACGGCCAGCTTCCACCCGGTAGTTATCGACTACGTGGGCGCCCAGCCCTGGTCGCGCTACGACGAATACCGCGCCCGCTACCCCCGCGGCGGCAACCCCAGCAATGGCGCCCTGCCCCCCGGCCAGGCCAAAAAGCAAGGCTACCGTGCCAACCCCAGCAACGGCGGTCTGCCCCCCGGCCAGGCTAAAAAGATGAACGGCGGCAAGGGCAAAGGCCACGGCAAGCACTAGCCGTCGCCGCTCACCGCAGCAAAGCAGCTTTCTTCTCCGGAGGGAAGCTGCTTTTTGCGTTCAGAACCGCTGGCGAATTGGTCGGCACATTCCGGCTCATGGGCTGGGAAACCCACCTCTTCATCGGAGCAGGCATGAAACGGGCATTTGGCTTGCGTTAGAGGCAGCAGCATCGTTGCTTAATTCTTCCGACCATGAACGCGCCAATCAAACTTTTGAAATTCTTCAGTTTTGCCCTGCTGCTGGCCGGCGCTGCGCCGGCCGCCCACGCCCAGGTGAGCGTGAACGTGCAGGTGGGCGCGCCCGTCTGGGGGCCGCCCGTGCCGGCCGGGGTGCAGTACTACTACATCCCCGAAATCGACGGCTATTACGACCTGTATAACGGCGTGTACCTCGTATTTCGCGATGGCTACTGGATGACGCTGCCCAGCGTTTACGGCTACGACCCATATGCCTTCCACCCCGTGCCCGTGTACTACCAGGGGCCGCAGCCCTGGCAATACGTAGTGCAGCACCGCGCCCGCTACGGCCCGCCCCTGGTAGGCGCCTCGCCCAACTGGAACCGTGGTCACGCCTACGGCTACGGCGGCCGCGATGCCGGGCAACGCTCTATCTACAACAGCCCCGTGCCGAACGGCCCCGGCCGCCAGCCCAACCCCGGCGGCAACGGCAGCGGCCGCGTACAACCCGGCGGCCCGGCCAACCCTGGCGGTGGCCGCGCCACGCCGGGCCCCCAAGGAAGCGGCCGAAATGGTGGCAACGGCAATGGAGGCGAGCGACGCGGACGCTAGCCACCCAATTAACTGACCTATTTAAATCCGATTTCAAGGCCGCTCCTAATGAGCGGCCTTGTTTATCAAATTTTCAGCCCAGCAAGGCGGCCCAGTCGGTATCGGGTTGCAGTTTGGCGGGCACAGGCATGCGCCCTAGGCCCAATAGCTCGCTGATATAAATCATATCCGCATCGCGACCCATGCCGGCGACGGCCACAATGCGGCCGCGCTGCACGTAAAAAGCCAGGAACTTCTGCTGCGCTACTTCGCCGTGGTAAATGAGGTCATCCCACTTGTCGGCGTGGCCGGCGTAGCGCAGGCTTTTGCCAAACTGCTGCGTCCAGAAAAACGGGGCAGTGGTGAATTTCTCGCGCTGCCCCAGCATATTGCGCGCCGCCAGCTGGCCGTGCTGCTGGGCCAGGCGCCAGTGCTCGATGCGCGTGGGCTTGCCAGTGGCCGCCAGCGGGAACGCGGCAATATCGCCGGCGGCGTACACGTTTTCGGCTACCCGCAGGTACTCATCCGTTTGCAGGCCGCCGTCTTTTTCCAGCCCGAAGCTGCTGCGCAAAAACTCCGTGGCCGGGCGCACGCCCACGCCCAGCACCACCACTTGCGTGGGCAGCTTGCGGCCGCTTTTCAGGAGCACGGCGCTTACCTGGTTGCCTTCGCTCAGCAATGATTCCACTTCGGCTTCGGTTTCAAAATGCACCCCTTTCTCCTCGTGCATTTGCTGGAACATTTGCCCGATTTCCGGACCCAGCACCTTCGCAAACGGCACTTTTTCCTGCGCCACCACCGTCACCTGCCGGCCCTCAGCCACGAGGCTGGCGGCCGCTTCCATCCCAATGAAGCTGGCGCCGATAACCACCACCTGCGCCGCCTCCCGCGTGGCTTCGAGCAGCACGTCGGCATCGGCCCGGCTGCGGAGGGGCAGCACACCATTCAGGTCGTGGCCGGGCAGCTGGGGCAGCAGGTTGGGCATGGTGCCGGGGGCCAGCAGCAGCTGGTCGTAGCGCAGCGGGGGCAGGTCGGCCAGCTGCACCTCCTGCTTTTCAGTGTCGATGCCCGTCACCCGGGCATTGGTCAGCAGCTCAATATGCTGCGCTTCATAAAACGGTTTCTCGCGCAGCGGCAGCGCTGGTGGCTCGGCCTTGCCCGCCAGGTAGGCTTTGCTGAGCTTGGTGCGGTCGTAGGGCAACTGAGCCTCGGCCGTGAGCAGCACGATGCGCCCCCGGAAGCCCTCACGGCGCAGGGTTTGGGCGGCAAACTGGCCGGCGGCCCCCGCTCCCACCAGTATAAAGGTGCGCTGGTCGGTGGGCGCGGCCGCCGGGGCGGGCGGGGTGCCACCCAGCTCGGCGGTGGGCGTGGTATCGGGCTGGTCGGTGCTGGCGGGCGGGTTGGCGGGCACCCGCACCCAGATGCGGCCCCCGGCTTCGCGCACGGCGTAGCTAGGCAGGTCGTCGAGGGCCGGCGGCTCGCAAAGCTGGCCACTCTCTACCCTGAAGCAGGCGTGGTGCCAGGGGCAGATGAGC
>Ga0247804_10000258_pt1 | contig 24610 bp, 19 predicted proteins | sample UWRJL029104C1_FD_181142 | JGI IMG/M metagenome (GOLD analysis project Ga0247804, IMG submission 181142) | Plant litter microbial communities from Arlington Agricultural Research Station in Wisconsin, United States - UWRJ-L029-104C-1 | ecosystem: Environmental > Terrestrial > Plant litter >...
TTGTAGATGGGAAAGTCGTCTTTCATGTTGGTGAGGAAGACGGTGACGTCGACGAGGTCGTCCCAGTCGGCGCCGGCTTCTTCGAGGATGTAGCGCACGTTCTGGAACACGGCGTGGCACTGGCTTTCGAAGTCGTAGCTGATGATGTTGCCTTCGTCGTCGAGCTCGACGCCGGGGATGGCTTTCTGGCCGCGCTGGCGCGGGCCCACGCCGGAGAGGAATAGCAGGTTGCCGACGCGGCGGGTGTAGGGGTAAGCTCCAACGGGTTCGGGGGCGCGGGAAGTCATGGCTTAGGAATGGGGAAATGGATGGTACAAAGAACGTCATCCTGAGCGCAGCGAAAGGATGGCGTTCTGTTTTGACGTTCTTTTGTCGTTCCTTCGTACTTCGTAACCACTCCCCTACTACCCCACTCCATGAAACGTCTGCTCCTGCTCAGTTTCCTCAGCGTCTCCATAGCCGCCCAGGCCCAGAAGAAACTCAAAATGCCCCCCAAGCCCGACGCCTCGCAGGTGTACGACTCGGTATCGAAGCCGGCCGTGCCGCTGGGCGGCACCCAGAAGTACGCCCAGTTTCTGGCCGACCACCAGAAGTACCCGGCCGCCGCCATGCAGAAAGGCATTCAGGGCACGGTGCCGGTGAGCTTCGTGGTGGAAAAAACCGGCACCATCGGCGAGGTGAAGGTGGACAAGCCGCTCTCGCCCGAGCTGGATGCGGAAGCTATCCGTCTCATCAAAAGCGGGCCGAAATGGACGCCCGCCCAGCACCTGGGCAAAGTGGTGCGGCAGCGCATCACGGTGCCGGTGAGCTTCGTGATGTCGCCCGGCTCGGAGGTGGTGACGGTGGGCCCCAAGGGCACGCCCGCCGCCCCCGCCAACGCCGCCGATATCGCCGCCTCAGCCAACCCCGACCGGCCGCCCGTGGTGGCGCCCGACAAGCCCACCCGCCCCGTGGGCGGCACCGAGGCTTTCTTCGAGTGGATTGAGAAAAACCAGAAATACCCCGCCCTGGCCCGGCAGCGCAAAATCCAGGGCAAGGTGATGGTGGAGTTTATGGTGCAGGCCGACGGTTCGCTCACCGACGCCCGGGTCATCAAGAAGATGGGCTCGGGGCTGGATGAAGAGGCCTTGCGGCTGATTAAACTGGCGCCGAAGTGGGAGCCGGCTACCTATCAGGGCAAGCCGTTAAAGCAAAAGATGGTGTTGCCCGTCTTGTTTCAATTGTAGCGAATCCCCTTCTCGGAAAGGAGGGGATGTGAGCGCCGAAGAGGCGCGAACGGGGGTGGTTCGCCCGGTCGCGCCGGCAGGGTAATAATTGGAGAATTTCTGTGGATTTTTTGAAACCTGCAGGGGCTTGTTCAGCTTTATTATCTAACGGCGCGACCGGGCCAACCGCCCCCGTTTTCGCTGCGCGAAAACATCCCCTCCTTTCCAAGGAGGGGAGTTGGTCGTTCTTTTATCCCTTCTGCTGTATGCTCACGCTTCCCATCCTCGCTCCCACCCACTTGCTGTGGCCGCACCAGGCCCGCTACCGCCAGGCCAGCCAGGCCCTGGCCCAGGACTTATTCGACTCGCTCGACGACGACCTGAAGCCGCTGGTGCTGCTGCTGGCGTTGCCCCTCGACACCACCCAGCTTGCCCGCGTGCTGGAGCCCGTCAATACCGGCATACCCGCCGAGCGTTTCGACCAGGTGCTGGAGCGCGGCCGCGAGTTGCAGCTGACCAGCAACTGGCCCGCCCTGCTCGACCGTGACGACATGAGCCAGACGCTGCTGTTGCAGCGTTTCGAGGGATTGGGGGTGCGCAAGGCTACCCAGGAAGTGTTTGATGAGCTGGATGCCGATGGCAAGTACCTGCACTTTGCGGGCTGGCCGGTCATTATCAACCAGCACTTCATTATGACCGTGTTGCGGCTGCAGCGTAAGCCGTTCCGCACGTATCCGTCGCTCAAGGCCGGGCGTTATTCCATTGAGGGCAAGCCCTTGGCTAACTCTTTGCTGCAGGCGGCGCTCTACCGCTTCAACGAGGAAGGCATGAAGGCGCTGAGTGAGCCCGAGCCCGGGGCGGGCTTCCTCAGCCGCCCCCGCGAGACAGATGAGGTGCTGCGCGCAGCAGGTAAGACGTTTCTTGATACGCCAGCGCATGCGCTGGGATTCAACCCCGCCACGGCCAAGCTGTTTGCTACCTGCAACACTATTTCGAGCTTACGCTACGAGGGCGCCGAGGGCGTGGGCAAGCTCATTCTGGCCCGCCGCCACCACCCCAATCTGGAGGAGGTATTCGCCCTCACCTGCCCTACCGAGCTCACCGACTATCGGGCCGTGCGCAAGCTATTGGAGATGACCACGCCCGACGTACATCTGCTGGCCGATGGCGAGAGCGTGTACGGCCTGGGCCGCGTGGTAGGCAGCTACGATGCCCACCGCGAAGACTTGTTTGTCATCAACTTTGTGAATCACTACGCCTGGGAACTCAAGCACGGCAGCCAGGTGCTGATGCGCTGCCACTACGGCCTGCCCAGCCTGCCCCGCACCAGCCTCAACCGCGTCCGGTTTCGCCGCGATTTGCGCCGCACCTTCGGCGTCGTGGACGAAGCCAATACGGAATTGCTCTGGGACGTGGTGGTGGAAGCCAGCCGCCAGCAAAGCGGCACGCTGCTCGTTATCACCACCGAAGCCCTGGCCGAAGCCGACCGCCTCAAGCTGCAATGTACGCTCATCGAGCCGGTGCCGCTCACGCCGCTCATCACCCGCCTCGTCACCAGCATCGATGGCGCCGTGCTGCTCGACCCGGCTGGCTACTGCTATTCCATCGGCGTCATCCTCGACGGCAAAGCTTCGGGGCACGGCGACGGTGCCCGTGGGGCGCGCTTCAACTCGGCTGTGCGCTACGTGGAAAGCTCGGCTTACCCGTGCATGGCCGTGGTAGTGAGCGAAGATGGCATGGTGGATGTGATGACGAAGGAGAGCCTGGAGGAAGAGCGGAAGGCAAAAAAATAAGTCAGACGATGTTGAAATTTACAAAATCGTGTTTTATATTTGACATATAATTACCGCCTGTACCTCTACTTTCATTATGACTGCCGAAGAAAGACTCAGCCAATTGGAGCTACTTGTGGCCGAAAGCCTGGGAGTTCTGGACCGCCATACGGCTCAGCTCAAACAGTTGCAAAACTCTGTTGGCCAACTCATCACTACAGCCTCTCAGCATAGCGATACGCTTAGCTTTCTGCTACGTGAACAGCTGGCCATGAAAGGCGATGTCGCAGAAATAAAAAGCGACATCGTGGGAATAAAAGGTGATATCGTGGGGATGAAAGGTGATATCGTGGGGATGAAAGGTGATATCGTGGGGATGAAAGGTGATATCGTGGGGATGAAAGGTGATATTGTGGAGATGAAAGGTGATATTGTGGAGATGAAAGGTGATATCGTGGAGGTAAAAGGTAAGTTAGGCCAGTTAGAAGCTCAACAGTCGCAGATGAACAGCAAATTGGACCAGCTTCTAAATCTGCTCCAGAGGCCCAGCGCTTAGTTAAGAACTATTTCCTAGCCTTAAACGACCACCTAATGCGGAATACCGCCACCACGTCGCCGACCGCGTCAACGCCGGTACTGGTGCACAGCACACTACGTCCTTCGCCGACAGCGCGGCTTTCGGCCAGGGCTTGGGCAATCTGCAGGCCATCGGGGCAGGTGAAGGTGATGAGGCCGACGGCTTTTTTCAGGAACTCCGCTTCCAGCCCTACGACCAGCATAGAAGCGGGTGTATCGGCCTGCACATGCATCATAGCCTGAATGCCGCTGGCCAACTCGGCGGCCATTGCCAGACAGGCGAAGTAGATGCTGCGGAAGGGATTTTGAGTGAGGTATTTGAAGGGGATGGTCACCACGGCGCGCTCGGGCGTCAGCTCGTGCAGGCGCAGGCCGGCCAGCCAGGCCATAGGCAGCTTGCGCAGCATGAATAGCCGCAGCTTCCACGGGCTGAGTACCTGTTGGCGGAAGGCGGCAGCTTGGTCCATACTTAGAAAGAGTTATCAGGTTAAATATCAGCTCTTTTTATCGAGTACCAGCACCACTTTGTTGAAGTTGGCCGAGGCATTCACCACCGACCGGAAGGCTTCAAAATCAGCTTTGGGCCAGTTCAGTTGCCGGTAGTTTTCGTCGATGGTCACGATGACCGTCTGCCCCTGCTGCACGTAGCTGGAATGGAAGTCAAACAGTGGCTTTCCGGCCGCGCTACCCGCCTTGACGTCAAAGTTCAAATCATTGAGGTTGCGCACGGTGTAGCCGGCTGGCACCTCGAAGCGGATGATGCGCGCGTAGCCGTGGTTGCTGTCGTTGTCGACGTCGAACTGCCGCTCCTCTTTCTGGTACAGTTCCGTTTGCGGGCCAATCAGGGTGCCGATTTTGAACAGGTAGCGCGGGCCAGCCTTGTCGAGCAAAGCGGCTGACTCACACTGACCTTCGATGATGAAGGGCTTTTGCAGCGCGTTGGTGCCGCGCTCCACATTCTTCACCGTCACATTTTTGAAGTTGGTAGCGTCGGGCACAATGCTCTTCTGCATGTCCTGCAACACCTCCTTTTGCTTGGCTTCCGGAATCATCGTCCAGAAGGGCTGGATGACAGCGGCCATGTAGCCAGTCATGGTCTGACGCAGGGCCACGGTGCTGTTGCTCAGGTCGGGGGCGAAGGTCACGGTCACGTCCAAATCCTGGTGACTTTGGTCGGCCGACAGTGCCGGAACGTCCTTTACTGTTCCCATCGCCGATTCGATGTTGCCCAGCTTCAGGGGCTTCACGTAGAGGCCCGACTGGCCGGCCCAGTCGGCGGGTACCATGCCGTAGTAGCAGTCGGGTCGGCCGGGGGCTATATATTGCTGGGTGGCCGGAAAATAGAGCAGGTAGTGGTCGAGAAAATTCCAGGTATCGAAGCTGCCGTCGAACTTGCGCTCACTCCGGTCGCTGGTCATCACCATCTGGGTTTCAATGCCCAGCTTGCGGTAGAGTGCCGTGAGCAGGTGCGTGAAACCAACTTCGGAAGCATTGCGGGTAGCACGGATGCGGGCAATATCATTATCAGCACCTTCTTCCAAATTGTAGTTAAGCTTCACGTAGCGCTCCACGGCCGCGATGCGCTCGGCTACCGGTCCGCTGCCGGGCATTTTGGCATCAGTTACAATCTTGTCCACGGCCTTGGCTTCGTCCTTGCTCAGAGTGGTCAGGTTGCGGTAGATATTCTGGCTGGCATCGGCCCAGGTGAACTGGCGTACCTGGCCTTTGTTGGCGATAAATGCCAACTTGTACTCCAGGCGCATCAGTTGGGCTCGCACCTGGGTGAAGGCTTCGTCGCGCACGGCGGGCACTTCCTTCATACTGAGGCGTAGCACGCGCTTGTCGGGCATGGTGGTATCGGCCACGACGGGCGGACCGTTATATACTTTCGCTTCAAACGTCAGGTGCTCAGGCGAAATCAGCTCGAATACTACATCACGGCTGGGCGTTCCGCTCTGAAAAGTTTCGCTACCAAAGTGGTTCATCGGCCGTTCGCGGGTGTAGAAATATTCTATCTCGCTGCCATTCTCGACGCCATCGACGGCGAAAATACGGTAGCCGCGCTGGTTGTTGTCGTCCTTCAACTCCTTCATGTCGGCGGTGCGCACCTCCCGCACATCGCCGCGCGGACTGATGGTGCGGGCCTTCACATCCACCGTCTGCCCATTGGCCAGAATGGGCAGCACGATTTTGTTGTAGCGCTCGATGCCGTCCGAATTATTCACCCGAATGATGCGGTGCTCGGTGGCGTAGAGGTGCAGGTTCTGGTCGGCGCCCAGAAAGTACTCTAAGCTGGTAAAGTCCTTGAGCACAATGGCTGGTAACTCGGCCTCGGTTGCCGTGACGGGCATGCGCTTGGTGCGCTTCACATCCCAGTTATAGCCGGCGTGAATGAGGGCGGTGGGGATGCTCTGCGCCGAGGCGGCAACACTAAGCAACAGCGCGAAAAGGAGCGGGTAAAGGCGCATTAAACGGGTAGTAAGGCAAAAAAACGGGTAGGCCGGTCAGGGTAGAGGCGCAAAAATGCGTCTCTACCCTGACCTAAAAAAATCACACTTTCTTTTTCTTCAAAATCACCACTTCGCGGTAGGCGCTGCCCAGCTTGCCCACCACCGAGTTCCAATCGGAAAACTGCCTGGTGGGCATCAGCAGGTAGTTCACGTACAGCTCGCGGTGCTGAATGATGCGGTCGCCGCGCCGCTCGTAGCGGAGCTGAAAACCCAGGGCGTCGCCGCGCATTTCGGCGGTGGGCGGCAGGTAGCTCACCTCGTAGCCAGCCGGAATCACCAGCTCGGTGCGGCTGTGGTCGGTGTAGGCGTACTCGTTGTAGCGCGGCAGGCGGCGCGTGGTCGAGTCGATAAGGTCGGTGGCGTAGGGGCGTTCCAGGCTCAGGTTCACGTACAGCTCGTCGTCGAGGCGCTGCACGTAGTCCTGCAGGCGGTATTCGTAGTCGATGGTCAGCGGTTTTTCGCGGCTGCTCAGGTTGCTTACCTGGTAGTTATCAACGAAGAACTTATTATTGCCGCGCTCCAGCACGTGCTTCACGTACTTCGGTTCCTTGGCGCGGTCGAGGCCATCGAGGCCGTAGCTCTGCATCACTTTGGCGTAGCCGTTGAAGCTCAGCTTGCCCTTGCCGCGCAGGTCGGTGCCGTCGAGGGTCAACACCGAGGCATCGTCGGTGCCGCTGCGGGCCTTGTCCATGGCCGGGATGCTCACCACGCGGCAGTCTTTGGGGTTCAGCGCCAGCAGGCCGTCTTTGCCCTGAATCATGGAAGAGGGCAGGCCGTAGGGTGTGTGCTTGCTGGTGGCATCGAGGAATACGTACTCGCCGGGGCGCGGCTCGTAAGTGGCAATCATGTGGTTATCGACGCCGGGCGTGGCCAGCTCGGCGTAGTGGTAGGGCAGGTCGCGGGTGCCCACCCAGGTGAGGTAGGCGGTTTTGACGCCCGCCAGGCGCATCATTTCGTAGGTGAGGTTGGCCATGTCCTTGCAGTCGCCGTAGCGGCGGGAGTACACCAGCCCGGCATCGTGCGGGATGAAGCCGCGCAGGCCCTGCTCGAAGGCAATGTAGCGCACATTGTCCTGCACCCAGTAGTAGATGCGGCGCACTTTTTCCTCCTCATTGGCCGCGCCCGCCGTCAGCGAATCGACGCGGTGCTGCAGGCCGCTCTCGGGCTTGTCGGGATGCTCGATGCGGCGCACAAAATCAGCGTACATCGTGTACAACTCGGGCACGCCGGCCAGCAGCTTGCGCGTCTGGCCATTCACGGCCGCTTCTTCGATATAATAGACGATGTGCGGCAGGTAGTAGCTGGCCTGCGGGCCGTCGGAATCGCGGGGCGGGCTGGGCAGGTTATCGGCCGTCCAGCGGTAGATAATCTGGTCGCCCTTCGCTTGTTTACTAAACTGAATGTTGGCCTTTTCGCCCTGAAAAATCTTGTAGCCCAGCTTCACCGTTTTGGGCGCCGTGATGGTGAGCTCGGCATGCTTCACGGGCACGTAGGAGCCTACGTAGAACGGCTGCACGAGGCGCGCATCGGGGTGGCGCACGGTGTAATCGGTAACGGTGCGGGCGCCTGGCGTCACGGCCGGGAAGGTGAAGGACGTGGCCCGGCTGTCGTCGAAGAAAATGCCTTCCTGGGTGGCAAATTTTTCGTGAAAATCGGTGACGCGCACAGTTTTGTAGCGGTCGGCGTTGGCGCTGGGCACCATGGTGCTGGCTTCCAGCGTTTGCAGGCGGCTGAAGTGCGAACTGTGCACCCGGTCGTTGGCGTAGTAGCCCGACTGCTCGTCGAGGTGCAGCATGTCGCTGTGGTGCCGGGCCAGCACCTGCACCGAGTCGTTGCGGATTTCCACCGTCAGATTCTGCCGCTGCTCCAGATACACCGCCTTTTCGCCCGGAAACTGCTTCTTCAGCTCGGCTACCAGCTGGGCCGGCGTTTGGGCCGCCGCGCTCAGACTTACCAGACTAATTATTGACAAACAATATCTTACAAGCATATTCCGTAAATGTATTGAGCCACTGAACCGTAGTGAAACTGACAACTAAATTAGAGCAAATTCAGGTCCATGTCAGGTTGTAGAGACGCAACATTTTGCGTCTCATCGTTGAACGGCTGGTGCCGGGGAGTTTAACCAATAACGGCAACGCTGCCCACCGGTTATTTCGTGTCGTAGAGCATCGCATTCCAATACTGCTCGGTGCGTAGCGGCTTGCCAGCAATGTCGAAGTAAGTGGTGGGGCCATTCAGCTCGCCGCAGAGGTAGGATTCTTCACGTTCCAGGGTGCCATCGGGACGGTAGTAGCGGCAGCGGCCGTGCAGCGCGCCATACAGATAGTTTTCGCGGCTCATGGGCTTGCCACCGGGGTAAAAGCTTTCCATCAGCCCTTTACGCAGCCCTTTATCGTAGTTGATTCGCTCAAACACTTCACCCGAAGCGTAATAGTGAGTGAGTGTACCCACATGTACGCCATGACTCAGGGTTTCATCTACGGCCGGTTTGCCGTTGGCGAAGGAAGTTTTGATGTTTCCACTGAGCCCGGTAAACTCCTGATAAGGAGCCGTGGGCGCACCGGGTCCCCGGTAGCGCACTAAGTCGTCGCCCTGGTACTGGCGTTCAATGAGCAGCTCGCCGGCCGGGTTGTAGCGCCGGCCGGGGCCGTGATAGTCGCCCTCGCGGTAGGCTTGCACCTGCTCTATTTGCCCATTGGGGTAGTAGAATGTCCACTCGCCCTCGCTCTGGCCCTGATAGTAATGGCCCTTGCTTTCGATTTGACCATTGGGGTGGTACAAAGTCCACTCGCCGGTGGCCTGGCCAGCGTTGTAGCTACCGATGCTACGCACTTTCCCATTAGGATGCAGCGACTTGCTGGCTCCCTGGCGTTGGCCATCGAGCATCGCCACCGTGGATTCGGTCTGGCCATCGGGGCGCAGCCAGGTGGTGGGGCCGTAGTTCTCGTAGCACAATAAGTTGGCCTGATAGCGCGGTTTGCCGCTGGGGTATTTAGTGGTCAGCAGCTTGCTATCGGGCTGCAATTTAATGACATTCGTTACCTTGCCCGTCGAGTCATAGGCCGTTATCTGGTGCAGCTTGCCAAACACATACAACTGCTCCTGACTGAGTTTACCGCTGGGAGCGTAGCTGCGATGCACCCCGTTTTTCTCGCCACGGTGGTACTCGTATTCCTCGCTCACTTTACCGTTGACGTAGTAATTACGCCACTGCCCTTGCTGCTCACCATCGCGGTAGTAGCCGGTTTGGGTGGGCAGGCCTGCCAGGTTAAATTCCTCGTAATAACCATCTTCCTGACCATTGGCGCCGTAGTGCACACGACGATGCACCTGCCCGCCTTGATGGAAGGTTTCGCCGGCACCTACTTTCGTGCCCTTGTCGTCGAAGTGCAGGCGCTCGCGCACCGTACCGTCGCGGAAGTACCACTCCCAGTCGCCGCTCAGTTGGCCATCGGTGAAGGTTCCGCTAGAGTTTACCCAGCCGCCGGCGGCCATGGCTTTCACGGCCACGCGGCCTTTTTTCACAGGCTGGTCGAGGGTCAGCTTGCCTGCAGCATCGTAGTACTGCAAGCGTGTGATACGGCCGTGGTTATATTCAGTATCACAGTACAAGCGGCCGGTTTCGTCGTACTGATGGTAGAGGCCGTGCTGCTCACCCTTTTCGTCGTACGTGGCCTCGTTTTCAACCTTGCCAGTGTCGTAAAACTCCCGCCAGACGCCCGTGCGCAGGCCGTGCGCGTAGCTGCCGCTTTCGCTGGGCTGGCCATTGGGGTGGTACCGTACGTAGGCACCGTGCAGCTTGTCCTGGTCGTAGTTGGCCTTTTTCGAAACGGTTTTGTTGGAATAATACACCACCAGCGGGCCCTGCTGATTGCCAGCTACGTAGGCCTGGGTGTATTGCAGCGCACCATCGGGGTAAAACCGTTCCTCCTGGCCCTCAACCTTATCGTCATGAGTGGTGGCACGATAGTGTACCTGACCGTTACCATAGTAAGTCGTGTAAGGTCCTTCAAGGTCGCCAGCCTTGAAGGTGCGCGCTTCGGTGCGAATGCCGCACTCGTTGTACAGCGTCAGCGCCCCTTCCAGCTTCCCCTGGTGGTAGGTAGCGTTGAACGAAGGCTGGCCGTTGGGGTGAAATTCCTGCGCCCGGCCCTCCAGCTCACCTTTGTCGTCGTAGGTGAAGGTTTTCTTCACCGTGCCGTCGGGCCGCAGTAGTTTCCACTCGCCCATGCGCTTGCCGGCGGCATTGTAATGGCCCAGGGCCTCCACCGCACCCGTGGTTTCCACCGAAATCCAGTCGCCGGTAAGCACCAGACTTTCTCTTTCCATATGGCCCGGCCCCAGGCCGTCGAGCACGCCCTTGGTGGTAAACCAGGCGGGCTGCCGCTGGCCGGCGGGGCCGCCCGCCACCTGCTGCTCCCGGCGCGGCTCTATCAGCGCCGACATCACCGCCAGCAGCATCTTTTTCACCTTCGCGTCGTTGCTTTTCACCCACTTCGCCGCGCTGGGCGACTCGGCATGACGCAGCATGAAGTACGTGAACGTGGTCAGGTTATCGTCCTGCTTCAGCACCCGCACCATCGGGCCATAGGTCCGCATCCAGAAGTCGTCGGCCGGCGCGTCCAGCGGAAATTTCTCCACCAGCAGCTGCGTCTGTTTCACCACCGCCGCCGTGAAATTCACCTTGCTGGTGTACCCTTTTTGCAGGGCCACTTTGCTTTCCAGCAGCTGGTCGAGCTCGGCAAAAGCGTTGTTGGGAGACACGGGCGGCACCCGGTCCTTGTCGTCGATGATGGACACGCCCTGCGACAGCCGCTCCGCATATATCAGCACATCATTGCCGGATTTCTCGTTCTCATTAAGGGTGAGAAAAGTGAGAAAGCTCAGCAGGGCGTGGGCCGTCTGGCCCTGCTGCGCCGCCAGTACGCCCATTATCCGCTGCGAGGGCGCATGCAAGGGCCGCAGCTCCACGGCGCGCCCGGTATTAGCCAGGGCTTCGGCCACGCGGTTTTGCCGCATTAGCGTCAGGCCCTGGTTGAAGTACAGTTGTGGGCTGTAGGGAAACAGTTTCAGCGCCTGCTGGTAGGTGGCCAGCGCGGCATCGACTTGTTTCAGCTCTTCCTGCGAATCGGCCAGGGTATTGTAGGTCTGCAGCTCAAAGGGCTGGTGGGCAATGGCTTCTTTGGCAGCGGCGATGGCTTCTTCATGCTTGCCAGCGGCGCTCAGCGACATGGCCAGCTCACTCTGCGCCCAGGCGTAGGACGAGTCGCCGGGCGTCACGGCCCGGTACTTGGCAATGGCCCCGACGTAGTCATCCTTGTCGTGCAGGGCAATGCCCTCCTGAATCAATTGCCCCTGCCGGGGCCACACGGGCGGATTTTGCTGCGCGGCAGCGGGCAAGGCAAGCAGTAGCGCCAGCGCCGCGCCATGAGTAGCGGTAGATTTCATGGAAATGACGAGCAGTCAGCAGCCCCGGCATTTTGCCGGGCTCCAGGGCCTGCACTCCCACAATATTAAGCAGCATTACCTGCGCCGCCAACATTCGGCCGCGCCAGCGTGCCTAGCGGCTAAACCGCACTGTGCCGTAGCGCACTTTGATGTTGACGTTGCCCGCATTGTGCGCCGGCAGCGCGCCGCCAAACACCCCCAGCACATCGCTCGATTGCGGTCCGTTTTCCTCCGACAGAATCCGCACCATCTGCTTGTCAACCAGCAACTGCCCTTGCTCCGTGCTTACATCGAACCGGAAGCCCGGCACCTCCGCAAAGCCCAGCCGAATAGTGCTGAACCCACCGTCCAAGTTGATTTGGCGGAAGTTCGGCCCCGTGTCACGCACCACAAAATCAGGACAGTAGCGCAGCGCCATATCCAGCCCCTCACCTAGCCGCTCCACGCTAAAGCGCGAGTAGCCCGACGAGCCGCGCAGGTTGCGCACCGTGCCCAAAGCCACGTCGCCGTACTTGCTATGCACCGTCAAATCCTGCACCGTCCCAATGTCCACGTCGGAATAATTGTTGCGCAAGTCCACCACCTCGCCTTCCGTAAGGCGCAGGCTGGCGTAGCTGGCATCAATGCTGGCACGCCGCACGTAGGGAATAGTGCAGTCGCCGTTGCCAATACGCACCAGGTTGTGAGCACCTTCCAGCCGGGCAGTGCGCAAAGCACCATATTCCACCGCCAGTTCCGTCGAGCCTTTCAGGTCGCCGGTGACGGTGATTTCGCCGAAGTTATTATACACACGCAGAGCGGTGGTAGCCGGCAGCCACACGGTGTAGTTCACCTCGTAGCGACAGCCGCCCGCCCGGCCGCGCAGGGCGGGGCCAAACCAGGTATTCACCGCCACGCCGCCCGTCCGGGCATCGTAGTCAAGCCATTGCACGCCCAGCGCATCGAGTAGTTGGCGGGCGCTGGCTTCGTTTTCGGCCCGCGCTATCAGCTCCGCCTCTACTTTGATTTCCTTTTTGTTCCAGGGGTTTACCTGCACCTTGCCGTAGCGGGTGTCAAGCGAAAACGCCCGGCCCCTGGCGGGCACGGCGTAGCTGCGGCTCAGGCGGCGGCGCTGCTCCACGGTGGTGCCGTTTTCCTGCCCGTCGCCGGGCTGGCAGCCGGGGGTGGTTTGGTCGTTCTGGCCCGGCTGCGGGTTTTGCGGTTGCAGCAGCACGGTCATTACCTCATCCGGGCTACGTAGCCAGAGGTATTGCACCTGCACCGTGGTAGTCACCTCGTTTTGAGCCGTTACGAGCCGGGGACAAATCAGGCTCACCAGAGTTGCCAGCAGCCAGGGCCAGGCGCCGGGCTTTTTCATGGTGCTCATTAAGGCTGGTTGCGACTATCGGCCAGCACGTAGGCGCCCCGCTCCTGCTCGGCCGGCCGCGGGCTGCCGAGGTGCAGTTGCTGGTCGAGGATATCGAGACGAATCTGTAGGTTGCGGTTCATAGCCGTGAGCACGGCTTCGGGCTGCGGGTGGCTGGGCAGTTCCATTTTCAATGCCCGGTAACTGGAGTCGAGGGCCGCTAGCTCGCGCTGCCAGTCGGCCGTCATGCCGGCCACGCCGGGGCCACTGAGCTGGCTCAATTCGGCCTGCCGGCTGCTGAGCTGGCTGCTGTAATAGGCTTCCATGCCCCGCACGGCCGAGGCCAGGCGGATGCTGTTCGAGTCGCCCCGGGCGCCCGAGAGCATGGCTTGCGGCGCCTCGCCCAGGTAAAGGGCAGCGTCGTCGGCGCTCACCGTTCCGGTCGTCGCGGCGGAATTCACGGCGGCTACTTCGGCAGCGGGCTGCCGGGTTTTCCAAACTTCGCCGGCGCCTGCGGCCATCACCAGCGCTGCCAGGGCGGCGGCGATGCCGTAGCGTTGCAGCCAGAGGCGTTGCTCGGTTTTGATGGGCAGCACTTTGGTGGTTTGCGGCGCTTCGTCTTCAGTGGCCACCATCATCGTGGGTGGGGCTACCGGAGTCGGCGCGGCGGTGCCGTCCAACTCCTGCTCCAGCGCGGCCCAGAGGTCGGGGCGCGGCTCGTGCACGTCGAAGTCGGCGCGGTGCCGCTCCACGAAGTTTTCCAGCGAATGAGGGTTCTTAGTTGTCATGGGAATAAGCGGACGCATAGCTTCCGGTTTCACAAGTTCGGCGGCGGGGATATACGGGGAACGCAGCCGAAAGAGAAGGAATGCAGGGTAATGGGGGAGTAAATGGATAAGGTAATCCGGCCGGATACGGCCCTTTAGCTCAGGCCACGCTGGGCCGCCAGCTCGCGCAATTTCACCCGCGCCCGGCTGTACTGCGACTTCGAAGTAGACTCGGAAATGCCCAGAATGTTGGCAATTTCGAGGTGGTCGTAGCCCTCCAGCAAATACAGCGTGAGTACCACGCGGTAACCGTCAGGCAGCTCCTGGATGCAGCGCCGCAACACGTCGGCGCGGTAGCTGGTTTCGGCTTCGTCGTCGGCCGTAGGGGCAGCGGTTTCAGCCGGGGCATCGTGGTGCTGCTCGCCCAGGGGCACCAACGCCAAGCGACGTTGGCGCAGACAATTGATACTCTTGTTCACTACGATACGCTTCAGCCACGCGCCGAAGGATGAGTCGCCTTTGTAGCTACTCAGCTCGCGGAAGGCACTCAGGAAGGATTCCTGGAGCACGTCCTCGGCCTCGGCGTAGTCGCCGGTGATGCGCAGGGCCGCGTTGAACATGGCCTTGGCGTAGCGCCGGTAAATTTCGGCCTGGGCCTGCCGGTCGTTGAGGCGGCAGCGCTCCACCAGCGGAGCGTTGATATCGACGTAGGCGGAATACGAAAGTGCTTCCATGCAGGGAAGGGGGTAAGAGCTTAAGCAACCCAAAGACCGGATTAGTGGTTCGGGGTTGCACGTAGCAATTAGCGTAGAATTTCCTAAATTTAGTGTATCTTACCCATTCATCGTCATGACTAAAACCAAAGCCTTGGGAATCCTCCAAGCTCTTCCCGATGATTTTCAGCTTGAAGATTTCTTTGAGCGACTGCTTTTTGTGCAACAGGTAGAGGACCGGATTGCCTTATCCGACCAACCCGGCAATAGCGTTTCTTTTGAAGAAGCGATGCGTATTGCCACTGCCCAGCCAGCAGCTCATGCGGCCTGAGTTTCTCACCGCTTGTCTTGAGGACATTCTAAAAATAAAGGAGCAGTTGACTGCTTTTTCGCCAAGTGCCGCCACGCGCTTTGTCGATTCGGTCTTTGCGAAGGTGCAGCAGCTCGAAAATTCCCCGCAACTCGGGCGTATCGTACCAGAGCTTCAGCAGCCTACTATTCGGGAGTTGTTGTACCGTCAGTATCGCATCATCTATCGCCTTTTTCCGAATGGTCGGATTTCGGTACTTACGGTTCGCAGTAGCTCGTTACCGCTGGATGAGAATGAATTGACATCCCGCTAAAAAGAAAACGGCCCGTCTGGAAATCCAGACGGGCCGTTTTCGTTACTAAGAGGCTACTGCCTACACGTCGAACTTAATCCCCTGCGCCAGCGGCAGCTGGTCCGAGTAGTTAATCGTGTTCGTCTGGCGGCGCATGTACACTTTCCAGGCGTCGGAGCCGGATTCGCGGCCGCCGCCGGTTTCTTTCTCGCCGCCGAAGGCCCCGCCGATTTCAGCGCCGCTCGTGCCGATGTTCACGTTGGCAATGCCGCAGTCGGAGCCGCCCTGGGCCAGGAAGGCTTCGGCTTCGCGCATGTTGAGGGTGAAGATGCTCGACGACAGGCCCTGCTTCACGCCGTTTTGCAGCTCAATGGCGTTTTCCACGCCGCCGCTATACTTGATGAGGTACAGGATGGGTGCGAAGGTTTCTTCCTGCACCGTGTGGTAGTGGTTTTCGGCCTCTACCAGTGCGGGTTGCACGTAGTGGCCACCGTGGTATTCGGCACCGCTCAGCACCTGGCCGCCGGTGAGCAGCTTGCCACCCTCCGCCTGCACTCTGGTCAGGGCATCGGAGAACATTTTCACGGCGTCGCCATCAATCAGCGGGCCCACCAGCGTGCCTTCCTGCAGCGGGTGGCCGATAGGCAGTTTGGGGTAAATGGCTAGCAAACGGGTTTTCACCTCCTCGAAAATGCTTTCCTCGATGATGAGGCGGCGCGTGGTGGTGCAGCGCTGCCCGGCCGTGCCCACCGCCCCAAACACCACGGCGCGCATGGCCATGTCGAGGTCGGCGTGCTTGGTGAGGATGATGGCGTTGTTGCCGCCCAGCTCCAGCAGGGCGCGGCCCAGGCGGGCGCCCACTACTTCGCCTACTTTCTTGCCCATGCGGGTGCTGCCGGTGGCCGACACCAGCGGCACGCGGGTATCGGCGGCCATGGCCGCGCCTACCTCCGCCTCGCCGATGATGACGCTGAACACGCCCTCGGGCACTTCGTTTTCTTCGAGTACGTCGCGGATAATGTGCTGCACGGCCACGGCCGTCAGCGGGGTTTTTTCCGATGGCTTCCACACGCTTACGTCGCCGCAGATGGCGGCCAGCATGGCGTTCCAGCTCCACACGGCTACTGGGAAGTTGAAGGCCGAAATGATGCCCACGATGCCCAGCGGGTGGTATTGGTCGTACATGCGGTGCGCCGGGCGCTCCGAATGCATCGTGAAACCGTGCAATTGGCGGCTCAGGCCCACCGCAAAGTCGCAGATGTCAATCATTTCCTGCACTTCGCCGAGGCCTTCCTGCAGAATTTTACCCATTTCGGCGGCTACCAGCTTGCCGAGGGCTTCCTTATTTTCACGCAGCTTGTTGCCAATCTGGCGTACCACTTCGCCCCGCTTCGGGGCAGGCCACAAGCGCCAGGCTTTAAAAGCTTCCTGGGCTTTTTCAATTACCGTGTTGTAGTCGTCGCTGGTAGCCAGGGCTACGGTAGCCATGCGCTGGCCATCGGCCGGGGCCGAGATGGTACGGCTGCGCTGGTTGTGGTGGCCGCCCCAGGTGAGGCCGGTGCTATATGCAGCGTTTTCGGACTGAATGCCGAGGGCGTGCAGCACGTCGCGGATGCCGTGCTTGTCTTCGTGGGGATGCTCGACGGTGACGTCGGGCGTGGTGGCTTCTTCGAGGGCCTGTTTCATTGAAAAATGCAGGGTGGGTGGTTTATTGCCCACAAAGCTACGAAACCGGCCGAAGCAGCAAGGCTAGTGCCCCGTCAGCCAGGTCAGGGCCGGGCCCTCGTCGGCAAAAAACCGGCAGCGGATGCCGGCTTTGGCGCCTTGCTCCACGGCGCCCTGGCCGCTGCCCAGCACCACGCCCGCCAGCTGGCGCGGCGTGGCCAGAAAAGCAATGCTCACCGGGCCCACCGAGGACTTGGCAATGCGCGGGAAGTAGGTGGCCCCCACCCAGCTATTGAACTCGTCGCTGCCGAGCGAGCGGCGGCGCACGTCGAACATCCACAGCCGGCACCCCTCATTTTCCCTTGCGGCGGCCTCTACCGCTTCGTAGTCGGCCTGCACCTGTTCGTCGTCAGCGGGCGCCAGCCAGCGCACAATGAGGGCTTGCAAATCGGAGCGGAAAGTGATAGATAGATGGTCGGCCATGAGGCAAAAGTACGCATTGAGCGGGGTCCAGTATACGGGGACGTAGCCCGACTGTTGCATAATCCCAGCGGCATCAGTCTATTTTTTCTAAAATGAAGACAATAAAAAAGAGTCTGCTCGTGGAGCAGACTCTTTTAAAGTCATTTAAACCGAGGCGGTGCTTATTCCGGGATAAGCGGGTAATACGCCTTCCGGCCATCCGGATACACGCCTTCGAGCAGGGCGCCGGAACTGTTTTTGGCCTCCTCCAGGAAGGTTTTCACATCAGAGGGCTTGGTTACGATGTTCTTATCGATGCGGGTGATGATGAAGCCATCCACCATACCCACTTCGCGGAACTTGCTGTTTTTCACGCCCGACATCTTCGCGCCGCCAGCAATACCGAGCTGATTCTGCTCGCGGGCCGAAACCGGCGACAACGTCACGCCTTCGTACTTGACGGTAGCCGAAGCCGGCTCCTCGCGCACCACGGCCGTGGTGCCGGTGGCATTGCGCAGGGTAGCGGTGGTTTCCTTGGCATCGGAGCCACGCAGGTAGTTCACTTTCAGCTTGTCGCCAGGGCGGAAGCGGGCTACCTGCTCCTGCAGCTGCGAGGAGGTGTTCACCGGCACACCGTTGATTTGGGTGATTACGTCGCCGGCTTTCAGGCCCGCTTCGGCAGCGGCGCTGCTCTTGCTCAGGCCTTCCACGTACACGCCGTTCAGGGTGTTGAGCTTTTTCTCGGAGGCCAGTTTGGCATCCACTTCGCGGATTTGCACGCCGAGCAGGGCGCGCTGTACTACTTTGTATTTCAGCAGGTCGTCCACCACTTTGCTGGCGATGGAGCTAGGGATGGCGAAGGCATAGCCCTCGAATGAGCCCGTGTGCGACGAGATGGCTGAGTTGATGCCGATGAGGTCACCGTTGAGGTTCACCAGGGCACCGCCCGAGTTGCCAGGGTTCACCACGGCGTCGGTTTGGATGAACGACTCGATGCCCATGTTGTCCTCACGGCGCAAAATGTTGATGTTCCGACCTTTAGCCGAAATGATGCCGGCGGTTACGGTCGAGTTCAGGTTGAAAGGATTGCCGACAGCAAGTACCCACTGGCCCACTTTCACGTCGTCGGAGTTGCCATACTTCACGAAGGGCAGGTTGTCCGCGTTCACTTTCAGCACGGCCAGGTCGGTGCTGGGGTCGGCGCCCACCAGCTCGGCGTCGAACTTACGCTTGTCGTCGAGCACGACAGCGATTTTCGAGGCCTTGTCAATCACATGGTTGTTGGTGACAATATAGCCGTTGGCGGCAATGATTACGCCCGAGCCCGAGCCTTCGCCGCCGCCCTGCGGCTGCTGGCCGCGAAACTGCTCCAGCTGGTCGCCGAAGAACTGGCGCAGGAAGGGGTCCATCTGCTGCGCCCGGCTGTTGTCGACGGCCGGGGCGGCGTATTCGGTCATAACATGCACTACGGCAGGCGTTACAGCCGCGGCGGCGGCCACGAAGTTCAGGCCTTCGGGCACGGCGTAGTTGCTGCTGCGCATTTCGGAAGTGTAACGCACATTGGGGTCGGCAGCCACGACCTGGTTCCGGCTTTCAACGCTCGGTTCCAGCATCTTGTACCCACCCACGGCCACGCCCCCGCCGAGAATGGCGGAACCGAGCAGGCCGAGCATCATTTGTTTTGCTTGCATGGTTTTTTATTCGGTGATGAGGTAATGAAGGGAGTAGGGGTTCGGATAGTCGAAATTGGAGGCAGAAAGGTGAACGTGTAATGAGGACGAACAAGCACCCGCTTTGTTTTGACATCCTCCACGCCGCAAAGATTCCAATCGGTGGAGGAGGGTTGCTTAGACTGCAAATTAAACGCAAACCCGCGAAAAAACGCGCCCCGCCGCGGGCATTTTTTCAGCAAGCCCTGGGCCAGAAAAAAGGGCATCCTGCGGGATGCCCTTTTTCTGAATGACGCCGGGCGCTTAGCGCACTTCGATGGTTTGCTTGGTCACTTTATCGGTGTCGAAGGGCAGCGTGACGCGTAGGATACCATCGGTCAACTCAGCGCCGATGGCTTTCACGTTCACCGTCTCAGGCAGGCGGAAGCTGCGCTGGAAGTGGCCGAAGTTGGTTTCGGTACGGCGGAAGCGCGGGGCGGCTTCGGTCGCAGCTTCGCCTTCGGGGCTGGTGGTTTCGGCGGCCGGGGCGGTAGCTCCTTTGGTGGCGGCGAAGGGATTCAGCCGCTCACCGGATACGACGAGCTGGCCGTCGAGGAATTCAATTTTAACGGCGTCTTTCTTGACGCCGGGCAGGGCGAGGTGCAACTCAAAGCCCTGGGCGGTTTCGACGATGTCGGCGGCCGGGACGAAGCTGGGGGCGGGCTGGGTGCCGCCGGTTTCGCGCAGCATCTGGCCGAGCAGGGTGTTGAAGGCGCGGGTAGGACGGAGCGAGGGGCGGTTGTTATAAACGAGGGTGGCCATGATGTAGGCGGGTGTTGGTTTGATTTTAAACAGAAGTAGTACCGACTGCGATACGCCGGGTATTCTATAAAATCTGTACCACTTGCCTCAAACCGGCTTTTTACTGCCTTTTTGTCTGATTTAGCATTTTGAAACTTCAGTAAGTTTCCCGATTTCCAGCTAAATCACCCTTTACGATGTCGCCAAGGCATAAAAATAACTTTTCATCAATCAGACTTTTTGACACAAACCAGGCGCTTAGTGCTGTGTAGGCACTTTGAACCTCCCCTCTGCAGGCACTGCGCGCGATAAGCTGTAGCGCACCTCCAGCCCCGCAGTGGGCAGGGTATTATTCAGCTTGCCGTTCGAGGTTGGATTGCCAGTTGCGTCGGTTTGAATAATGGTGCGCAGGTATTGGGTTTGCAGTGCAACCCAGGGCGTCAGCTCCAGCCGGGTTTTGGCAACTTGAATATTGAGGTCGGCCCGCAGGCCGGTGTAGTCGATAGTGCGCTTTTCCAGGTCGTCTTCATCGCGCTGCAAGCGCAGAAACAGCGCGGGCTCGAAGCTCAGGCGGGGCGTCAGCACCAGACTGTTGCCCGCCCGATATCCTGCGGTTGGATAGAAGTCGAGACGGAAGCGCACCAGTGTGGGGCTGGCGGCCGTCGAGGAAATATTGTAGGCCGGGTCAAAGCGAAATTTATCTGAAAACGCATACTCCACGCCCAAGCGCTGCCCCAGCGTGAAAGGGCCCAGCAAACTACGGTGGCGCAGCAACAATCCCGGTTGCACTACCGGCCCAATATCGGCAGCACCGGCTACGCGCAGGGTACCGCCCCAACTCCACCGCTCGTTGCGAAACTGCTTTTCATACCCCGCTGCGGCGTAGCGCACATCCAAGCCTAGCGTTCGGTCGGCGTTGGTGTTTTCATCGCTGTAGCGCAGGCCGCCTAGCGCCAGGTAAGCATAGGCCTGCGGGCTGGCAGTCAGTTCGGCTTGCACTTCGGGCTGCAGGGCCAGGCTGTGCCATTGGCGGGAAGTGCTCTGACCATAAGCAGCACAAGGCAACAAGGCTGCCAGGAGAAGGTAACGCATAGAACAGTTGACAATTATTGCCGGTGATATAACAAACAGTTGTTTATTGCGCCTCGCTCAATTCCGTAACCGCCAGCCAGGCCATCAGCCCCGGGCCGGTGCACAGCGCGGCCTCGTCGATATCAAACGTCGGCGTGTGAACCGAGGATGTGAAATGCCCATCACCCGAGGCCGTGCCGAGGCGGTAGAAGCAAGCCGGCGCGGCCTGCGAGAAGTAAGCGAAATCCTCGGCGGCCATCCACTGGTCCAGTTCGATAACGTTTTCGGCGCCCAGGTATTGCTCGGCGGCGGCTTTGGTGCGGGCCGTCACGGCCGGGTCGTTTTCGAGGTAGGGGTAGCCGCGGCGAATTTCCAGCTCGCAGACGGCGCCCATGCTGGCGGCCAGGCCTTCGCAAAGCTGGCGCAGCAGCCCGTGGGCCTGGCTGCGCCATTCCTCGCTGAAAGTGCGGAAGGTGCCCTCCAGGTACACCGAATCGGGGATGACGTTGGTGGCGCCGTTGGCGATGACTTTGCCGAACGAGAGCACGGAGGGCGTTTTGGGGTCGGCGCGGCGGCTCACGATTTGCTGGGCGGCCACGATAAGGTGGGCGGCTACGAGCACCGGGTCGAGGTTGCTTTCGGGCATGGCGCCGTGGCCGCCCTTGCCCCGAATGGTGAGGTAGAGCTCGTCGGTGCTGGCCATGTACTGGCCGCTACGCAGGCCAATCTGGCCCGCGGGCAGGCGCGGAAATACGTGCTGGCCCAGTACTGAAGCGGGCTTGGGATTTTCCAATACGCCTTCCTTAATCATGAGCGAAGCGCCGCCGGGCAGCCGCTCCTCCCCCGGCTGAAACATCAGCTTAATGCTGCCGGTGAAGTCGTTTTTGAGCTCCGTAAGGATGCGGGCGGCCCCCAGCAGCGAGGCGGTATGGACGTCGTGCCCGCAGGCGTGCATCACGCCGGGCTTGGTTGATTTGTAGGCTACCTCGTTGGTTTCCTGGATGGGCAACGCGTCCATATCGGCCCGCAGGGCGACCGTGGGCCCGCCGGGGCGGCCTTCGATGAGGGCTACCACGCCGGTGCCCGCCAAGGGCTGCGGTTGCAGGCCCAGCTTTTCCAGCTCGCGGGTGACGAAAGCAGCGGTGTTGGTTTCCTCAAAGGAAAGCTCGGGGTGGGCGTGCAGGTGGCGGCGCAGGGCTACGGTGGCGGCGGCGTAGTGGGCGGCTTTTTCCTGGATAGTGGCGAGGAGGTCGGACATGGAAGAACGATAAACTCCCCTCCTGCTAAGGAGGGGATGTTTTGCCGCAGGCAAAACGGGGGTGGTTAGGCCGTCCACGCCGATTGGGGGCGGGACTGAGATGATAAGCTGCGCACAACTGCTGGAAAAGGCAGGGGAATGCGCAGATTAGTTATTGTAATGCGTAGGTTGACCGTTATATTGCATCGATTATTTGTTGTAATGCATATAATAGCCGTTGGAATGCGTAGATGAAACGCGGCAATGCATCGAGAGCTACCGTTACTGTGCTGGCTACGTTCGTACGACTTCCTGATGGCGCGGACGGGCGAACCACCCCCGTTTTCGCTACGCGAAAACATCCCCTCCTTTCCAAGGAGGGGAGTTGTCGTGCTTACAGCGTCTTATTCAGCAGTACCTGCGTCATTTCCAGCTCGGCTTTCTGCGTGAGGGGCTTCACGCGGGCCAGGCCGCGGGCGGCTTCCAGCTTGCTGGTGTAGTCGCCGATGTAGAGGCGGTAGACGGGGGATTTGAAGACGACGTAATCGGTTTCGTCGGGGTAGCGGCCGATGATGGTGCGGCGGATGGCCATCATTTCCTCGCGCTGGATGCCGTGGTACACCAGCAGGCGGTAGCCCTGGGTGTACTTAACGTTCTGGTTGGTGTAGGCCTGGTCGCGCAGGCGCTGGTCTACCTGGGTGTTGACCTGGTTGGTGGGCGCGGGGGCAGCTTTAGCTGGCGCTGACCTTTGGTTGGCTACGGGCGTGGTGGCGGCGGGCGTGCTGGGCCTGGGCGCGGGGAAGGTGGGCCGGTATTTGGTCACATCCTCGGCGGGCAGGGGGGCGCGAGCGGGTGCGGCGGCCGTGGTGCGGGCGGGCACGGTGTCGGGCGGAGTGCCCGATTGGGGGGCGCGGGGCGCCGAGCCGGCACAACCGGCCAGCAGGAGCGTGGCAGACAGCAGCAACACGGATGGCTTAAGCAGCAGTGGGTTCATCTTCTTCCGTAATGAGGGCCAGACTGTTCGATGAGCCGACGCGGTCAGCGCCGGCCGCCACCATGGCCAGGGCAGCAGCCCGCGAGCGGATGCTGCCGGAGGCTTTGATGCGAACCGACTCCGGCAATACTTTACGCAGCAGCTTGACATCCTCAAAAGAGGCGCCGCGGCTGGCAAAACCAGTGCTGGTTTTTACGAAATCGGCTTCGGCTTCGGCGCAGAGCTGGGCGGCTTTGGTGATTTCTTCCTCGTTTAACAAAGCGGTTTCGATGATGACCTTCAGCGTAGCCTCCTGCATGTGGCAGAGCTCGGTGAGGTCGGCAATTTCGGCCTTTACGGCGGCAAAATTGCCCGACTTGAAGGCCGAGATGTTCATCACCATGTCCAGCTCATCGGCGCCGTCGTAGAGGGCCACTTCGGCTTCCTTAAACTTGGCGCTGGCGGCGGCGTAGCCCAGCGGGAAGCCGATGACGGTGCCCACTTTCACGGCCGAGCCGGCCAGGCGGGCGGTGGCCAGGGCCACGTAGCAGGGCGGCACGCACACGCTGGCAAAACCGTGGTCGGCAGCCTCCTGGCAGAGCTGGATGACCTGCGCCTCGGTGCAGTCGGGGCGCAGCAGGGTGTGGTCGATGCGGGAAGCGAGGGGGATGTTCGGGCTCATAAGGCGAAGATACGGCAAGCGGAGGCGGGTGGGTGCGCACCCCTACCCTCTCGTCTGGCCGGCGCCGCGCACCTGCCACTTGTAGCTGCACAATTCTTCCAACGCCATGGGGCCGCGGGCGTGCAGCTTCTGGGTGCTGATGCCGATTTCGGCCCCCAGCCCGAACTGGGCGCCGTCGGTGAAGGCGGTGGAGGCGTTGGCGTACACGGCGGCGGCATCGACGGCGTTGAGAAAGTGCTCGATGCTGGCTTCATCCTGCGAGATGATGGCCTCGGAGTGCCTGGAGCCGTGGCGGGCGATGTGGGCGAGCGCGGCGGCGAGGGTGGGCACGGTTTTCACGGCCATTTTCAGGCTGAGAAACTCGGTGCCGAAGTGCTCGGGGGCGGCGGGGTGCAGCAGCGGGGCCGGGTAATGGCGGACCAGGGACGCGTAGGCGGCCTCGTCGGCAAAGATTTCGACGCCCGACTCCCCCAGCGGAGCCAGCAAGGAGGGCAGATGCGGAAGCTGAGACTCGTGCAGCAGCAAGCAGTCCAGGGCATTGCAGACGGACACCCGGCGCGTCTTGGCATTGTGGATGATGGCGCGGCCCAGAGCCACATCACCGCTTTTATCGAAGTAGGTATGCACGATGCCGGCCCCGGTTTCGATGACCGGCACCCGGGCGTGGTCGCGCACGTAGTTGATGAGGCTCTGACTGCCCCGGGGAATCAGCACATCGACGTAGCCCACGGCGGCGAGCAGGGCGGCGGTGGCCGTGCGGTCGGGCGGCAGCAGGGTGACGGCCGCGGCGGGCAAGCCGTGGCGGGCCAGCACCGGGCGCACCACGTTGGCCACCAGGGCGGCGTTGGAGTTGGCGGCGTCGGAGCCGCCTTTCAGCAAGCACACGTTGCCCGATTTCAGGCACAGGGCCAAGCTGTCGAGCGTCACGTTGGGCCGGGCTTCGTAGATAATGCCGATGACGCCCAGCGGCACCCTGACTTTCTTCAGCTGCAAGCCGTTGGGCAACTCTCGTTCTGTAAGTACGGCGCCCAGGGGCGAGGGCAACGCGGCCACGGCCCGCAGGTCGGCGGCCATGCCGGCGAGGCGCTCGGGGGTGAGGCGCAGGCGGTCGTAGCGGGGGTCGGTATCG
>Ga0247804_10000259_pt1 | contig 24609 bp, 21 predicted proteins | sample UWRJL029104C1_FD_181142 | JGI IMG/M metagenome (GOLD analysis project Ga0247804, IMG submission 181142) | Plant litter microbial communities from Arlington Agricultural Research Station in Wisconsin, United States - UWRJ-L029-104C-1 | ecosystem: Environmental > Terrestrial > Plant litter >...
ATTTTTTGAATAATTTACTTACTATATCATGAGTCGAAGTATCTACTTTGAAATTTTTAAGTACTCGAAAATCAGATAAATCTTCTTTTACTTTAACCAACAAGTGAAAATGATTACCTAATGAGCAATATGCATAAACATCCAAAACCTCAGTTAAGTAATTATCAAGTTTCTTCAAGAAAAAACGATAATTATCTGCCGATTTGAACATGGCTGTTTATCTACCGAACGATTGTAAACGTGATAAAATTTTCCTTCTTCAAATTTGGTATAATAGTGTTCTACCTTTGCCACAATATTTTTCCCTTCTTTTTTAATAAAAAAAATGTAACAGGGGATGAATTTAGTTTTGACAAATTTAAAAAGTTGTCAAACTGTAGGATGACAAGAGAAATAACTTTGACAACCTTTTAGCAAAACGCATATAAAGGTTGTCAAAGCTTTCGATTTATGATTAATACAACACTCTGAACTTAATCGTATGTTCGATTTTTTTCAGTGCCTTGAACAACTGCTTATCGTATTCGCTATTGATATCGGTAATTGCGTAACCTATTTCAGGATTGGTCATTAAAAACTGTCCAACAATGTTGATGTTATGCTTAGCAAAAACGGTGTTAATTTGCGCCATTATACCCGGAACATTTTTATGAATGTGGATTAAACGGTGTGATTTATCAATTTTCGGCAGTTGAAGATTTGGGTAATTACTGCTCAGGTAGGTTGCGCCGGTATTCATAAAATCGATCATCCTTTTAGGGATAAAGTCGATATTCCGGGGATTGGACTTCAGGTCATCAAATATTACAATACCCATTTTAGTACAAAGATCAGCATCAATTTTATTTTTGGAGTTACCCAAATAACCTATTGTCTTTAGCTTAACCGCATTTTTTAACTGTTCTTGCTCTATTTTCTCTCCATCGGCCAAAAGCAGTATCCCTACAGCTTTGAGGGATGGTTCCTCGAAAGAAGTTTTATGCCTGATGGATAAGCCATCATTTTTAAGCAAGGCAATACTGTGCGTGTCAACATTACCGATAACCAAACAAAGAATTCTGTTCTTCGGATATGAAATCGCTCTCGGTAAATCATTCACATATAAAAATTCATCAAAGCTCGGTGTAACGTGGTCGGCTCTTTCGATAATGGTCTGCCGGGCAATATTTTCGGTGAACGCGAAAAATTTATTTATCATCCCGCTTTCGCGAAGCTGAAAATCAGAATAACCATCACCAATGCCGAATAATTCGCCGTCTAATTTTAGATGCTGAAGCAGTTTTACCTTTCCACCTTCCTCGCTCAACGGATTTGCATGGTCATAATCTATAATTTTGCCATCGCCGGTAGTTACAAAAGTATTTGCGTAAATATTTTCCTTTTTAATATGGTATTGACTTACTACCGGCGTAATAAATTCCTTGAATCCGCCGGAAACAATTAACACCTCATCAGCATGCTTTTTAAAGAATTCGGCATTACGCGAAAATGATTTTGTTACTTTCTTCTTTAAATGTTTTACAAGTTGCTTTAAATGATCTTCGTTTGCCTCCAGTAGTTTAACACGTTGAGCCAGACTCTCAGAAAATGAAAGTTTTCCTTCCATTGCCTGGTTGGTATAATCCTCAATTTTCTGAAAGATTGATTCCTTATCAGGGTGTTTATTTAACGATATTCTTGCAAGTTCGTCGAGTGCTTCAACCTGGGTGAAAGTACTATCGAAATCGATGATGTAATACGCTTTTTGTTTTGGCATTATCTTAAATATTGGGTAATCTCCTGAATACTCTGATTAACTGGTTTAAACTGGATACGAGTTGCTGCAATTACTTTTTCGTTGCTGTAATAACTTAACGCTAAACTGCTTTTTGCCGCGTCTTTTGTGATTGAAGGCTGTTTCCCCGTAAAAAGTGAGAAGAATTTAAGCGCCCGCCATGCAATTCCCAGCATCCAGGGCTTAGCTTCCTTTTTCGGCGCTTTTACATCAAAACCCTTAGCGATTTCAGCAAACAAATCTTTATAGTGGTAGTTATCTGATGAAATGATGTATCGTTCTCCGCTAACCAGGTTTTCCATCAAAATAATCATGGCTTTTGCAACATCCTCTACATCAACAAATCCCGAACCACCGTCGGTATAGAACGGAAAACCTCCTTTTACCAATTTAAAAATAGCGCCACTACCTTCGAAACCTACATTTTTACCTATAATTACTGATGGATTTACAATTACAGCATCTAAGCCCTCGGTAATGCCGCGCCAAACTTCCATTTCACCTTCGTATTTTGAAAGACCGTAAGCATGTGCTTTAGCGTCATATTCCCAGAAATCCTGTTCCGTAATCTGCTTACCTTTTTTAGCATTGCCTAGCGCGGCTACTGAACTTACATGTAATAATCTGCAGTTATTTTCTACACAAAGGTTAACCAGGTTAGATGTTCCTTCGATATTCACATGGAAGAGTTGTTTTTTATCTTTCGGATTAAAAGAAACAAATGCAGCGCAATGAAATACTTTTGTGATGCCGACAAAAGCATCTTCAAGTGTTGCCGGTTCATTTATATCGGCTTCGAACCAATCAATCAAAGGATTATTATCTATAATCGAAGGTATCGAAGAAGTTTTTCGCTTTAACGCCCGAACAGCTAAACCACTATCCGCTAATTGTTTTATTAATTCAGACCCTAAAAATCCAGTGCCTCCGGTTACCAGTATCATTATTTTTTTCAGGCTATAGATGAAAATACGCATTCAAAAATAGATATTTGAAGCGATAGTTTTAAAAGATATGTCATTAACTGATTTTTTTTCACCTTTAAATACAGAACAGTTTACGCCAAAAGATGGGTTTTATACCAGTCAATTGGGTTTAAAAACCCAATTCTATACTGAAACATTTCCTGATCTGGAGGAATCCAAATTCGACATTGCCATCTTCGGAGTACTTGATGGTCGGAGTGCGATTAACAATGAGGGCTGCGGACTGGGGCCGGATTATTTCCGGGAAAAGTTTTATAAACTAAATGAAGGTGCTTTCGAGAGTCGCTTAGTCGATTTGGGGAATATACGTCCGGGTGAAACCCTGGCAGACACTTACATTGCGGTAAAAATGGTTGTTAGTGAATTGATAAAAAACAACATTATTCCAGTAATTATCGGTGGTGGTCAGGATATAACTTATGCCCAGTATATGGGTTATGAAAATCTAGAACAAAAAGTTGATTTGGTTATTGTGGATAATCAATTCGACATTGATGATGATAATCATGAAGGCATTGCGACCCGTTCTGATTGCTACCTGAATAAAATTTTCCTTCATCAGCCCAATTATCTTTTCAATTTCAGTAATATTGGTTACCAGACTTACTTTGTAAATCAGGAAAGTTTAAGCGTAATGGATAAGCTTTATTTTGATGTTCACCGGCTTGGCGAATTTGCCCAGGACATTACTTTAACGGAGCCCATTATCCGTAATGCAAATATGCTGAGTTTTGACATTGGTGCTATTCGATCTGCTGATGCGGTGGCTAACGCCAATACGACACCCAATGGCTTTGACGGAGAAAAGGCATGTCGAATTGCCCGTTATGCTGGCATGAATGACAAACTTACCTCGATTGGATTCTATGAATTTAATCCTGCCTATGACCAAAACGGGCAAACAGCCTTCCTATTGGCAGAAATGGTCTGGTATTTTATCGACGGATTCTACGCCCGCAAAAAAGATTTCCCGCTTACCCCCAAATCTCAGTTCATCATTTACAGAACCAGTTTAAAAGACGGTTCAGGCGAAATGACTTTTGTAAAGAGTAAGAAATCAGATCGCTGGTGGATGCAGGTTCCTTACCCTACGGGGCAATCTAAAAACGAGCGCTACCACTTAGTTCCTTGTAGGTATGACGATTATCAAAGTGCAATAAATGGTGATATGCCTGATTTATGGTGGCGTACTTATCAAAAGCTCACATAATTTTACTGATTACTGCTATAAGATATTACAAATATTTATCTTTACTAAAGACGATTAAATCACAAACATGAAAAGAATACTTTTATCCGCAATGGCCTTGTTGCCGTTGGCGACATTAGCTCAAAAGCCTTTTACCATAAAAGGAGATGCAAAAGCATTAAAAACAGGCGACAAAATATATTTTGTTTACAGCGCAAACAGCGAACGTAAAACAGATTCAGCAATTGTTGCAAATGGCAAATTTGAGTTTAAGGGAATGGCAACAGATCCGGTTATGGGCAACCTGTTTAAAAACATAAATCCTTACATAAAAGGTTCTAATACCCGCAATATGGATTACGCAAGTTTGTACATTGAACCAGGAAATATTATGGTGAGTTCCGCAGACTCAATTAAATCCATCATAGTTACAGGTACACCGGCAAACGATGACAATACCAAACTTAAAGCTAGCTTAAAGCCTGCTACGACCAAACTGGATGCGATAAATGCGGAATATGCAAAACTAAGTGAGGAGCAAAAGAAAGATCAAACTGTAGTTACTGGCATAAGAGAACGTTATCAAAAGGCGTCTGATGAGATGACACCAGTTTATTTAGCGTTTGCTAAAAGCAATCCCAAATCTTACGTTAGTTTAATGTCCTTATCACAATTAGCGAACGATCCGGATCAGCTTGCGCAAGTTGAAGCAATTTATCCAACGTTAAGCTCTGAATTAAAAGCGACAAAAGCGGGAACAAGCCTGGCAAAAACTTTAGAGGCAGCTAAAAAAACTGCTGTGGGTGTAATGGCCATGGATTTTACCCAAAATGATCCTGACGGAAAGCCGGTAAAATTATCTGATTTTAAAGGTAAATATGTATTGGTTGATTTCTGGGCTTCTTGGTGCGGACCATGTCGTCAGGAAAATCCAAATGTAGTTGTAGCGTACAATAAGTTTAAAGATAAAGGCTTCACTATTTTAGGTGTTTCTTTAGATGGCGGCACAACAAAAACGACAAAAGAAGCCTGGCAAAAAGCTGTTGCAGATGACAAATTAACCTGGACGCATGTTTCTGATTTGCAAGGATGGAGTAATGAAGTTGCTGTAATGTATGGCATTCATTCTATCCCTGCTAACTTCTTAATCGACCCGACCGGTAAAATTGTTGCAAAAGACTTAAGAGAAGAAGCTTTACAGACTAAATTACAGGAACTATTGGGAAGCAAAACGAAATAACTAATTTCTCTGCATCAAATAGGATTAATAAAAAAATTAAAGCCCTGATTATAAAAATCGGGGCTTTAATTTTTTAAGCTATTTTTTTTATGCTGATTTCAGGAAATCCAGCGCATTAATAAAATAATTTTCCATGCCTTCATATGGGTCCTCTCCAGGAATCCAGGAAGCGAATTTCCAATATTCCCATCTACCATTATCTAACAAAGGCGGAACCAAAAGGAAATACTGTTCTTCATTTCTGCCCCCAACAACAATGCTCCGGGCCAATTTAATGGCGACATCCAAAAGTTCATCATTATTAATCCAAATCTCAATTATCTCAGGATCAATATCTTTTAAAAAACCAACATTTACGGTCGATTCGAAAGACGGTTCGATGTTTTCATTAGGCGTTGTGAAGCCGTTAGTGATTGACAGAAAGTCTTTATAATCTTTTGGCAAAGTGATTTGTAATCTTTCTTCAAGTTCTTTTATTTCAGCTGCTGAAGCTGGCTCATTTCCTAGCCATTTGGATTCAAGCTGCTCAGCATTAAATGTGAATTCACCCTGTTTAATGGCCGTTTCCGAAATCTTTTTAAGTATCTTTTTCAAATTGGTATCTTTTAAATTATATTAAATCGAACCCAATATCTTCCCTGAAATATTTACCATCAAAATAAATTCGACCAGCATCAGCTGTTGCACATTGCAATGCTGTAAACATATCCTTTTGTAAACTGGTAATTGCGATAACGCGCCCACCATTGGTTTTAACAACATCGTTTTCCAGTAAAGTACCTGCATGGAATGCGTTGGAATGGCGAAGGTTTTCGATACCTGAAATGGCTTTCCCTTTTAAATATTCCCCCGGATAGCCACCAGCAACAATCATTACTGTAGCTGCAGTTTGATCAGAAATAACCAAATTTACCTGATTAAGTTGCTTGTTTGCAGTCGCCATAAATAATTCTACAAGGTCATTTTCAATTCTGGGAATTACACTTTCCGTTTCCGGATCGCCCATACGGGCATTGTACTCAATTACGTAGGGTTCTTCTCCAACTTTTATTAAGCCGAAAAATATAAAACCTGTATAGTCAATCTTATCTATCTTTAAACCCTCTACCGTTGGTTTAATAATTCTTTCTTCAATTTTGGCTAAAAATTCCGGTGTTGCGAACGGAACAGGAGAAATCGAGCCCATTCCACCAGTATTTAAACCGGTATCGCCCTGCCCGATTCTTTTATAATCTTTAGCCGACGGAAGGGTTACGTAATTTTCTCCATCTGTTAAAACAAAAACTGAGAGTTCTATCCCGCTTAAAAATTCTTCAATGACTACAGTTGCGCCTGCAGCACCAAATTTACCTCCAAGCATTAGCTTTAATTCTTCCTGAGCCTCGATGGTTTCTGTACAAATTAAAACACCTTTACCTGCGGCTAAACCATCGGCCTTTAAAACAACGGGAAGTACATGTGTTTGCAGGTAAGCTAAGCCATCTTCCAAAGTTTCGGGTGTAAAAGACTTTGACGCGGCCGTTGGAATACCATGGCGTTCCATAAACTGCTTGGAGAAATCTTTACTGCCTTCTAAAATTGCACCTTCTTTTTTTGGTCCGATTACCGGGATGTGTGCAATTGCCTTATCGGCAAGGAAAAAATCGTGAATGCCATTTACAAGGGGTTCTTCAGGACCAACTATAACCATTTCGATATTTTCGGCAAGAACTATTTTCCTGATGGAATCGAAATCGTTTACATTAATGTTGATATTGGTACCGAAAGCACCTGTACCGCCATTTCCGGGAGCAATAATTAATTTATCACAGTGTGAAGACTGGCTTATTTTCCAGGCAAATGCACTCTCTCTGCCACCTGAACCTAATAGTAAGATATTCATATTGGCAAAGATAATATTTTAGTATAAAGTAGCGAGTATCACGCAACAAGACATCAAGGTTTAGCTGCCTTTAGCGCCTCTAGTCATTTGCTCAAGCACATCCCACATTTCATTAGGAATGGCTTCTAAACCATTCATTTGCCCGGCACCTTGCAACCATTCGCCACCATCAATGGTAACGATTTCACCATTGATATAGCCCGAAAAATCGCTGACTAAAAATGCAGCCAGATTTGCAAGTTCCTGATGTTCGCCAACTCTTTTTAATGGCACACGATTTTTAAAATCAAATTTTTTGGCCAAATCCCCGGGCAATAACCTTTCCCATGCACCTTTTGTCGGAAAAGGTCCTGGCGCAATTGCATTTGTGCGGATACCATATTTACCCCACTCAACGGCAAGCGACCGCGATAAAGCTAACACACCTCCTTTGGCACATGCTGAAGGCACCACATAGGCCGAACCGGTAAAGGCATAGGTCGTTATGATGTTTAAAACTGTTGCTGCTTGCTTTTGTTTTATCCAGTGTTTGCCAAAAGTAAGTGTACAATTTACTGTTCCTTTTAAAACAATATCGATAATTGATGAAAATGCGTTGGCTGATAAGCGCTCTGTTGGTGATATAAAGTTACCGGCAGCATTATTTAAAAGTACATCAACCTGTCCGAATCTTTCGATTGTTTTGGCAAGTACATTTTCAACCTGTTCAACTTCACGCACATCGCAGGCAACAGCTAAAACCTTCCCACCAGTTTTCTCTTCCATTTCATCGGCTGTTTTTTGCAGGACATCCTGCTTGCGACTGGTGATGACAAGGTTTGCACCTAACTTTAAAAAGTAAATGCCCATAGCTTTTCCCAGTCCGGTTCCACCGCCGGTAATAACAATGGTTTTGCCCTCTAAGGCACCGTCTCTAAGCATGGGTTGATTGAATGCAAACATAATAACTGGTTGTTTATTGTGGTTAGTTGGTTAATTGTTGGAACTGGTTAACTGTTGATGGTTTAAAATGTTTAACTGAAAACCCAACTCCTCGGTCTGTGTCCTCACAGACCATGGAACAGAATTGGTTAGCTGAACACTGAAATTGTGAACTGTTAACCGATTACTTCCGCTGAAGGTTTTCTAAAATGGTTTTCAATATATGGCGTGTTGCCGGCGACCACCACTGCTCAAGCATCTTATCGAGCGTAGCTGATTGGTCTGCACTTACAGCAGCAATTAATTCCTGGCGGATATTCAGTTTACTTTGCGACCAGGTATTGCGTTCCAATTCCATAAACTTTTTGATTTTCCTTTCCGCAGCTGTTAACAGACTTTCACCTTTAACCAATTCATCAATTAAACCTACTTTTAAGGCCTCATCAGGATTGTATAACTTTCCGGTAAGTAAACTTTGTGTCGCTTCACCCTTACCAATCCAAAAAGAATAGAGTTGGAATATACTGTTTGGAACAATGATGCCAACCGGCACTTCATTCAAACCAATAATATATTGACCTTCAGCCATAACACGGTAGTCGCAAGCTAGTGCCATTACGCAACCACCCGCGGGGCTATGTCCGCTGATTGCCGCAACTATCGGTTTTTTAAATGAAACGAGGTTAGCAGTAAATGCCAGAAATAACTGCCAGAAAGATTTGACTTCTCCTTCGTTATAGTTGTAAAGCTCTACTAAATCTAAACCTGCGGAGAAAAAAGGTGCAGAACCTGTTAAAATAACGCCTCCAATATTATCATCAGCAGAAATATTTTTCAGCATATCATCAAGTTCGGTAATCAACTCGCGGTTTAGCGCATTCGATTTCCCTCTGGCTAAGTTTATGGTTGCAAGGCGGTCTTTTACACTTACTTTAATCGTATTCATGTTAAATAGTATCTAAATTTGAGTATCAAGTAGCAGGCATAAATAAGATTAATAATTATGCATGCATACTAATTCAAATTTATTTATTTTTTCCTATTTAATACTATAAGTGTACACCTTTCTTGCTAAATGGCCAGATACATCAATGCCTTCTATAACCATTCTATAATCTCCGGCTTCATTAGCATTATAAAAGTCGAACTTTCCATTGCCATTATCATCGGTAATTATTTCAGGATTCCAATACACGGTACTTCGTGTATCATTTATGTCCAATTGGTCTGGATTATCATATTTAGGCGCATAAAACATCTTCGCAATAGAAATCCCCTTAGGGTTCAGACTAAGCATGCCTTCAGCCTGATATTTGTCGCTTACACCCTTTCTGGTCGTAATTACAAGTACACCTCCACTAGCGTCTAAACCATAAATTGTTGTTAGTGCAACTGTTTTTAATAACTCTATACTTTCAATATCTGCCGGCATTAAACCATCTAAAACCGCTGGATATATGCCATCAATAACATATAACATTGGCGTTTCTTTGAGATTCACTGAACCAAACCCACCCCTAATTAAACTAGGCACTTCCTTTTTCGATATAACACCAGGTAATTGACGCCAAACACAATCCCAGTTAACGCAATTTTTTATTTTGTCGCCCGGCAATACATAATCTGCCATTCCCGGACCATTATAGTTTGAAGAATTGGGCACCACATTCTTTTTACCGGCTATATTAACTTCGTTTAGTTTAATGCTTTTTTCCAGTAAGCCTAAACGCCTCATTTCATCGAAATAGCTATCGTTCGCTTTGATATACGGCATAATAACGTCATTTACATTCACTTCGACATCGGCCGAATTTTTACTTTTTGTAATAACCTGATTTGGAAATTGTTCTAAAATGATGTTTACATTTTTATCGTTATTTTTTGTTCTTGCCTGCAACATAAATTTGGTGCTGTCTTTGAATAGCAGATTATCAAATTTAAAACGACCATTTGCGTCAGTAATGGTATCGAGTACAAAACCTTTTGATTCTTTTGCCATTAACATTACTTTGCCGCCAACGACAGGTTTACCTCTCTTAGTAATCATTCCGCTTATGCTCGATGACTGCTCTGGCGCGTAGGTGATTTTTGGTAAAACATCACTGGTTACATCTTTCCAAACAAACCGACTCCATCCCTGCGTTAGCATCAGGCAATCCAATTCTCTATTGCTTTTGGCATCATCAGTAAGAAAATAATGGTTTGGGTTTTCAATGTAACCTTTGAGATCTGAAGTGAGCAAAAAATTACTCAAAATGTTGCTTTCATTTTCTTCATCGGGTGTAACCTTAGATACATTTATTACCGAAACAGAAAAGCTGCCAATGGCTGGTTTTTGATCTGTTGAAGCATTAAAAGAGAAAACTGACTTGCTTTTTCGCGCCCGCGAAACAGAATCAGATTTAACTTCGATGTTAATCTGCTTATTTGAGTTTTTAATAAAAACTAAACGCTCAGCCATGGGCTGGTTATCGCCGGAAAACAACGTAAATTGAATAATACCAGTAGGCAATTTATTTTTATCAATAGAACTCGTAAATAATTGCTTGGTTAACTTTGCTTTGGAAACATGATAGATTATGCCATTTTGCTGTGCAACAATTTTTACTTCTTCGCCATTTATTGCATCCTTCGTGGCAAATAATTTAACTTTAACATGGTCATCACTTACATTTTCAACCGACATTGTGTAACCTTTTTTCTGAGCCTGGGGAAATTTGAATTCCTTTTCTGATCCATCTTTAAACTTAACAACGGCATGGTATAATTTGCCAGGCTGCATATTGGTTATAAAACTGCCCATCCCTAAATATTCGGTTTCAAAAGTAGTAATTACTTTACCGCTATCATCTAAGATAGAACCAGATACATCCTCACCTTTACCAAATGAATTAACTGCTTTTATTGCAATCTTTTGAGGCAAATCTTCCAACAACGCACCGCTTTCCGGCAGAAACTGAACATCGACTTGACTGGAAGTTGCGAGTATTGGTATGGTTTTTACAACCTTTATTTTATTTGGAAATTGTAACGTTGCCAAAATTACACCCTGTTTATTGAACTGATTACCTACGAAAAGTATTTTAGCATCGCCATTTAAATCTGTTTTAGTTCTTCCTTTTGTTTGAGTTTTATTATCAATCTGAATTTCATAATTAATATCCTCCTCGCGATAAGGTACTCCGTTCTTATCTACAAAACGTATAGTGGCAGCTACATTATTTAAATTATTTTCCTTACTAAATCGATAACTGGTTTTGGTAAAAACCTTATTAGAAATGCTGTTACCAACTTTAATTGTCTTATCATAGAAAAATTCCGGCCCAAAATTCCTCATGTAATTAGTATAAGCCCGAATTCTATAATTGCCCTCTGAAAGACTATCGGCAATATTTATGTTACCCCAGCCAACACCATTCATTAGTGGCAGTTTTAATTGCTTTGTAAGTGAATCTTTTTCGTTAATCAATTCTACATATATTATTTTACTCATCAACGAAAGGCCTTTAATGGTCGTATTTGTGGTATAGGCCTTAAACCAAATATCGTCACCAACGGCATAATAGGGCTTATCTAAATGTAGATATACTTTTTCGTACGGATTATTTGTCGCATAATCTGTAAGCTTTTTAAGCATTACAGTGAAAGGATCATCTTCGATTTTAAAAGCAAAGGCCGTTGTAATTAAAATTGAACATAGAACAAGGCGAGTAATTAGATTTTTCATTGAGGTTAGATTGAAATGATTATGCCTCAAGTTAATAAAACCTGAGGCATACTTCAATTTACTCTACCAAAAATCTAGTTATGCAATAATTATTTTACATCAAATGTAAATACCTTTCTTGCTAAATGGCCTTCAGCGTCTATTCCTTCGATTACGACACGATAAGTACCAGCTTCATCCGCATTATAAAAATCGAATTTTGCTTTCCCGTCCTCATTTGCCACTACTTGGGGAGCCCAAAATATGGTACTTCTATAATCTGCTTTAATTCCAGAAGTCTGTGAATCGTACTTTGGCGAGTAGAAATCCCTCGCTATCGAAAAACCTTTTTGATTGACAACCACAACGCCTGGAGCATAATTATTGTAAGACGCTACACCACCGCCGCGTTTTGTTGTAATTATCAATACACCGCCACCACCGCGGCTTCCGTAAATTGCAGTGTTACCTATCGATCTCAAAACTTCAATTGTTTCAATGTCTGTGGCGCTTAAATTATCTATAAATTCAGCTTCAACCTGCATTCCGTCAACAAAAACTGTCATTGGCGTTTCCGGACTGCGAGTAGAGTAAGGCACGCCATTTCTGAATATTACAAATGGAATACGACCGTTTAAACACTGCGAAAGTAGCGCACAAGTCGACAAATCCTTTGCTGTCAATACGAAATCTGCATTTCCTGCACCATTTAAATTTGATGAATTTTTTACAGGATTCTTCCTTTCAGTTACAACCACCTCGTCAAGTTTAATTGTCCTTTCCAAAAGTCCCAGTCGGGTCATTTCGTTAAAATAATTATCGCTTTCCTTGATGTACTTCATTAAAACGTTGTTAACATTTACCTCTACATCCGCACTATTTTTATTCTTCGTTACAATCTGGTAAGGAATGGCATCTACATTGATTTCGACAAATTTTCTATCTGCCTTTGTTCTTGCCTGAACCACAAATTTTGTGCTGTCATTAAACACAAGGTTATCGAAATTAAATTTCCCTTCTGCATTTGTAATTGTATCCATTACAAAAAAGCCGCCCTTGGTAGACATTAACATTACCTTACCATTAGGAACTGGCTTTCCTCCTTTAGTAACCGTTCCACTAATGGAAGTTGACTGTTCTGCTTTATATGTCAATACTGGTCCGATGCCGCTTATAACATTTTTCCATAAAAATCTTCTCCAGCCTTGCGTAAGCATTAAATCATCAAGTTCACGAATGGTTTTTAAATCATTGTTAAGGAAATAATGGTTGGGTTTTTCAACATGCCCTGCTAGATCCGACGTTAACCATAAATTAGCGAAAATATTGCTTTCATTATCTTCATCGGGTACCACTTTGGTAGCGTTCGTTACTGAAACGGAAAAACTCCCGATGATGGGTTTATCATTATTCGATGCATCAAATGCGAAACTCGATTTTCCTTTTCTTGAACCTGATGCGCCTGAAGAATTTAATTTTACATTTATAACATCTGTTTCGTTTTTATTAAAAATCAATCGTTCAGCTATCGGTTGATTAGTTGGTGAGAACAATGTAAATTGTATAATTCCGGATGGCAATTTATTTCTGGGAATAGTCGCTACCAATACTTGTTTATCAACTTTCGCCTTAGAAACGTAATACACATTCCCAGCTTGTTGAGCAACAATCCGCAACTCGTCGCCGGTGGTTAAGTTTGCACTCACCATAAGCTTAACAACAACTTTACCTGTATCTAAATTATTAACCGCAAGCGCATAACCACTTTTTTGAGCTATCGGAAGTTTAAAATCCTTTTCAGAACCATCTTTAAAATTAATTTTGGCAGTGTAGGTTTTACCTGGCTGGGTATTTAATGTAAAGTTCCCCATGCCTAAATGAGTCGTTTCTATTTTCATGACTTCAGTTCCACCGTTGTCAAAAATTTTGCCGGTAATATCTTCCCCATTCCCGGTGCCGTTTATTGCTTTAATTGCAATCTTCTGAGGTAATTCTTCAACAAATGTTCCGCCTTCGGGTAAAAATTGAACATCTACGTCATTACTGGTTGAGGTAATTGGAATCGACTTCACAATTTTCTGTTTGTTATCCAGCGTAATGGTTGCCACAATTTTTCCTTTCTTGTTTAAGAAAGACTGGCTATTGGTGAAGCTAATTACTGCATCTCCATTTGAATTTGTTTTGGCTCTCCCTTTTGCTACAGTTCTGAAATCCAGTTGGGCTTCATAACTTACTTCATTTTCTTTGTAAGCTACACCATTTTTATCTTCGAAATGAATAGTTGCTGTTACCTTTTCTAAGCTGTTTTCCTTGCTAAATTTGTAATCGGTAAAAGCAAAAACCTTATTGGCCCAGCCGTTGCCAATTTTAATTGTTTTATCAAAAAAGAAATCTGTACCGAAGTTGCGCATATAATTTGTATAAGCTCTGATTCGGTAATTTCCTTCACCTAAGGAATCCGTTAACTTGAAATCGCCCCAGGTTATTCCGCCCATTACAGGTAGTTTCATTAATTTTTTTACTGAATCCTTCTCATTGATTAGCTCAACATAAAGGATTTTGCTTATTTCGGAAGGTGCTTGTGTTTTACTATTTAAAATATATGCTTTAAACCATATATCATCGCCGATGGCATAATACGGTTTGTCTAGATGCAGATAAACTTTTTCCTGTTGAAACTTGGTAGTGTACTCGTCTAGTTTTTTAATAATTGCTGTAAAAGGATCGTCATCAATCCTGAAAGCTGCGATACCTATGAGCACAGCCAAAAAACCCAGAGTAAGCGAAATTTTGATTTTCATTTGAGGTGTGTAAATAAATATGCCTCAAGTTACAAAACCTGAGGCATATTTTTATGAAGATCAAATGAATTATTTGTATTAGAAAGTATTCTTCCACATCATACTTTCAACAGGTTTTGTTGTTTTATTATTGTATTTAGCGTTACCTTTTGTATTGTACATGGTTTCGATATTTCCCTCAACAACAAAGTAAATTAACTGCCCAATCGGCATACCAGCGTAAATTTTTACGGGCTGTGATACTGAAATTTCCAATGTCCAGGTGTTGCAAAAGCCCACATCACCTTTACCCGCAGTTGCGTGAATATCAATACCCAAACGACCGGTGCTGCTTTTGCCTTCCAAAAAAGGAACGTGGCTGTGGGTTTCTGTGTATTCTAAAGTTACGCCTAAATATAATGTACCCGGATGAAGTACAAAACCATCTTTAGGGATTTCAAAGTGTTCAATTTCATTGTGTTTCTTTGCATCCAAAACACGGCTTTTGTATGTTGCCAGATATTTCCCCAGGTGTACGTCGTATGAATTGGTACCCAGGCAGCTCCTGTCAAATGGCTCTATTATAATTGTTCCTTTATCAATTTCCTCCAAAATCCTTTTATCTGATAATATCATTTTTATGCGTATTTTTGGCCTAAATTATCATTTATTTAAGACAATTTTGCATGCAAATCTCAATTTCATAAATGCCCGTAGTCTATAATAAAAATATTGATGAGCATTCGGTTCTGGCAATCTGGAAGATAGAAGAAACTGAGGCTGAACTTCTTGCTGGCTTACAACTTAAGCAGCATGAGTGGGATATCATTACGTCATTTAATAGTGGAAAAAGACTCCTTCATTGGCTAAGTACAAGACTTTTACTAAGAACCTTACTAAACACCGAAGAATATATAGATTGTCAGTTTGATGATGACGGGAAACCTTTCCTGACCAACTTCGATTACAAAATATCGTTAAGCCACTCTTACGACTATGCCGCAGTTATGATTAGTAAAGATTACGCCGTTGGCGTTGATATCGAACTGATTAAACATAAAATAAAAACCATTAAACACAAGTTTCTAAATGATATAGAACTTGCCCAAAAACAAATCGGCGACAATACCGAAGGCTTATATGTCTGCTGGTGTGCAAAGGAAGCGATTTACAAGTGGCATGGTAAAAAAGGACTTGAGTTTAGACAGCACATCCATATTAAGCCCTTCAAACTTAAGAATGAAGGTAGTTTAAATGCAATTGTTGAACTGCCAACCGGCACAAGAGAGTTGACAGTTAACTATTTTAAAACCAAAGACGGCTATATGCTGGGTTATGTACAGGCGCCAAACCCTTAGCCCTCCGCCTCCTAAAGGGGGAGTTAAAGGCCAAATGGAAATAGCAATTAGAAAAAGTATTAAACGATTTACATGAAAAATGGAACGGAAAAGTCCCCTTCAGGGAATTTAGGTATCATTCCTACACATTTTATTGATTGGGGTTTAACTGATTACCAGGAAGCCTGGGACAGACAGGAAGAATTACTGAATAAAACCGTTGCCATTAAAACTGAAAACAGAGTTAACGGAACGCATCTGCCTACACCTAATTACCTGATCTTTAATGAGCACCCACACGTTTATACTTTAGGCAAAAGTGGTCATCCCGAAAATTTACTGTTGGATGAGCAAGGACTTAAAGATAAGCAGGCAACTTATTACAAAATTAACAGGGGTGGTGACATTACCTATCATGGTCCGGGGCAAATTGTTGGTTACCCGATTTTAGATTTAGACAACTTTTTTACCGATATCCACTTATACCTCCGCACTTTGGAAGAAGCTGTAATGCTAACTTTAAAAGATTATGGAATAGAATCTGGTCGTTATCCGGGATATACTGGTGTTTGGCTGGATGCAGATAACGAAAAAGCACGGAAAATTTGTGCAATGGGTGTTCGTTGCAGTCGCTGGGTAACCATGCATGGTTTCGCGTTTAATGTTAATGTAGATTTGGATTATTTTAAAAACATTGTGCCCTGTGGTATTGACGATAAAGCAGTAACTTCTTTGGAAAAAGAACTTGGCCGTAAACCCGATATTGAAGAAGTTAAAGAAAAGCTAAAAAATCATATCTCTGATTTATTTAAGATGGATTTGGTTTAAAATCTAACAATAACCTTATTCCGTAAATCAGGTTATGAAACTTTTATTCAGCATCACTTTATTTTCTTTTTTATCTTCGGGTTGCACTAAAGAAAATGATATGCCTGCTTCAGCAAATACTGTAAACCCTATTATTACAACAAATCCTACAGGTAACATTACCTATTTGGCATTAGGCGATTCTTATACCATTGGCGAATCCGTTAAGCAATCAGAATCATTTCCATATCAGTTACAAACCGTTTTAAAAGCCAATAATCGCAACGTAGAAAATCCTAAAATTATTGCCGTTACCGGTTGGACTACAGATGAACTTCAGGGCGCTATTAAACAGGCAAAAGTTACAGATAAGTTTGATTTTGTTACTTTGTTAATTGGCGTTAACAATCAATATCGAGGTTATCCATTGGATACTTATAAAAAAGAATTTTCAGAATTATTACAAACTGCAATTGGTTTCGCCGGAGGAAGAAAGACCAGGGTTTTTGTTATTTCTATTCCCGATTGGGGCGTAACGCCTTATGCCAAAAGTTATTCCAAATCTCCTCAAGTTATTGCTTCAGAAATTGATGCCTTTAATGCCGCAGCCGAGCAAATTACAACTGCAGCAGGTGTAAGTTTTACCAATATTACGCCCGACTCAAGAATGGCTGCAAATGATGTTTCGCTAATAGCAGGCGACGGATTACATCCTAGTGGAAAAATGTATACCAACTGGGTCAATGCAATTACTCCGAAAATTATGGATGTTGTTAAATAATTTAATCGACTGCTTATTCGCTAATTGAAATTGTAGCAAGATTAATTAGCCGCATTAGCGGTTAAATAGCTGTAATCTTTCATAACCGTTTCCAAAAACTGTAATTCGTTCATTCCTTCAGGAATTGACGGCGCGATATGTTCCTTTATTTTATTTGCCATCGCATAAATTAACTGCGGATTTCCTGTTTGATAAAAACCTGTTAACACCTCATAAATTAATTCAACCTCTCTGTCGTTGAGATGCATAACTTCTTTGAAAACAGGCTGATAATCTTCGGGTGTATTCACTGTAAATGCAACGTTCTCAATTTTTGTTCTGGGTACTGTTTTAATAAGAGTTGTTTTGGCCAGCATATCGCCAACCCGTTGATGATTTTTAGATGCAGCTACACAAATTAATGCCACAACACCCCAGCCGAAGAAAACACCGAAATCTACAATTCTAAATATCCACCGCATCAGGTACTGTCCGAAGCTCGGTTGGCCACCATCCAGGCTGATGACTTTAATCTTCATAATTTTCTTTCCGAAGGTTTGTCCATCCATAAATATTTCGCAAACTAAATCGTAGAAAAGAAAAATCACGGCAAAAAGCACAACCAAAACTACAATTAACGTTTCCGATCGACTAATTGACGCCACCAGCATCAGGATTACAGCAACGATATAAAGCACGATAAATCCACCCAAATCAATTATTCTGGCTACAATTCTTTCGCCTAAACCTGCTACTTCATAATCTATATCTACATTTTGAGCCGTACTAATTCTGATGGTTTCCATATTTCAAACATAATTTTTTTTAGTCATAATGAAGTGTACTAACAGCCAAGAAAATATCCGCTAAACTTTTAAATGCTAATTTTTGTATCCATCAAAAATTAAGCTATTTTAACCAAAGATTTGAGTAATTAATGAGAGAAGCCTTATTTGTGAAACAGAATACTGAAAAGTGGAAACGCTTTGATGAAATGCAACAGGCAAATCCTGATGAACTTGCAGATCGTTTTATCGAAATAACCAATGATTTAGCTTACTCAAAAACTTTTTATCCAAATTCAAAAACTACCACTTACCTAAATGGCTTAGCTTCAAAACTTCATCGGTCTGTTTATAAAAACAAGAAAGAAAAATCAAATAGATTTGTCAATTTCTGGAAAAATGAATTGCCCTTACTTTTTTTCGAACACAGAAAACAGGTTATTTATTCACTTGTTTTTTTTCTTATCTCATGTGCTATCGGGGCCATTTCTGCTAAATATGACGATACTTTTGTCCGTTTAATATTAGGTGATGGCTATGTGAATATGACGAATGATAACATTTCAAAAGGCGACCCATTCGGTGTTTACAAACGGGAGAATCCCATTCTAATGTTTATTCAAATTGGAGGCAACAATATTTTTGTATCGTTTTACACATTTGTTTTAGGTATCCTATTCTCATTTGGCTCGATCGTTTCATTGTTCAGGAATGGGATAATGCTGGGTTCATTTCAATATTTTTTCTTCAGCAAAAACCTGGGCCTGCAATCGGTTTTGGTCATCTGGATTCATGGAACGCTCGAAATCTCGGCAATCGTTTTAGCGGGTGCTGCAGGTTTAATTTTAGGCAACAGCCTGTTATTCCCGAAGACTTACACCAGAAAGGCTTCGGTTTTAAAAGGTGCAAAAGATGGCTTGAAAATAGTTTTTGGGTTGGTTCCAATTTTTATTGTTGCCGCTTTTTTAGAGAGTTTTATAACCAGACATACAGAAATGCCAATGATTTTAAGCGGACTTATTCTGCTCAGCTCGGCTGCATTTATCATTTGGTACGTATTTATTTATCCAATTAAAATTAACAGACAAAACCACTCATTTTAAACGCAATGCTTTCAAAAATAGAATTTAAAAAACGAAGAGATTTCGGTCAGATTATAAATGACACCTTTGCCTTCATTCGCCAGAATTTTAAATCACTGATTACAATATACCTGATATTTTGCGGGCTTTTTGTTTTAGGAGGTATGCTGTCTATGCTTTTACAGCAATACAAAACGGTAAATATGTTTAATAATGTAGATCTCAATTCAGGAGCAAGAAATGTTAGTTTTACCGATCGCTTTGGTTTTGAATATATTCTGGCCATTCTGTTTTCGCTTGCGAGTTACGCGAGCACAGTAGTTGCAATTTTATCGTATATCGCAATTTATGTTCAAAAAGGAAACCAAACACCTACAACTGATGAAGTTTGGGGTTATTTTAAATATTACTTTCTGAAGGTTTTTGGGAGCTCCTTATTGCTATCATTAATGGTTGGAGTGGGTTTACTTTTCTGCTTATTGCCTGGATTATGGCTTATCCCTTTCGTTTCGGTTGTATTTCCGATAATGATAATGGAAAACGGAAGTTTCGGTTATTCATTTAACAGAAGTTTTAAGTTGGTTAAAGATAATTTCTGGTTAACATTTGGAACTTTGATTATCGTTTATATTATCGTTTACGCATGTATGACGGTTGTGATTTTGCCTACAACCTTACTTAGCATGATAGGGCTTTTCTCACATAATAAACCAGAAATGTCTTTAGTTTTTACCATGCTAACTACAGTGCTTCAATACCTTTGTCAGGCATTTACTATTATTCCGATGGTTACAATTGCCTTAATTTACTTTAATCTTTTAGAAGAAAAGGAAAACACCGGGCTTATGGAGCGCATTTCTAATTTCGGTAACACCGAAAAACCAATTGATACCAGACCGGAAGAATACTAAAATGCCAAAATTTGCCTTTAAATTTCTGATTGTTTTTTGCTTGCTTTTTGCAACAATAAACGGTTATGGACAAAATTTAAAGCCGCAGCGAAGAGAAACAGTAAAGATCGATAGCAGTAAGATAACGCCGGCAAAATTTAATAAAGAAGCGCTGGAAACCTATGCCAAACAGAAAGAATTTCAGTATGATGATGCCGCAACGAGGGATTTATCTCTCTGGGACAGATTCTGGATGTTATTCTGGAGAATGGTAAACGAGCTTTTCAGAGGTGCGGCTTCAAACCCACTTTCAAAGTATTTCTTTATCGGGATTGGCGTTGCCATTTTGCTCTATATTGTTATTAAAATTATCGGATCAGAAAATATTTTCAGTAAAAAATCAAAAGAAACGATTCTGCCTTATGATGTTTTAAATGAGAATATCCATGAAATTAATTACGAGACTGAAATTCAAAAACTAATTGAGCAAGGAAAGTATCGACTCGCCGTAAGGCTTTTGTATCTGCGGACTTTAAAAAAATTAAGTGATGCAGAAATCATCCATTGGCAGCCCGAAAAAACCAATTACAACTATTTAACAGAGATTTCGAAGCCGGAAATCAAAAACGAATTCGGCAATTTAACTCACCAGTTTGATTACATCTGGTATGGGGATTTTCCTGTTGATGAACAAAAATTTGCGCCAATTAACCAATCCTTTAATCATTTTAATGCCCAAATTAAATGAAAGGATATAAGCTTTATTTTGCCATCGGATTAGTTTTAATATTAGTTTACCTCATTGCCCAATTCAACAAGCCAACCCCGACAGACTGGTCGCCGAGTTACGCTAAAAAAGATAAGATACCCTACGGTACTTTCATTTTTTATAACAGAATGAAAGACATCCTTCCTAAAACCGCTATCAAAACATCTGGCGCTGGGATATACAACACCCTTAAAGGTAAAGGCTATCAAAACAGCACCTACATTATAATTGCGCCACAAGTAAAAATAGAGAAAGCAGATTTGGAGCAGTTAAAAAAATACATTTCGGCCGGAAATGATGTTTTCATTGCGAGCTACGATTTGGGAGACGTCGCCGAAAAAGATTTGAAACTTAAACTATCCGCTTCATTTTCGCAAAATGGCAGTTCAGTAAATTTCACAAACCCAAACTTAAAAACTGTTGTCAATTATGGCTTTGAAAAAGGTATTGGCAATCAATATTTCAGCAAAATAGATACAGGCAAAGCAACAGTTTTAGGCATCGATGCAAATAACAATCCCAATTTTGTAAAATACAACTTCGGAAAAGGTAGCCTTTATTTAATTGCCGGACCAGGATTTTACAGCAATTTTAATTTGCTCGACAAATATGGGGCTGAATATGCCGCAAAAACAATTAGCTACCTGCAAGGGACCAAAACTTTAATTTATGATGAATATTTCACCATTCCTAAAACAGGTGAAACAGATTTACTAAGGGTTTTCTTTAAACATCCTGAACTGAAATACGCTTATTACCTGTGTATTTTCAGCCTACTGCTATTTGTTTTTTACGATATAAAACGCCGGCAAAGAATTATTCCCATTGCCGATCCTTATACAAATACTTCGGTCGAGTTTGCACATGTTGTGGGTAGCGTATATTACCACGAGCGAAATAACGTCGATATAGCCAAAAAGAAGGTTAATTATTTAATGGAACATCTGCGTAGCCGCTACTATCTGAAAACAAATGAAATTCAACGTGATTTTGCAGAAATTTTGCAGCTAAAAACAGGCATTAACGAAACACTGGCAAAAACTTTAACTAGGTATTTTATGCAGATTCCCACCTTAACAGCGTTTAGCGACGCAGAATTAATTGGCCTTAACAATATTATAGAACAGTTTTACAAAAATACTAAACCTAATGGAGCAAGAACAAGAACAATTTAACCCGCGAACAGATTTAAGCGCCCTGAACGAGGCTGTAACTCAAATTCGCAATGCATTGGGTAACATCATCGTTGGCCAAAAACAGGTTATCGATTTTTTGATTGTAGGCTTGCTCGCCGATGGTCATATTTTAATTGAAGGTGTGCCAGGTGTTGCCAAAACTTTAAGTGCAAAATTGCTGGCTAAATCTATTGATGCACAATTTTCGAGGGTACAATTTACACCAGATTTAATGCCTTCAGATGTGTTGGGAACACCCATTTTCAACACCAAAACAGGCGATTTCGAGTTTAGAAAAGGTCCGATTTTTGGCAATATTATTTTAGTGGATGAAATTAATCGAGCACCCGCAAAAACACAATCAGCTTTGTTCGAAGTGATGGAAGAAAGGCAGGTCACCATTGATGGCACAACCTATTTAATGGACGAACCTTTTATGGTTTTAGCCACTCAAAACCCAATTGAGCAGGAAGGAACATATCGTTTACCTGAAGCGCAGTTGGATAGGTTTTTATTTAAAATAGAAATTAAATATCCTTCACTGGAAGAAGAGACCGCAATATTAGTGGCGCAACATGCTTTAGTAAATAAAACGCTTTTAGCCGAGATTAAGCCCGTTTTATCGGTAGCACAAATTCAGGCTGCCCGTGGCATCATCCGTAATCTGTTTGTTGAACCGAAATTGCTGGAATTCATTGCAAAAATTGTGCATGAAACCCGCAATAATCCATCTCTTTATTTAGGTGCATCGCCTAGAGCTTCGCTTGCTATTGTCCATAGTGCGAAGGCTTTGGCTGCAATTCAAAATCGCGATTTTGTAACGCCTGATGACATTATCACTGTAGCCATTCCGGTACTGGCGCATCGAATTTTATTATCTCCGGAAAAAGAAATGGAAGGCATAACGACCACCGATATCGTAAATCAAATTATTAAAAGACTGGAAATACCTAGATAAAACAGCTGGCAATTTCATAATATTGAAACAGTTAACCAATTACACAATTTAAACTTTATACAAAAATCACTTGAAAAAGATTTTTCAACAGTATTACACAAACCTATTTTTAACCGATCGCCTTTTTAGTGTATTGGCTTTTTGTGTACTGCTTTTTATTTTCAAGTTCTTTTTTAAATGGCTTGGTGAAATCCCTGAAATCACCACAGGGCTGGTGGTTGTGTTGTTAATTTTAGATGTTTTTATTCTATACCGAAACAAAAATGGCATTGAGGCCCATCGCTTAACATCGAAAAGATTGAGCAACGGTGATGAAAATCCAATTCAGATTGAAGTTAAAAATCGTTATGGATTTGAAGTTAGTTTAAGTGTTATAGATGAGGTGCCGTTTCAGTTTCAACTTCGTGATAAAGATTTCAGACTAAGTCTCAAATCTGGTGATGTAAAATCCATCCACTACAATTTAAGGCCTACAAAACGAGGTGAATACGATTTTGGTTTTATCCGGGTTTACACAGGTTCTTCTATCGGTCTGGTAAAAAGGCGATACAACTTTGATGGTGCCAAAATCCTTCCTGTTTATCCGTCGTTCATCAATTTAGGACAGTATGAGTTAATGGCTGTTTCTAATCATTTAACCGAATTCGGCATAAAGAAGATGAGAAAAGTAGGACAAAGTTCTGAATTCGACCAGATTAAAAATTATGTAGGTGGCGATGACATCCGGACCATAAACTGGAAGGCCACAGCCAGAAAGGGTGGACTGATGGTTAATACTTATACTGATGAACGTTCCCAAAACGTATATTGTGTAGTGGATAAATCGCGGACGATGCGCATGCCTTTTGAGGGATTAAGTTTATTGGATTATGCCATAAATGCGAGCGTTGCCTTATCGAAAGTGGCGATGCTTAAACAAGATAAGGCCGGTTTAATTACGCTATCTGAAACGGTTGGTGCTGTAGTTCCAGCAGAGCGAAAGGCAGCTCAGCTTGGCCATATCATGCAGGTTTTATACAAAGAAAAAACGCGTTACCTCGAAAGCAATATGGAAGCGCTGTATGCTACTATTCGTTCGATAATTAAACAACGGAGTCTGGTCGTTTTCTTCACCAATTTTGAAAGCTTATCTGCCTTGCAAAGGCAACTGCCTTATTTAAAAAGAATTTCCAGATACCATTTGTTGCTGGTTGTATTTTTCGAAAATACTGAACTAAAAAACTTAAGTAGCGAACCCGCAAAAGATGTCGAAGGCATTTACCATAAAACCATCGCAGAGAAATTTATTTATGAGAAAAAGTTGATGTCGCTCGAATTGAACAAACATGGAATTCTTTCCATTTTAACACCGCCGCAAAAGTTAACTATAAATGTTGTTAACCGTTACCTGGCCCTAAAAGCACAACAAAGAATTTAATTCAATTTTCAGTTGGCGGTATGCTTTCTGAATTGGCAGCATTAACTGAGAACTGTAAAACTGAACTACTCTTCTTCCCTGAAATAAACTTTATAGTAGTTCATTGATTTATCATCATCGTAGCCTTTCTCAATCATATCTTTGTTTCCAT
>Ga0247804_10000260_pt1 | contig 24602 bp, 19 predicted proteins | sample UWRJL029104C1_FD_181142 | JGI IMG/M metagenome (GOLD analysis project Ga0247804, IMG submission 181142) | Plant litter microbial communities from Arlington Agricultural Research Station in Wisconsin, United States - UWRJ-L029-104C-1 | ecosystem: Environmental > Terrestrial > Plant litter >...
TGGTCGCTTCTTTTGCATTAAGGTGCCTGTTGCTGATCATTTCATTTCATAAAGCGGCGCCCGGCCTGTTTTCCCTGCCCGGCATTTTCCTGGAAGGATTGCTCTTCGACATCGGCGTAGCGTCTTTTATTGTAGCGCCTTATGCTGTTTACCTATTGCTGTTGCCGGTTAAGCGGAACAATTCCGCGTTCAACAGGATTATTACCTGGAGCGCGTTCTGCCTTACGGTGTTCATCGTTATGTTCTCATTTTTTGCAGAGTTCACTTTCTGGCAGGAATTTGAAAGTCGTTTCAATTTCATTGCCGTGGATTACCTTATTTATACCTACGAGGTGATCAATAACATCAACGAATCATATCCCCTGCCCCTGCTCATCGGCGGTATGCTGGTGGCCACCTTTTTAGTGGTGTGGCTTTTTCAAAAGAGGCATTATTTTGCAGCTACTTTTCACGGAACACTCCCTTTTAAAAAACGACTGATGGTAACCGCTGGTTTATTGCTGATCACTTGCACGTATGTACTTAAGATCAACAGCAGCCTCGCAGAAACCAGCAGCAATCGTTACCGCAACGAACTGGCCAAGGCGGGCATCTATTCTTTTTTCTCCGCTTTCAGGAACAACGAACTGAACTACGAACATTTTTATACACTCATCAATAGTAAAAGAGCTTTCGATATTGTAAATGAACAATTGAAAGCAGCCGGGGACCCCGTTACAGCAACAGGCCTTTTCATTCAACGGCATATTGCAGGTGATGTTCATGCGTCGAAACCCAACGTGATCATGATCACCATCGAAAGCTTCAGCGCGGATTTCATGGCGCATTTCGGCAATAAGGAAAACATCACACCGATGTTGGATTCGCTGGCAGACCAAAGCATTTTATTTACTAACCTGTACGCCACCGGTACACGCACTGTTCGGGGTATGGAAGCCCTGTCGCTCGCCATCCCACCCACGCCCGGCAGCAGCATCGTAAGGCGCGACAACAACGACAACCTCAATACCATCGGGCATATTTTTGAACGGGCGGGCTATCAAACCGGCTTCTTTTACGGGGGCGATGGTTATTTCGATAACATGAACCAGTATTTTGGCAACAACGGCTACACGGTTACGGACCGTGGCCGCAACAGAATCGTGCAGGACCAGTTCAAAGCCGCGCGGCATCACATTCCTGACAGCCTCGTGCATTTTGAAAATGCCTGGGGCATCAGCGATGAAGACCTGTACGGCGCCGTGCTGGAAGATGCAGACACCCGGTTCAAAGAAGGCAAACCCTTTTACGATTTCGTGATGACGACTTCCAATCACAAACCCTTTACCTACCCTGCCGGCAAGATCGACATCCCTTCGGGCAGCGGCAGGAGCGGCGCCGTAAAATATACCGACTATGCCATTGGCCGGCTGTTGCAGCAGGCAAAAGCAAAACCCTGGTTCAGCAACACCATCTTTATTTTTATATCAGACCATTGCGCCAACAGTGCCGGTAAGAACGAGGTCGATATTTCGAAGTACCATATCCCTGCACTTATTTACAACCTGCCCGGGCAAGCGAAGCAAACGATCGATAAAATGTGTTCGCAGATCGACCTCTATCCAACCCTGTTCAAACTGCTGAACTGGGATTACAGTAGCAATTTGTATGGGCAAAATGTATTGTCGCCCACCTATACGCCACGGATATTCCTGGGCACGTATCAAAAACTTGCTTACCTCAAAAATGACAGCCTGGTGATTTTAAGTCCGCAACAAAAAACAGCAACATTTTTTTATCAAAGGGATACGAATGAGCAGGTGCCGCATATTTTGAGCAACCAGGTGGTAGAGGAAGCCATTGCGAACTACGAAAGCGCTTACTATCTTTTTAAGCACGGTGGGTTGAAGCAATAGCGGATGTTAATTCCCGGTTGGGCCAAACATTTATCCTTGCAAAATCAATAAATTCGTTGCATGAAAACAATCATGCTCTGCCTTTTATTGTCGTGCTATTTTATAAGTCATGCCCAAACGCCTGAAAAAGCTTTTATCAAACTGGTAGAGCCTTTGAAAAGCAGCGTCGTCATAAAGTCAGCCCGGCAATTTTTGATCGGCAGCACCTGTAAAACCTGCTCCTTAACCATCAACAACCAGCCGGTGAAAGTATATCCAACCGGCGCTTTCGCTTACGAACTCAACCTGGTACCCGGCGATACAAGTTTTACTTTATCTGCACAAACAGGCGATGGAAAAGTTGTTACTAAAAACGTTGGCTATGCATATACATTACCTGCGCCACCCGATACAGTAAAAACAACGGAGATCGCTTCCATAGAAACTTTTCCCGAAGGCAATTTGTTTGTACAGGCCGGCGACCGCATCAAACTAAAAGTAAAAGCGCTGACCGGCGCAACGGTTACCGCCAACGGCGCTATTCCACTGTACGAAATGCCCGGTTCCATGCCCGGCATCTACCAGGGCGAATACGTAGTAAGACCTTCCGACAGTTTCCAGGTAAAAAAATTCAATGTGCAGCTGACCGATAAAGCAGGTAAGTCGGTTTTTAAAGAAAGTAAATACTGGGTATCGGTATTCTCCCCACAGGCGCCCAACATCGCCGTAACAAAAGGGCGGTTGTCGCACCTGCTGTTTGGCCTGGGCGAAGACCGGCTCGGCGGCGCCAAGATCGGCTACCTCGATTCGCTGGTGCAGCTCAACGTAACGGGCAAGGTGGGTAGTCAATATAAAGTGCAGTTGTCGAAATACCGCAGCGCTTTCATCGATGATGAATACCTCAGCTTTTTACCGAAGGGTACGTTTATGCCCGAATCCTTAACCACTAATTTCCGTGCCTGGGGCGATGAAAAATTTGATTATGTAAGCATTGGCTTATCTGCGCGCCTGCCTTACCAATCGCAGCAGATGATCAATCCATCGAAGATAGTAGTGGATGTATTTGGCGCCACCAGCAATACCAACTGGATCATTCAAATGGAAAATGTAAAGGAGATAAAAAATGTTTTTTACGAACAAATTGAAGACGGCGTGTTGCGGGTGCACATCGAACTCAGGCATGCGCAACACTGGGGCCATTCCCTTTATTACAACCGCAACAACCTGGTGATAAAAATTATACGGCAGCCGCAAAAACTGTCGCTCGCCAACCTTACCATCGGCGTGGACGCAGGGCATGGCGGCAACAATACCGGTGCGGGCGGACCTACCGGTTCATCTGAAAAAGCATTGGCCCTCGCCGTTTCCCTGAAACTGCAAAAAGCGCTCGAAGCCAAAGGTGCCAAAGTGATCATGAGCCGCAATACGGAAGTGTTTTTCGACAACAAGGAACGCATTCTTTTTTACCGCGACAGTACACCCGATCTTTTACTCAGCATTCACCTTAACTCATCGGCCGATCCCATCCGCGTGGGCGGCACCAGCACTTATTACCGGCACATCGGTTTCCGCGAACTGAGCCATGCCATTTACAAACGCATGCTGGAACTGGGTTTGAAAGAATACGGCAACATCGGGTCTTTCAACTTCATGCTCAACAGCCCGACCGAATATCCCACCGCGCTGGTGGAAACCCTTTTTATCAGTAACCCAGAGGAAGAGATGCTGATACTGGATGAAAATTTCCAGCAAAAGATGGTGGACAAAATGATATTGGGCATCGAAGATTTTTTAAAGGGACTGCAATAAACAAAACACATTAAATTAAAATTATAGTGTTGAAAAAGCCGGGTGAATGGCCGGAATGGCTTTAATAAAAAGGTTACCTTTAAACCACCCAAAACACCCTGCATGCACCAGCTTTCGCCGACCGGTAAATCGCGGATTCAAAACATCGACCTGCTTCGCGGCCTTGTAATGGTCATCATGGCGCTGGACCATACCCGTGATTTTTTTCATAAAGATGCGTTCACAGGCGACCCGCTGAACCTCGCTACGACCACGCCCATTCTTTTTGCCACCCGCTGGATCACGCATTTTTGTGCGCCGGTATTTGTTTTTCTTTCGGGCATGTCGGCCTGGTTGCAAAGCCAGCGGAAAACAAAGAAGGAACTGAGTACATTCCTGGTCACGCGCGGCTTCTGGCTCATCCTTATGGAACTAACGGTGGTGAACCTCGGCATTACCGCCGATATATATTTCGGCTTCTTTCTTTTGCAGGTGATCTGGGCCATCGGCATCAGCATGGTGCTTCTCGGCCTGCTGATTTGGTTGCCGTACGCGGTTATTTTATCCCTGGGCTTGCTGATCGTGTTTGGTCACAACAGCCTCGATTTTGCAGAAGCCAGCCGGCAAGGCGATGTGCCGTTTTTATGGAAATTATTGCACCGGCCCGCCATCCTGCCTTTGTGGGGCGATCACAGGCTGGGCGCTTTTTATCCCTTCCTGCCGTGGACGGGTTTGATGATGGTGGGTTATGCCTGCGGCAAAATTTTTACCCATGCAGATCCGGCGAAGCGCAACAAGATCTTATTATCCGTCGGTATCGGCTGCCTTTTGTTTTTCGTGGCATTAAGGGCCATCAATGTGTATGGTGACCCGGTTCCCTGGTCGCAACAAAACACCGTTTTATATACTTTCTTTTCTTTCATCAACCTTCAAAAATATCCACCGTCGTTGTTGTACCTCTGCGTAACCATCGGGTGCGCATTTGTTTTCCTGGCGCTGGTCAACAAGACAAGTTCGCGCTTATCGAAAGCCATTATTGTTTATGGACGCGTGCCTTTCTTTTATTTCCTGCTACATTTTTATTTGTTGCATTTGATCAGCATTGTGTGTTATCTCTCGCGTGGGCACAGTCTTGCAGAAGGCATGAAAGGCCTGCCCTTCCTGCCGTTCAAATTTGCCGTACCCGGCGAAGGTTATAGTTTATGGATCGTGTATGGTATATGGATCGCGGTGGTGATCGCTTTGTACCCGCTGTGCAAATGGTACGACCGGTATAAGACGAAACACCCGGAAAAGAAGTGGCTTTCTTATTTGTAGGAAAATTTGAAATAGTTGAAAGGTTGAAAGTTGCTGAAGAAGACCTTAAGAATTTGTTTAGGAGTTTAGAAAGTTTAGTTTGGATTACAATGTTGCTAACTCCCTCTCTTTCGGGGAGAGAGTTTATCCCGAAGAATTTCGGGAGGTTGCGGATAAGGCTCACAGTTCAGATAATTAATACAGCAAAAAAACTGTTTTATGAAGATCAAAGTTTTTATTTTATCCTTTTTCTTATGGGGCTGCAGTGCTGTAGCCAATGCACAAAGTTTTTACGAGATCAAATGGACGGATGATGCCATTAACTACACCGCGTTGATCATCTATTACGACCTCAACGAGATCACCGTACGGGTTAAATACAAAACCGGCAGCGGCAACTACAAAGTAGCGGAATACAAATGCAAAGGCGAATATGAAAAAACGGCCGATGGCAAAAGGCATTTCGTGTACAACGGCACCGACGCGAAAGTGGTGTACAATTCGAACAAAGAAGACAAGAGCGGCTACGTGGCCGATAATTTTATCTTCCAGAACCTCAATGATAAGAACGAGTTCCAGGACCTGTACGCCATCGACGACGCGCATTTAACCAAAACCGATTACAAGAGTTATTACAGGAAAGCAACTTTTAAAAAAGTGGACCCGGCCAAGGAGTTTACCCTGGATTACCTGCGCAATTATTTTGAAAAGGACGAGGTGATCTACAAAACGCTGGTGAAACATTACCTCGAAAGCAAAACCAGCAACACGGGCAGTTACCGCATATCGGCGCTGAACAACAACAATACGGAATGGAACGTGATCATGTCGAAAGGCACGGTTTACCAGGGGCAGTCGTGGAAAACGGACCGCACCATTCCTGAAGCCTGGATCAAGGAAAAATGGGCGCTGGATTACGAGATCACTTCCGTGGCTTACGGCAACAACGATTGGGCCATTGTAGTGTCGGCGGGATCGGGCTATACCACGCAATCCTACATGCACGACGCTGCATGGCCTGCCACCTGGGTGAATGAAATGTGGGGCAAGGATTACGACATTACTTCCGTGGCTTATGGCGACGGCAAATGGATGACCGTGATGTCGAAAGGCACAACGCTCACGCAAAGCTATAAGCGGACAGCCGAGTACCCGCAGGATTGGATCAAGGAAATGTGGGACAAGGAATATTACGTGACTTCGGTTGCATACGGCAATGGAGAATGGCTCGTTGTGATGTCGAAAGGCGCGGGCTATAAAGGGCAAACCTACATGCCGCCCACCACCACGTACCCTGAAGAATGGATCAAGAAAAAATGGGCGGAAGATTATGATATTACCGCCGTTGCCTGGGGCGCACAGGGCTGGACGGTAACCATGTCGAAGGGATTAAGCTACAGCCAGACTTACCAAACCAGCGTCACCTACCCGAGCAGTTGGATCCAGAACAAATGGGATGGCGTAACCACCACCACAACGACAACAGCCGCTAACCCCGACAACAACAACAGCAACGCCAAAAAAACGACCATCTACCTCATCACCGTGGCCGATACCTACGATCCCAGCATCGGCAACAGTTGCCGCAACGACATGACGAACATCAGCAACATGATGTACAAGATCAAGAATGAGCTGGGCGTGGACCTGAAAGTTGTAAACCTTGCCGGCGGCGATGTTACCAAATACCAGGTGCAGTCGAAAATCAGCGGCCTCTCCGTTTCATCCAACGATGTATTGTTATTTTACTATTCCGGTCATGGTTATAATAAAACGCCCAAGGTGAGCGACTTTCCCTGCATGGCGCTGGATGGTGAAGATTATTTGCTGGAAGATGTTTATACTTCTTTAAAAGCGAAGTCGCCACGGCTTACATTGGTGATCGGCGACTTGTGCAACAGCCTGCCCCGTACACGGGACGGCACGGGCAGGAGCGGCGAGATCGCTTTCAAATCGTCCATGAATTTTGAATACAATAAACTGGCGCGGTTGTTCCTGCAGGCCAAAGGCAGCATGATCTCCACGTCTTCCGACTACAACGAATTTTCATTCAGCCTGCCCGATGGTAATGGCGAAGGTGCTTTCACCAAATCCTTCATCGCCTCGCTGGTAAAGGAAGCCAGCGTGATATCGGGATCGCCGGGCGACTGGAGCAACATCTTCACCAGTTCGTACAGTGCTACTTTATACAACACGAGCCACATTGAAAACCAGAACAGGAAATATGGGCAGCACGGTTTCAACAAAGGATATATTTCTTACTAAAAACACGAAAATGAAAACCTTACTCATGCTGGCTTTCTCTTCTTTTATCTTTAAAGGATGTAATGAAATGGGGAAGCTGGAAGGGCTGAAGAACAGCAACAATGTCCAGTTGCACCGGCTCGGCGAAAAGAGCAATGACAGTTTAAAGACAGGCAAGCTACAGGTTGAAGGTTACCCGGTGCTTCAATCCTATACTTTAACCGGCGAACAGGTAAACCAGTTGCTCAATGGTTTCTTCAATAAAAAGAATTACATAAAACCTGTAAGGCGTTGCGAATTTTTGCCGCAGTACGCATTGCAGCAGGAAAATAAAACAGTGGTGTTGTTTGAACTTAGTTATTGCCCGCGCCTCATTTATTACGGCGATTCTACCATAAGGATGGAAATTGCAACCAGCAATACCCTCAAAGGCATTGTAGAAAAAATAGAATCGGGGAAGTAATCAACACCAGGATACGCCGCTTTCATTTCATCGGAATGTGATGCGCGTGGTAATGGCTTTGTGGAAACCCGCCTTAATCTACACCTATTCGTTTTTCAAAATCAAATAATTAAGGCTTTCGGGGGTACCCGGTTCATAAGACTTAAAGCTGAAAATATGCTGCAACAGTTTCTCCCTGTTCCTGAGCAGGCCCTCCAGGTATTGCGATTGATTGAGCGGGATTTTGTTTACCTGTGAAGGATTGGGAAGCGGGTATAAAAATTCACCAATGCATAAATACCAGCCCGGGTTTTGGTTTCTTATGGCCAGTCTTGCGTCTGCTGTATCTATATAATCAACAGGAAAACTGCTTTTGATCACCTGGCTCATGACAAGTGAATCCCTGGAATTAAATGCGTAAGCATACTGCATTTCGCTTTGATTTGATCTTGACAGGTAGGTGCTTATAAAATAATTGGTATAATTATATGCCAAAAGTTCATTCATGGTAAGCAGCGATTCGCAAACCTTAAAACGCAACGTATCACCTGTGCCGGCATGATAATTATAACTTTCTTTAAAAATAAGGGGCAATAATATATCACCCGCCAAAATAGATTGTTGTGCGATGGCCACGTTGTTCAATCGCATGGCATTCTCCAGTTCGTATCGCGCATCTCTTTGGCCCGGCGGATTTTCGCTGGTGAACTGGTTCCAGGAAATTAAATTCCTGTCTCCATCCGTAAGGCTTTGCAGGAACCCTATATTTCTTACCACGTAACCATGCCGTTCGCTTACTTCCGGCTTGATGACATTTGAAAAAAGCCCGGGCATCGTTGGGTATAGCCCGGTGTTGAATAATATAGTGTCTGCCTTTATTTTCTGGTTCAATTCGGAAATGCTGGCAGAAGGGAAGAAAAGGGAAAGCAATAACTGGTCGGGTGTTTTTATTTTTTCTACCGGCTTGTTGTACCCAAACAATAGATTGAACGAAACCTTGTTGATCGTATCGAGTTTCCTGTAAGCAGTTGCAATATTTACGTTATCGATAAAAGAGGTCAGGTTAAAATCCGGGTTAAAAGATGGTTGATCATCATAAAATACATAGGTATTTATATAATCTTCGCACTTTTGAAAATAGCCTTGTTTTAAATTTGGATATGCCGCTTTTAATTTTTCCGGGGTCGGCAATATATTTTGGTCTATGTTCATCTCCAGCCGCCTGATTGTTTGCAGGCAGGCCTGGCATTTTGCTTCCCAGGCATCCATTATTAATTTCCGGTTCTCATATAATGCATGTTCAATCGTGCTCAACCTGCTCATCACCGCGTTATGTTGTTCATCGATTTTATCCGACAGGTCGAGCAGTTTATTAAAGGTGCTGACCTGCAGTTCGAATATTTTTTTCTGGCCGTCCAGCAATATATCCATTTTGCTTTCTATCCTGTCCAGCGTGGCGTCGATCCTGTCGAACCGTTGCATGATCTGTTTGTGCCGCTGGGCTGCTGCATCATCTCCTTTTTTACCGAACAGGCCGGAGATGCTGGAGATACATTCCAGGTAATTGCCGCTGGTAAATGCTGCAACAGCCGTTACCGCCGTTTGGCCGATGTTGATTCCCTGGGAAATATCCTGCGCTAATTGTGAATCGCCCAATCCCAGGTCGCCCAATATCTTCATCGATATGGCAGCCGTGTTTAAAAAATCTTTGGCGGTATTCAATACCTTTTCTTTTTCCTGTTCCAGCACTAGTTCGTCGGTTATCATTTTTCTTTCCGATGCAGGAAGGTTCGACAGGAGTCCCGACTGCAAAGCCTGTATCTTCTCCGTAGTGTTCATTTTTGAGTACAGGTAATCCTGCATAAAGTCCAATGCCTTTTTATCCGTTTGGTACGCTTTGTAGAATTGTTCAACTTTTGTATTTAACTGCAACTGCGATTGCATTAAATTATCAAACCGCCGGTCGGATTCTGCAGCAAACCGGTAAGTAAACTGGGAAAGTTTTGAAATGCGGGCATTCACATTGTCGATCTCTATTTGCTGGTTGCCAAGATCGGTAACTACTCTTTCCAGCGTTGACTTTACGGATTCCTGCAAAAATTTTTGTTGCGATTTTTCGATGATCTCCTGGTATTCCGGGCCAACATCTGTAAAGGCTGCATTCGAAAAATAATTTACTTCCGTTAGCGCTTGCTTTACTTCTTCATAATTCCCCGATTTAATAATACTGTTGTATTTAACCTGGTCGGTAACCCGGATCTTTTCCAGCGAATAGGCAAGCCGCTTCCTGTAATTATTGGTCAGTTCGTTATCGGCAGCTTCAAAGATTTGGTTGTTGATCTCTTTTTGTATCGGCCCCCAGATGGGGATGGATTCAATCGGCGACATGATGATCCTGCCGGAATATTCCACTGTTTTAAATACGATACGCTCCTTATCTACATTCTCCCTGCTCTTTGAAATGATCTTTTGAAAATCTGCGGCCAGCCTGTCCGCATTGGTATTGGCAGCCCTGATCGACTGCTGGTATTTACTTTCCCACTTGTCGGCACCCGATGTATTGCCAAATGTATATTTTGCCACATCCGAAAAATACTTGATGGTATACGTACTGGCGTCGCTCTTTTTCAACATCCTTCCCACTTGCGCTTTGTAGGTGCTTTCTGCAGCCGGCTGGGCATTCGTATGTCCTTCTATACATACAACAAAAAAGAAAACAATAATTATACTTCTCATTTTACTTTACTTGGTTCCTGTAGAAATATTGTGAATGTCTTTCTTCAATTCTTCGGCGATCTTCTTCAATTTATCTTCCGCTTCAGCAACGATGACCTTGGTGAGTTGCTCTTTGTAAGCCGCGGTGATCACTTCGTTGGGAATGGATTTCAAATAATTGAGTACGTTGGTTTGTATAACGGTCATGGCCGAATCGGTATAACGTTTCGAGGAGCTGTCGATCCTGTTCGTTAATTCGTTAATGAGTTTATAAAGTTCCGCTTCGCGGTAGGAAGAAGATCTTTCAAAGAACAGGGTAACGGTGCCAAATCCTTCTGATGTTGATTCACCAAGACTGGATTTTAATGCGTAGCCCTGGCTGTTCAGGTTGGCAATAATTAATTCCATCGCTCCCTGTACATTTAATCTCCGCCCCGGGGAATTGCTTTTATTGATGTCGAAAGAAACGGAAGTGGTATTATATCCAACACCCGTATTATTAAATCCACCCTGGCTCACACTTACCATAGCCATTGGGGTTGGCATAAATTCCGATGGCTGCCCCTTCGCTACAGATACCGTGATTACTTTTGATTCATACTTGAATGGGTTCTGCGAAAAACTGTAGCCATAAAAAAAACTACAAAAAACGATTAAGATCAGCGTTTGCTTCATGTTTAATTGATTGACTGGTTACGTATTTGTTTTTTATTCCCCTGCTGCGTTTAAATTATCCTCTGCTTCTGACAATATCAGTTTTGTCAACTGCTCTTTGTAAGCCTGCGTGATCACTTCATTGGGAATCGATTTTAAGTAATTCAGCACATTGATTTGAATGGCCGCTGTTGCCGAGTCGGTATATTTTTGATACCGGGTTGACCATAGGCTGAATTTTATCCGCGTTGGATCTTTGCACCTTGAATGGATCGGCCCAGGACAAGTCCATTGTTTCAACAACCGTTTCGTATTTAAGAGGGTCCTGGCAAGACGCCATGGATGTGTAAAAAGCAAGCAGGACAACAAGAAGGTATTTCTTATGCATTTGAAGTTAGTTTAGGTGTTATCCGGGTGGCTGGATAAATATAAGACAATTATAAACCCTTTATCATCAATTCTTTATTTACATCAAAACTCTTTATTTGCATTTTAAAATGGAATGGTGTTTTAACCCTTTTTTACATATCCCGGTCTTCAAATCATGTACGGTTATTAACCATAGCCCCCCAATGCAACAGGCGCCGCATTCACAATTTGTTTATATTTGCCCGTTGAAAATACTTTTCACCATATTGAGTTGCTTCCTGTTGTACCTCGCCTGTATCCCCTGCAGCGATGCGACAACCTGTGAAGAAAAAGAAGCAGTTTCCGCTTCCACCGGTGGTGAAGATCATGAACACGAATCCGAAACCTGTACGCCTTTTTGCATTTGCTCCTGCTGTGCTGTAACGATCGCTTTTAGCACCGACTTAAAAGCTCAACCGTTCATCGCGGGTTTGCAAAAGACAAGGTTTCCCATTCACAATACCGATTTTGATACCGATGTATTTTATGGTATCTGGCAGCCACCCCAATTAGGCTGATCTTTCTTATTTGAATTTTTCTTTACAACCTGTTTGCAGGCTGCAAGGTATTCATCAGCATTAAAGGAACGTTGTTCAATAAACCGGTAATGGAGGTATGAACCTGCTGCTTTCATGTGCTGTTCATCAATGCGGAAAAAGTATATTATAAACATAAAAAACATATTTTATGAGCATACGCACAACCATGCCCGCCGCTTTGAAGCCATTTTACAAAGAAGAACTTGCAAGAGCCAAAGACGCTTTTTCTAAAAAAGAATACGCGCTTAGCTGGCATCATTTGGAAAGAGCGCACATTTTTTCGCAACCTTATCCTATAGCACATACAGCCGTACATTGGAAAATGCTGCTGTTTGGCCTGCGCAAAAAAAACGGCAAAGAGGTCATCGGCCAGGTGTCGCGGTTATTATTGGGGGGCATTATATCTTTTATAGGAAAAGCACCCACGGGCAATACAGGCGGCGCCAATGTACCGCCGTTTAAAAAGATGGCAATACCGGCGGACCTTCAATCAATAATCGACAAGACAAAATCATAACAACAATTTTAATCGTTATCAACCAATAAATATGTTTAAGAAAATCATAGTGGCAGCCTTGCTGTTTGCCGCAACAGGCAATAAATCATTTGCACAAAATCCCAGTCTGAATAACGACAGCACCATCACCATAAAAGTAAAAGGCATCACCTGCAAGAACGACCTGGTAACCTTATCAAACAATGTAAAAGAATTGAAAGGTGTAACCATTTGCGAACCGGGAAAAGCAGGCCCGGTCTCCACTTTTAAGATCAGCTTCGATCCTGCACTGGTGAACCGGAAGGACATTTACAGCGCCATCGAAAATACCGGCGGTTGCAGCGATCCCAAAGAAAGGCCGTATAAAGTAAAGTCGAACTGATGCTTAAATATTTTTTATACATCGTTCTTTTACTCCCGTTGCATGCTACGGCGCAAAGCATCACCGGCAGGGTAATGAATAATGAAAGGTCGTCCCTGGCCGGCGCTTCGGTTACCTGGCTCAACAGTTCCAGGGGCGTTACTACCAAACAGGACGGCAGCTTCTCTATTGCAATGCCTGCAATGGGAACGCAGCAACTGCTGGTAAGTCACAGCGGCTACCTGCCCGATACGCTCTTTATCACCAATACCGATCCCCTGTTGATTGTATTGAAGGAAAAGAACAAACTGGAAGAAGTGACCGTAACCGCCGGCAAGGACGGCATCCTCCAATCCAACCGCAGCCCCATAAAAATGGAAGTAATCACTTCGACAGAACTGAAGAAAGCCGCCTGTTGCGACCTGGCCGGTTGTTTTGAAACGCAAAGCACCGTACAGCCGCAAACCACCAACGTGATCACCAATGCAAAAGAGTTGCGCATCCTGGGTTTGTCGGGCGTTTACAACCAGGTACTGATCGACGGCTTCCCAATGATACAGGGCCTCACATTCACGTATGGCATCAGCGGTATCCCCGGCACACTGGTAGATAATATTTACATTTCCAAAGGAGCGAACAGTGTATTGCAGGGACCTGAAAGCATCAGCGGGCAGATCAACGTTGAAACAAAAAAACCGAATGCAACCGAAAAATTATTCGCCAATATTTACATGAATAGTTTTTTAGAAAAGCATGTAAACCTATCCACCAATTTCAAAATTGGCAAATGGCATAGCCTGCTGGCTTTTCATACCGTACAGCCCGCGAATAAAACGGATCGTGACAAGGACAACTTCCTCGATCTCCCGCTTTTAACGCGTTACATGGTTATGAACAAATGGAAGATCGGTAAGGAAAAGGATTGGGGCTGGAGCAGCGAGATCGCTGTACGTTTTCTTAATGAAAAACGCACCGGCGGGCAAACTTCTTTTGACCCGGGCCAACACAAAGGCAGCAGCACGGTTTACGGTAATACGGTAGCTTTAAACCAGCCCGAGGGATGGGCGAAAACAAGTTACCGTTTCAACGATGAACACCGCGTTACCTTGTATACATCGGGTTTTCACCAGGACCAGCAATCCTGGTTTGGATCCCTTTCCTACAAGGCAAAGCAAACCAATACATTTATAAACCTGCAGCATGAATGGACAGGATCGGACCGGCATTCCCTCAAAACCGGCGCCAGTTACAGGTCATTGGACCTCGATGAAAAAATTGTATTTACGGACAACAACATCAGCCGCAATTACGATGGTCATTACAACCGTACGGAAAGAATAGCCGGTTTGTTTGCAGAGAACACGATCAGTTTTTTCAAAGGAAAACTAACCTGGATCGCGGGCCTAAGGGCGGATCACCACAATCGTTTTGGATGGTATGTTACACCGCGTACCCTGATAAAATACGATCCCACTTCCAAGCTTACCATCCGGGTTAATATGGGTACCGGCTGGCGTACTGTTAATTTTTTCAGCGAGAACATCGGCCTGCTGGCGAGTTCGAGAGATGTAGTTTTTACAGAAACGCTGAAGCCGGAAAAGGCGCTCAACATGGGCATCAACATCACCCGGAAATTTGAACGCGCCAACATTTCAGGATTCATCAGCGCCGATTATTACCGTACTGATTTTCAGAACCAGGTTTTCCCGGATTACGATACAGATCCTACAAAAGCATTTGTGCAGAACTTCACCGGCAAAAGCGTGAGCAATGGTTTTCAAACCGACCTTTTCCTTAAATTATACAAACGTTATGAATTAAAAGCCGGCTATAATTTCTTAGACGTGTACAGGATCAACAATGGCCGCAAGGAAACCCTCCCGTTTAATGCAAAGCATAAAGTGCTGGGTACTTTCAGTTACAGGCCGGTGAACAACAGGTTGCACGCGGATGTCAACATTCATTGGTTTGGCAAACAGCGCCTGCCCGACACCAAATCAAACCCGGCAATTTACCGTCGCCCGGGCCATTCAAAAAGTTATACAACCGTAAATGCACAGTTCACTTATATACTGAAGGCATTTGAATTTTATACCGGCTGCGAAAACATTTTCAACTTCAGGCAAAGCCAGCCCATCATAAGCTGGCAGGATCCTTTCAGTCCTTATTTCGATATTTCTTCGGTGTGGGGCCCAACAAGAGGCCGGGAATTCTATGCAGGTATGCGGTGGAAATTAAAATAATACATGCTGTGTTTGTTTACATAATTCCCTTTAATTCCGGCACCATATATGCTGCACTCTGACTTTAATGTTCCAACATCATGCCTGTACAGCCCGAATATGAAGTGATCATCATTGGCGGCAGTTATGCCGGCCTTTCTGCAGCGCTCAGCCTTGCACGGGCGAGGAGGAATGTATTGGTCATCGACAGCGGCAAACCCTGCAATGCACAAACACCACAGGCGCATAATTTTATTACCAACGACGGCGCCTCACCGGCAGCCATTATCGCTAAAGCCAAACAGGAAGTGTTGGCCTATCCTACGGTTCGCCACGTTGACGCAACAGCTACAGCCGTTACCGGTCTCAATGAAGAATTTGTAGTGGAAACTGCTTCGGGCAGTTTTATGGCCAGGAAAATTTTATTCGCAACCGGGCTTAAAGACATTATGCCGCCCATTCCCGGCTTCTCCGAATGCTGGGGCATTTCCATACTGCACTGTCCTTACTGCCACGGCTATGAAGTAAGCGGCCGGCCCACCGCCTTGCTGGGCGACGAGGAAGGTGGCTACAATATGGCGCTGGCTTTGCTCAACTGGACCGAAGACCTGGTGCTGCTCACTAATGGCGACTGCCTCCTCTCCGGCGAACAAAAAGACGACCTGTCAAGGCACGGCGTAAAACTGATCGAAGAAAAGATCAGTTCCATAACTCAGGGAGGCGGGCAAATGAGCGCGGTGCAATTCGCCAATGGAGATGAACTTTCCATTAATGTGTTGTATGCAAGGATACCCAACGAACAACATTGCAACATCCCCGCACAAATAGGTTGCCGCATCGATAAAAAGGGTTACATCGTTACCGACGCCGAACTGCAAACCACTGTGGCAGGCGTTTATGCCGCAGGTGATAATGTAACGGCCGGCAGGAACCTCACCCTGGCCGTAGCCGATGGCAACAAGGTAGCCATTTGCATGAACAACGCATTGATCGGCGAACAGATCAGGGAGCAACCGGCCGGCAATTGAACAGTAGCCGCAATTCCCCTCCCCATTGGTCGCATGCCCGCTTTTATATATCAAAACCGGGTAATACCTTTACGGCCATATCAAAAACCAAAAGACCATGAAAATTTTAAAGAAAATCCTCATCGCCATCGTTGTATTGGTAGCCCTTATTTTGATCGTGGCCCTGTTCATAAAAAAAGACATGGCCGCCGAACGGGAAGTAGTGATCAATAAAACAAAACAGGAAGTATATGATTACATTAAAATGCTGAAGAACCAGAACAACTACAGCAAGTGGGCGCGTAAAGACCCGGCTATGAAAAAAGATTACCGCGGCACCGACAACACCGTAGGCTTTGTATCTGCCTGGGAAAGTAAAAAAGACGATGTAGGTAAAGGTGAACAGGAAATTACAAAGATCGACGAAGGCAAACGCATTGATTACGAACTGCGCTTTCTCGAACCGATGGAATCAAAAGCTACGGCTTACATGACCACCGATAGCATCGCACCCAACCAAACCCGCGTAAAATGGGGCTTCGCCGGCAAAATAAATTACCCGTTCAATTTCATCCGCCTCTTTATGGATATGGAAAAAAGCGTGGGTGATGATTTTGAAGAAGGATTGAATAATTTGAAGGGGATTTTGGAAAAGCAATAATTTTTACTACACGAATTTGAAGGCTCGAATTACACGAATTTTTATTACACGGATTGAGCGGATTACACAGATGCGGAGCGGGTTGCTACTAGCTCCCCTCTCCTTCGGAAAGGGGTTGGGGGGTGAGGCCAAATAGAAAGCCGCCGGGTATAACCGGCGGCTTTCTATTTGCTATAATATTCGAACAAACAAATTAAGAAGCTGTTCTGCATTCATAATTCATAACTCTTAATTCATAATTATCACCAAGGGTATTTTCCATCCGCGATCAACCGGTCCGCGATCCTTCTCCTGGCATCTTTTGTATTGAAAGGCTCCATCTTGGTAAAGCGTTTCAGGCCCAGCAGCATCATGCGTTGTTCATCGCCAGAAGCAAAAGCATTGATTGCTTCCTTACCGGCTTTGTTCACGCGGTCGTTTGCATCATTCAGGTACGTACGCATGATGTCGATCTGTATTGAAGAAGCTGCTTCACCTTGGTTGTCCGTCATTTTCATTACGCGCAGCAAAGTGCTTTCCGCCTCAAAAGTTTCGATCGCCATGTCGGCAATGTTCATCAGTATTTCCTGTTCGTCCTGTATCTTCATCATCAGCTTTTGCACCGCGGCGCCCGCCACCATCAAAATACATTTCTTCATGTTCTTAATGGCCTTGATCTCTTTGGCAAAAGTGCCTTCGTCTTCGCTGCCAAAATCGGGAATGCTCATCAGTTCCTTGCTTACCGCCATAGCCGGCCCCATCAGGTCCAGCTTGCCCTTCATCGCCCTTTTCAATATCATGTCCACGGTCAGCAAACGGTTGATCTCGTTCGTACCTTCGTAAATGCGGTTGATGCGACTATCACGGTAAGCGCGGCTGATCAGGTATTCATCGCTGAAGCCGTTGCCGCCATGCACCTGTACGCCTTCGTCCACCACGTAGTCCAGCACTTCGCTGCCCTGTACTTTTAAGATGGCGCACTCTACGGCAAATTCTTCCGCTGCGCCCAATAATGCTTCGTTAAAAGGTTTGCCCGCGGCCTGCAATTCCGCTTCCTTATCGTCTACCCATTTGCTGGTGCGGTACAAAGCGCTTTCGCCCACGAAAATGCGGATGGCCATTTCGGCCAGTTTGTACTTGATGGCACCGAAGTTGGCAATCGCCGTTTTAAATTGTTCCCTTGTTTTGGCGTATTCCACGTTCACGGCCAAAGAAGATTTGGCGCCCCCCAATGCAGCCGCGCATAATTTCAGGCGGCCGATGTTGAGTATGTTGAAAGCGATGATGTGACCCTTGCCCACTTCGCCCAGTAAATTTTCCACCGGTACTTTACAATCCTGGAAATACAATTGCACCGTCGATGAACCCTTGATGCCCATCTTGTGTTCTTCCGGCCCCTGCGTAAATCCTTCCATGCCGCGCTCCACGATGAACGAGGAGAATTTGTCGCCATCGATCTTTGCGAACACGGTATATACATCTGCAAAGCCGCCATTGGTGATCCAGCATTTTTGCCCGTTCAATAAATAATGTTTGCCATCGGCAGAAAGTGTCGCCGTTGTTTTGGCGCCCAGTGCATCGCTGCCGCTATTCGGTTCCGTTAGTCCGTAAGCGCCCTTCCATTCGCCGCTGGCCAGTTTGGGAATGTATTTTTGTTTTTGTTCTTCCGTACCAAAATACAGGATCGGCAAAGTACCGATGCCCGTATGTGCCGCTACAGCCACGCTGAAGGAATAGCCGCCGCCCAGTCCTTCGTTCACCAAAGTGGACGTGATGAAATCTTTGCCCAGCCCGCCCAGGTCTTCCGGTATGGAAGCGCCCAGCAAGCCTTGTTCTCCGGCCTTCACCATCAGCGCAGGCATCAGTCCTTCTTCCATTTTATCGATGCGGTCGATCGCCGGCACCACTTCTGTTGCTAAAAACTGCAGGCACATTTCCTTCACCATCACCTGCTCTTCATTAAAATCTTCCGGGGTGTAGGTATCGAATGCATTGCTTTCCTTGATTAACCATTCGCCGCCCTTGATGGAGGTTGTGGTTGGAGTTGTTGTATTCATCTTATTAGATTTTTCAAATTCAAAATGCAAAAGTCAAAACCTTAAAGTAAAAGTAGAGAGTATAACCGTTTTGGGTTTTGCCTTTTTACTTTTTACTTTAAATTATCATATACCTGCTGCAGCACCTCTTTCGCAATTTCCACCTGCCCGTGCGTAACGCCTTCCAGCGCCTCGTTCAGCGTTTGGTTGGCGATCTCCATCGTTTGTTCCTGCAGCAACTGCGCTTCTTTGGTAAGATAGATCATGTTGATCCGCCGATCGTCCTTCGATGCTACGCGCTTCACCATTTTTAATTTTTCCAGGTTGTCCACCAGCCGCGTAATGCTCGGCTTGTCGCGGAAAGTAGCGTCGCACAATTGTTGCTGGCTCAATCCATCCTCTTTCCACAGATGATACAATACGCTCCATTGCTCAATCGTGATGTCGACATTCGCCTGCTTGAAATTCTTTTGCAGCCGCCGTGCTATCGCCGTACTGGCCTTTCCGGTGATGAAGCTGTAGAGTTCCCCGCGTTTAAATTGGTTGTTTGACATATAGTTGTTTAGGCAACTATTCAAAGATAATATTAAATTTCAGCTTTAAAAATTTATTTTTGAGCCCGGCGGAAGTGCAAAACCGTACTTCAGTGGCAGCCTGTCCCGATCGTTTCGGGATCGCACTCTTGTACGGCAAACCTATATGCAGCCTATATGACAGCGGTTTTGACCTTCTCCTTTTTACTGTTCGGCGCCTACGCCTGCCTGCTTGGATATTACCGCCGGGGGTGGATTAACCTGCGCGTGCCGCCGCTCCCCGCAACCCCGCCCACTACCTTCATCAGCGTCATCATTCCTGCACGCAACGAGGAAGACAACATCGGCCACTGCCTCGATTCGATCCTGGAAGGCGATTACCCAGCAGACCTGTATGAAATCATCGTGGTCAACGATCATTCCACAGATGATACGCCAACTATCGTCAATGCCTACCCGAAAAAAAATGTACGGCTCATTAATTTATCAGAATACCTGCAGCAAGGCATCACCGCGTATAAAAAAAAGGCCATCGAAACAGGTATTGCGCAGGCAAAAGGCACGCTCATCGTTTGCACCGATGCCGATTGTACCGTAGGCCGCCATTGGCTCAGCAGCATGGCCGGTTTCCGGCAACAAACCAATGCGCAGTTCATCGCCGCACCGGTGGCCATCAACTGCAGCTTACGTTTCATCGAGGTTTTCCAGGCGCTGGATTTTATGACCCTGCAGGGCATTACCGGCGGGGCGCTTCAACAGGGATTGCACCGCATGTGCAACGGCGCCAACCTCGCTTATACCAAAGCAGCTTTTGAAAAAGTGAATGGCTTCACCGGCATCGATCACATCGCCAGCGGCGACGATATGTTGCTCATGCAAAAAATACATGAACAATATCCCGCCCAGGTACAGTACCTGAAACAACAACCGGCCATCGTACAAACCGCGCCGGTAGCGGATATAAAGGCTTTTTTCCGGCAGCGCATCCGCTGGGCCAGCAAATCCACCAGCTATAACGATAAAAGTATTTTACCTGTACTGGCACTGGTGTATGCATTCAATTGCGCCTTACTCTTCTTACCTGTCATCGCCATTTTTTATAATCCTGTTTTTAAAATCGCTGCGTTACAATTCAGCCTGCTAAGCGCCTGGGTACTCCTGCTGATCTTAAAAACCATTGCCGAATTGATCTTTCTTTATCCTGTTGCAGGATTTTTTCACAAGCAATCTTTATTATGGCTTTTCCCGTTGATGCAACCTTTTCACATCGGCTATACCATCATCGCCGGCTGGCTGGGCAAATTCGGCAGTTATGAATGGAAAGGAAGGAGAACGATTTGATAATGTGATGATTTGACGATGTGATGATGAGTTGCACTTAACAATTATAAGAATTCATTTCCAGCAGCATTTAATTCTGAAAATCTTTTAAATTCTGTTAATCCTGATCTGTAGCTTTGATGATGATTGAATGTTATAACTAATGAAATTTTTTCTGTTACATTAATTCTGAAAATTCTTGAATCCTCCTAACTCTGACCAGGTATGGCGACGGTTAAAAAAGAAGCCGGCGGCAATGTGCGGGCTGGTGATCATTATACTGGTGATCTTCATCGCGGTATTTGGTTATTTCCTGGCGCCCGACAATTCACCCAATGCCGACGCGCAAACGGTAGAGATACAGGCAAAGCCAGCAGGGTACCGGCAACAGTTCTTACAACTGCCTGCGGCAGGCAGCGTCAAGACAGGTTTCTTTAAACAATTGATTTATGGCAAACAATCAATCCATACCTGGACGCCCATCAGCGGTTACACAATAAAAGGGGATAGTTTGCTGGTGAACAAATACGTAGATGAAGACACCAGCGTGGTGCAGGCTTATTCGATGCGCAGTACCGGTATCACCGAAAGCAACATCATTCATAAAACCTATTGGCTGGGTACCGATAAATTCGGCCGCGATATCCTCAGCCGCCTGCTCATCGGCACACGGGTGAGCCTGTCGGTAGGACTTATCGCCGTACTGATATCTCTTACGCTGGGCATTTTATTGGGCGCCCTGGCGGGTTACTACCGTGGCTGGATAGACGAAGTGATCATGTGGCTGGTGAATGTTACCTGGAGCATCCCTACCCTGCTACTTGTATTCGCCATCACCATGGCCATGGGCAAAGGTTTCTGGCAGATATTTTTAGCGATCGGGCTAACGATGTGGGTAAGCGTGGCCCGGCTCATCCGCGGCCAGGTGATGGCAATCCGCGAACTGGAATACATACAGGCCGCCAAAGCCATGGGCATGAAGAACAGCCGCATCATTGTAAAACAGATCTTACCGAATATACTCGGGCCGGTGCTCGTGATCGCGGCCAGTAATTTCGCAACGGCCATCATGGTGGAAGCGGGCCTCAGTTTTTTAGGCATCGGGGTACAACCGCCACAACCCAGCTGGGGACTGATGATCAAGGAGAATTACAATTTCATCATTACCAATAACCCCATGCTCGCCTTGATCCCCGGCTTCGCCATCATGCTGCTGGTACTGGCCTTCAACTTATTGGGCAATGGCTTACGCGATGCTGTAGATGTACGGGATTGATTTGGAAATGTAGAAAGTATGCCGTACTCAATTAGCACATTAGCACATTAGCATATTAGCTAATTATCACATTAGCCTTATTCCTCCGGCGCTACCTGCACATTCCTGCTAAAGCCTTCTTCCAGTGAAATAAAAGTTTCGGTTCTTTCAATGCCTTTAATCTTTTGCAGTTCGTCGTGCAATACAAAGCGAAGCTGGTTGATGTCTTTACAAACGATCTCGATGAACATACTATAATTACCGGTAATGTAATTGAGGCGGATGATCTCGGGAATCTTCATCAGGTCTTTGGCCACGGCATCGTACAAAGAACTTTTTTCGAGGTAAATACCTACGAACGCTGTAATATCATAACCGAGTTGGCGGAGGTCAACATTTAATTTAGTACCTTTAACAATGCCGAATTCCTGTAGCTTTTTAATGCGTACATGAATGGTACCGCCGCTCACAAATAGTTTTTTACCCAGTTCGGCGTAAGAGATCTCCGCGGTTTCCATCATCTCATGGATGATCTGGAGATCGAGTTTGTCAAGATTCAATTTAGCAGCCATTTCGCAGTCTCGTTTTAAAAGTAATTCAATATTATTAGCAAATATTTGAATTATTTCTATAATTTCCAAATTTTTAATAAAATAAATCCAACACAATATCATTTATCGTAGATTTGTATCAGCAACAGCTCTTAAAATTGTGGGGTGATGAAATTTTTGGCAGACATGCCCCCTTGTCTCGGGGGTGAGGATCACAGGATAAACGAAGTATAGAGCCGTTGCTGCAGCAATGCAGTAACGACCGGGGTCGACCACCGAACTTTGTACTTTAGCTAACTGCCTCGTGAAGGTTCGATCCCTTCCCCTACAGCATTATTAAAGCCCGTTCATTTTGAATGGGCTTTTTTTATTTGTTGCACGCAAAGGCGGCAAGAGGGTTAAGAGCACAAAGGGTTAGCCTTACTTTAGCTAAGGGTCCGCCAGCTGGCGGATTCGATCCCTTCCCCTACAGCATTATTAAAGCCCGTTCATTTTGAATGGGCTTTTTTATTTGTTGCACGCAAAGGCGGCAAGAGGGTTAAGAGCGCAAAGGGTTAGCCTTACTTTAGCTAAGGGTCCGCCAGCTGGCGGATCCGATCCCTTCCCCTACAGCTTATTAAAAGCCCGTTCAGATGAATGGGCTTTTTTGTTTTGTCCAAGGTTGAGTCACCCGGTAGAGTGGCCCACCGGCAGGTAAAGATGAAATAATAAGTAAAAAGTCAAAACCAAAAATTGAGTTTTCGTATCCTGGTTTTTTACTTTTGAATTTTGACTTCTGTTTAAATCTTCATCCCCTGTATCCGCACCGCGTTGAGAATGGCCAACAACGCTACGCCTACATCCGCGATTACGGCTTCCCATAAGTTAGCAATACCACCAGCGCCAAGCAGCAGCACGATGATCTTCACCAGCATGGCGATGCCGATGTTTTGCCAAACAATGCGCTTGGTGATCCTACCGGCTTTAATAGCCGCCACTATCTTTAAGGGCTGGTCATTCTGAATCACGATGTCCGCCGTTTCTATGGTAGCATCGCTGCCCAGTCCGCCCATGGCAATACCCGCATCTGCCAATGCCACTACCGGGGCATCATTCACGCCATCGCCCACAAATGCGATGCGCCTGCCCCGGTCTTTTAAAGCCTGTACTTTTTCAACTTTTCCTTCGGGCAATAAGTCGCCGAAAGCGTTGTCGATGCCTAATGCTTTCGCCACTTTTTCCACCACTGAATTTTTATCACCGGATAGCATCACCGTTTCAATGCCCAGGCGGTGCATGGCTTCGATTGCCTGTTTGGCATCTTCCTTAATTTCATCGGCGATGGTGATGTAACCTACATACCTTTCCTCAACAGCCAATACCACCACTGTATCCACCAACTGTTCAAGGGCAGGCGGGTAAGTAATATTGAATTTCTTCAGCAGCTTGCTGTTACCGGCCAATACGTTTTTACCTTCTACAACCCCTTTGAGCCCATGGCCGGAAATTTCTTCTACCTGTTCCGCTTTTACGCCATTGAATTTTTCGCCGGCAAATTCAACAATGGCTTTGGCGATGGGATGCGTGGAATTTTTTTCAAGGGCAACAGCTATGCGTAACAATTCGTCTTTATCAAAATCATCGGTCACGATCTCCTGTACTTTGAATACACCCTTCGTCAGGGTACCGGTTTTGTCCATCACGATCACGTTTACGCCGGTCATGATGTCGAGAAAATTGGAACCTTTGAACAGGATGCCATTGCGGGAGGCGAGGCCAATGCCGCCAAAATACCCGAGCGGGATGGAAACCACCAACGCGCAGGGACAACTGATCACCAGGAACACCAGCGCGCGGTAAAACCAACCATTGAAATCATAAGGATCGGTAAAAAAATAAGGCACAAAACACAGGGCCAGTGCCAGTGCAAAAACAATGGGCGTGTACACTTTTGCAAACCGGCTGATGAACAATTGGGTCTGCGATTTCCGGGCCGTGGCGTCCTGCACCATCTCCAGTATTTTGCTCAGCTTACTGTCTTTAAAAAGTGCGGTTACTTTTACCTGCGCCACTTTATCGAGGTTGATCATGCCGGCGAGTACGGGTTCGCCCTTCCGTTTCGTAGCGGGTTTGCTTTCGCCTGTCAGCGCGGCGGTATTAAAACTGGCAGCTTCAACATCCAGCTCGCCATCAAGCGCTACTTTTTCGCCGGGCTTTGTTTCAATGATTTCTCCCGGCTTTA